>Ga0075467_10002688_pt1 | contig 13956 bp, 11 predicted proteins | sample DEB08_DNA_9_FD_75067 | JGI IMG/M metagenome (GOLD analysis project Ga0075467, IMG submission 75067) | Aqueous microbial communities from the Delaware River and Bay under freshwater to marine salinity gradient to study organic matter... | ecosystem: Environmental > Aquatic > Marine > Coastal ...
GCGATGGGCGACGCCAAGCACAATGCGTTTCACCACGATGATACCGTGTTCATCACGCATGATGCGCTGGCTTGCGAAAGCCGTCAGGTTTTCAAGAAGGTCTTGCGCAATGGCGCGCGGGGTGTGTTCCAAGGCAAGATCCTGGTCAAAGCTGGTGCCCAGAAAACCGATGGCTATCAGATCAGTCAGGCGCTGTTGCTGGATGACGACGCCAGTTTTCAGGCCAAGCCGGAGCTGGAGATCTATGCCGACGACGTGATCTGTTCGCACGGCTCAACGACCGGCGCCATCGATGATGAGGCATTGTTCTACCTGCGCTCACGCGGGGTGCCAGAAGGCCCGGCAACCGATCTGCTGGTGCTGGCCTTTCTGGCAGAGGCCATCGACGAGATCGAAGATGAACGCCTGCGGGCCGACATTCTTGGTCGGCTTGAAAGCTGGCTGGTTCGCCGTCGGAACGGATAGAGCGCTCGATGTCGGTGACCCGTGATATCGTGGCGACATGGCGCCGTCCCCGGCAGGTGATGCGCCGTCTGCTGGCCATGGGCCAGCGGGAGGATCGTGCGCTGATGTATCTGATGCTGGCTTGCGGTCTGATCTTTGTGGCGCAATGGCCACGTATCAGCCGCGAGGCCACATTGGACGCTGGCGGCGCGCCTTTGGACGCACGTCTGTCGATTACGTTCTTTGCCATGCTGATGGTTTGGCCGATCTTGCTTTACGGTCTCGGCGCGCTCAGTCATTTGATGGCGCGTGTATTCGGCGGAAAAGGCACGTGGTACACGGCGCGGCTGGCACTGTTCTGGTCCTTGCTGGCATCATGCCCGGCGTGGTTGTTCTATGGTCTGGTTCAGGGCTTTGTCGATCCGGGGCCGACGCACAGCATCGTCGGGGCAGGGGTCCTTGCCGTGTTTCTGGGTTTCTGGGCCGTGACCTTGCACGAGGCAGAACGCGCACCCCCAGCCGAAAGCTTGCCCGCATGACCGATCAGATCACCCTTTCATCCTTGTTGCGGCTGGCCCGTGAGACCTTGTTCAACCCGCGCGAAGGGGCGGTGGCGGTGCTCAACTTCGCGCCGCCGCGTGAAGCGCTGTGGCTGATGCTTGCACTGGTGATCGTCATCTCGACCCTGCTGGGCGAAGTCGTTGCGCTTGTGGTTGGGATTTCAGCGGACGCCCCGGCGAGCGGCCCAATGATGACCACCTCGCCGACGATTCTGGGCCTGCTGCAGGGCGGGTTCCTGTTCGTGATGATCCATGCGATCCATCGGATCGGTCGCGCGTTCGGCGGCAGGGGTCAATTCGAAGAGGCGATGCTGCTGGTCATCTGGCTGCAGTTCATGTTCATCCTCATCCAATTGGTGCAGGTCGCCGCGTTGGTTGTGCTGCCGGGCCTTGCCGCCATAATCACCATTGCGGCGCTTGGGCTGTTCTTCTGGCTGTTGACGAACTTCATTGCCGTGCTGCACGGCTTTACCTCGCTGGGTATGGTGTTCGCGATGACCCTTGTGTCTCTGGTTGGCATCATCTTTGCCATGAGCCTTGTTCTTGCCCTGCTTGGGCTGGGCCTTCCGGGGACTATCTGAGTCTTGGGCGGTCGACACGATAGCGCCAAGCGGGTGTTTGGCACCGGATCGCACCGGGGCGATGTTCTGTGCACCGCAGGGTTTGGGCCGATCGCAATGGCACGCCCTGCGCCGTTTTTTTTCCTCAGACCAGAGCTTGGAGGCTCTGTCGTGGCAGGAGGCCGAGATGACATATGACGTAAACCAGATCCGAGCGGATTTTCCGATCCTTTTCCGCGAGGTCAATGGCAAGCCATTGGTCTACCTCGATAATGGCGCTTCGGCACAGAAGCCGCAGGTCGTTATTGATGCGATAACGCGCGCCTATTCACACGAATATTCCAACGTTCATCGGGGTTTGCATTACCTGAGCAACCTTGCGACCGAGAAGTATGAGGGTGTTCGTGGCATAATTGCGCGTTTTCTCGGGGTTGCCGATGAGGAAGAGGTGGTTTTCACCTCAGGCACAACCGAAGCCATCAATCTGGTCGCCTATGGCTGGGCCATGCCGCGGATGCAGGCGGGCGACGAGATTATACTGAGCATCGCGGAACACCACGCCAACATCGTGCCAAGGCATTTCTTGCGAGAACGGCAGGGTGTCAAACTTGTCTGGGTTGATGTCGATGCGAACGGTGATCTTGATCCTCAAGCCGTGTTGGATGCAATTACGCCACGTACCAAGCTGATCGCGCTGAGCCACATGTCGAACGTGTTGGGCACGGTTTTCGATGTGAAGCCGGTGATCGACGGCGCCCACGCGCAGGGCGTTCCGGTCTTGTTGGACGGATCGCAAGCCGCGGTTCATTTGCCGGTAAACGTGGACGCGCTTGGCGCTGATTTCTACGCGGTCACGGGTCACAAGCTGTATGGCCCAAGCGGGTCTGGCGCCATCGTGATCAAACGGGCTCGGATGGACGAGATGCGGCCATTCATGGGTGGGGGCGATATGATCCGGGAAGTGCACCGTGATACGGTCACATGGAACGATCCGCCGATGAAATTCGAAGCTGGGACACCCGGCATCGTTCAGCAAATCGGTCTGGGCGTTGCGCTTGAATATATGATGGGCATCGGAATGGAGGCAATCGCCGCCCACGAAATGCATTTGCGCGACTATGCCCGGTCCCGGTTGGGTGGGCTGAACTGGCTGACCGTGCAGGGCAATTCAGCAAACAAGGGTGCGATCTTTTCATTCACGCTGGATGGGGCCGCGCATCCCCATGACATTTCCACCGTGCTCGACAAGAAGGGCGTGGCGGTCCGCGCCGGTCAACATTGTGCGCAGCCCCTGATGGAGCATATGGGGGTCACCGCCACCTGTCGCGCCAGCTTCGGGATGTATAACACCCCGGCCGAGGTCGATGCATTGGTTGATGCGCTGGAACTATGTCACGATCTGTTTGCCTAGGCACGGCTGGGGCAGACTGACTGGCCTAAGCGCCCGATTTGCGATTGCGGCGCGATTTCCGGGCCGCTATACCCCGCCCCACGGCATCCGTAGCTCAGCTGGATAGAGCGCTGCCCTCCGAAGGCAGAGGTCACAGGTTCGAATCCTGTCGGGTGCACCATTTAAAACCTTTTAAGACAGCGGTTTAATCCAGCTTTGGTGTGCGCTTGGAACCCGTCGAAAAGCGGCGTGTCACGCTCTGGTCATACCAACAGGCGTTTTGATTTGGTCACGCTTTGGAATCGGAGCGGCAGGTCGCAAGCGCGGGTCCGTATCAAGGGGCACACACCACGCCCCCAAGGCGACCTTGTTGCCCATGACTGGCATTACGGCTTGGCTCTGGGCACGGCCTTCCGGCGCGTCGTCACGAATAGATCACGTTATCCCCGCCCCGTTGAATGCCGGGTCGGCCGTAGTGGGATTTTGATGAAGCGGCATGCGGTCTCTGGGGTTCACATGACCGCCCTGCGCGTGGTGGGCAGGGACCAAGGCGGATCGGTTGGGTCCGTGCGGTGGGTGCCGGTCGGACACGAGCCAGCGCTCGTTTTCCATTTTATTTCAGCGATTTGGGAAATTTTTATGGCAGCCCGTAGGGGAATCGAACCCCTCTTTCCAGGTTGAAAACCTGGCGTCCTAACCGATAGACGAACGGGCCATGCTTGGCGTGGTCGCGTTCTAGGAAAACGTGCCGGTGCGCGCAAGGGGATTCTTTTGTGTGTGCCTCGGAAAGTCGGCGCGATCGCTCAAATGTCCCATGCCGCATCCTCCAGCCGTAACTGCACGCGTTGGCGGCCTTGCCAATGGTTTATCTCCACGCGTCCGGCCAGATGGATGTGGCGATTGCCGTGGCTCTGCAGCGGGTCCATCAGGCCTGCCTGCGCGGCGTTGAAACAGATCGCCTCCAGCGTCATTGGCCCGCCATCGGTGAAGCTGATCTTCAGGTGGCCATCGCCCACGGGCCGCGTGTGCTTGATCCGCATGGCGGGGAAGACGAAGCGGGGGGCGGGGGCGCCCGCGCCAAAGGGTCCGGCCGCCTCGATCTGTTCGATCAACTCGGGCGTCGCGCCGCCGGGCATCAACACACCGTCAAGGCGCAGGTCGGCGGGGCCCGCATCACCGGCCCCCTGTTTGGCCAGCATTTCGGACAGCCGGGCCATCGCAGGTTCAAGATTGGCGCGCGTCACGCTTAATCCTGCCGCCATCCGGTGCCCGCCGCCCTTGAGCAAAAGCCCCTCGGCTGCAAGCCGCTGCACCGCCGCGCCAAGGTCGACCCCGGCGATGGACCGGCCCGAGCCCTTGCCCTCGTCGCCGTCAAACCCGATCACCACGGCGGGGCGGTTCGTTGCCTCTTTCAGACGGCTGGCAACAATGCCGACAACACCCGGATGCCATCCATCATCCGCCGCCCAGACCAAAGGCCCGGCCAGCCCGCGCGCGTCGGCCTGCACCATGGCGGCGTCGCGCACGCGCGCCTCGATCTCGCGGCGGTCGGTGTTCAGATCGTCCAGCCGCTTGGCCATGGCCGCGGCTTCGGTCGCGTTGGTGCAGGCCAACAGGCGCGCGCCCAGATCGGCCTGCCCGATACGCCCGCCGGCATTCACGCGCGGCCCGAGCACAAAGCCAAGGTGATAGGCTGTCGGGGCACGGTCTAACCGCGCCACATCGGCCAGCGCCACAAGTCCGGGGCGCGCGCGCCGCCCCATCACGACCAGCCCCTGCCGCACAAAGGCGCGGTTCACCCCGGTCAATTGTGCCACGTCAGCCACCGTTGCCAGCGCCACAAGGTCCAGCATTGCCATCAGATCAGGGCCTTTCACCCCATCGTCGCGCAGACGCCGGTTCAATTCGACCAACAGCAGGAAGACCACGGCAGCCGCGCACAGATGCCCAAGGTTGCCGTCCTCATCTTGTCGGTTTGGGTTCACGACGGCGACGCAATCGGGCAGATCCGCTGTGGCAAGGTGATGGTCCAACACCACCACGTCGGCCCCCTTGGCGGCCGCGATCGGCCCATGGCTGAGCGTTCCGCAATCGACGCAGATGATCAGGTCATGGGCCTTTGCCAACCCCGCCATCGCGTCGTCGTTCGGGCCATAACCCTCGTCGATCCGGTCGGGAACATACAGCGTTACATCCCGTCCCATCGCGCGGAACCAGTCAATCAGAAGGGCCGCCGAGGTGCCGCCATCCACGTCGTAATCTGCGAAAACGGCAACGCGTTCGCGTCCGCTGACGGCGGCCAGCACACGGACGGCAGCTGCGGCCATGTCTTTCAGGCCCATCGGGTCGGGCAACAGATCTCGCAGGGCAGGGGCCAGATAACTTGCCGCTCCCTCTGGGGTGACGCCACGCCGGGCCAGAACCTGCGCGACGGCGGGCGGCAGCGCGGCTTGCTGGCGCAATGCGTCGGCAAGCCTGTCCTCGGCGGCGTCGGGTCCGACCCATCGCCGCCCGGTCAACGAACACTCAACGCCCAGAAATGCCATATCTTGTGTGACTGTCATGGGCTGACACTACAGGCAGCCAACCGGATTCGGCAGCCCCAAGTTGGTCTATCGTGTCGGATTGCGATAGGTCATCCGCCGGACCGACCCGGTTTTTGACCGCATCAGAATGGTTTCAGTCGTCAGATATCCCACCTCGCGCTTGATGCCGGCAAGGATAGAGCCATCGGTAACGCCCGTCGCCGCGAAGATCACATCCCCGGTCACCATGTCATCGCGGGTATAGACCCTGTCGAAATTGGTGATCCCGGCCTTGGTGGCGCGCCCGCGTTCGTCATCGTTGCGGAACAAGAGCCGCCCAAAGATCTGCCCACCCATGCATTTCAATGCCGCGGCCGCCAGAACGCCCTCGGGCGCGCCACCTTGGCCCATATACATGTCGATGCCGGTCAATTCGGATTCGGCGCAGTGAATCACGCCAGCCACATCGCCATCAGTGATCAGACGAATGGCGGCGCCCGTCGTGCGGATTTCGGCAATCATGTCTTCATGGCGGGGGCGTTGCAGGATGCAAACGGTAATATCCTCGGTCGAACAGCCCTTGGCGGCAGCCAGCGCGCTCACCCTCTCGGAGGGTGACATGTCCATGGTAACCACGCCGGGCCGGAACCCCGGCCCGATGGCCAGCTTGTCCATGTAGACGTCGGGTGCATGCAGCATCGACCCGCGCGGGCCCATGGCAATCACGGTCAGCGCATTGGGCATGTCCATGGCGGTCAGGGTCGTGCCCTCCAACGGGTCAAGCGCGATATCCACCTCGGGGCCCGTGCCGCTGCCGACCTCTTCGCCGATATAGAGCATTGGGGCTTCGTCCCGCTCACCCTCTCCGATGACCACCGTGCCGCGGATATCCAGCTTGTTGAGCTGATCGCGCATGGCGTTTACCGCGGCCTGATCGGCCGCCTTTTCATCTCCGCGCCCGATCAGCTTGGCCGAGGCCAACGCCGCAGCCTCGGATACGCGGGCCAAGCCCAAAGACAGCATGCGGTCGTTGAAATCATTGGTTCTGGCCATATCGGACGCCTTTCGCGGCAAGCAGGTGCAGGTGCGCGATGCCTAGCCTCTTGCGCCCTACGGCACAAGCCGATGGCAGCGCTATCAGGTGGTCAAACGTCCTCGATCCGCAGGGCGACTGGGTCCCCGTGCAGCACACCCGTGGCAGGCAGATCAGCCAGCGCCGCATCGAGCGATGGGCGGGCCGTCTTGTGCGTCACGATCAGCACCGGCGCGTCGTCGCCCGGATGATCATACTGGCGCATCCGGTCGATCGAGATGCCGTTGTTGCCCAGAACCGTCGCCACCTTGGCGAGCGCGCCGGGTTTATCCAGCAACATCAGCCGCAGGTAGTATCGTGCGGGCCCTGCCGCCGAAGCCGGCGGCGCAGCCATCAGCGTGTCGGCCGATTGCCCGAACGTGGGCAGGCGCAAGCCGCGCGCAAGATCACAGACATCGGCCATCACCGCGCTTGCCGTGGGGCCTTCGCCCGCACCCGCACCGCGCAGCACGATCTGTCCCACCGCGTCGCCTTCCAGAACCACCATGTTGGTCCCGCCCTCAAGCTGCCCAAGCGGCGACGTTGCCGGCACAAGGCAAGGCGACATGCGCTGTTCCAGCCCGCGGCCTGTCATCTGTGCCACGCCCAGCAGCTTGATCTTGTAGCCCATATCGCCGGCGCGGTTGATATCCTCAATGGTGATCGCCCCGATGCCTTCCAGTGCGACGGCGTCAAAGTTTACGCGGGTTCCGAACGCAAGTGCAGCCAGAATGGCCAACTTGTGCGCCGCATCGATACCGCCCACGTCAAGTTCGGGGTCGGCCTCCAGATAGCCCAGCCCATCGGCTTCATCGAACGCCTGTTGATAGGTCAGGCCCGCGTTTTCCATTCGGGTCAGGATGTAATTACAGCTGCCATTCATCACCCCCATGACGCGGGTGATGACGTTGCCGGCCAGCCCCTCGGTCAGGGCCTTGATCACCGGGATGCCGCCCGCAACCGCCGCCTCATAGCGCAGGCAGGCACCATTTTTTTCGGCCAATTCGGCCAACGCCTGTCCATGCAGTGCCAAAAGCGCCTTGTTGGCCGTCACGACATCTTTTCCGGCGGCCAACGCTGCTTCCGTTGCGTTCTTTGCGGGGCCGTCACTGCCGCCCATCAATTCGACGAAGATATCCACGTCGTGGCGTTTGGCCAAGGCCACGGGGTCGTCTTCCCATGCATATCTGGTCAGGTTGACGCCGCGATCCTTGTCACGTGACCGGGCGCTGACTGCGCTGATGGTGATGGCACATCCGGTTCGCGCACTCAGCAACTGGGCCTGCCGCTGGATGATCTTCACAACGCCGACACCGACAGTTCCCAACCCTGCAATACCAAGGCGAAGCGATTTGGTCATTGGCGGTCCTCCGGGAGAAATTGCAGCGTTTCGCTCCTGTTAGCGGCTTGCGCGGGGGCGTGCAACGCGTGGCTTAATTCAGCGTCATCTGGCGCAGTGCCGCCGCACGACGCCGCAGGCTTTCGGCGCGCGCCTCAAGGCTCAACCCTTCGGTTGCCGCATCGCGCGGCAAAAGCGCGTCGGTCTGGTTCAGGGCCGGGCCAAGCGGGATCAGGTTGGGGTAGGGCGCATTGCGCGCGGCCTCGCTCAACTGGCCATCAAGCTCAGGCAGGCTGGGGCCGCAGGCGGCAAGGGTCAGGGCAAGGATAAGAACATGACGCATGCTGTGCAGGTAACGCGAGGCACGCGGCGCTGTCCAGCGTGGTTGAATTGAACATACGTTCAGATAGACAGGTGTCATGGCACGCAAAACCGGTTCTCATGCGGATATCACAGGCCCCAAGGTGCGCGACGCGGCGCTGCGCCTGTTCGCGCGTGACGGCTTTGCCGCCACATCGATGCGCAGGATCGCGGCCGAGGTTGGGGTGCAGGCGGGGGCGTTGTATCTTTACACCCCTGACAAGCAGACGCTGCTGTTTGATCTGATGCGCGGCCATCTTGAGGAACTGCTGGCGGATTGGCAGCCGCCTGCCGGCGGTCCGCTGGCGCAGTTGGAGGGGTTCGCCCGCCATCACATCCAGTTCCATCTGGACCGTCCCGAGTTGGTTTTCATCGCATATATGGAACTGCGCAACCTTGAGCCGCAGAATTTCACGGTCATCGAGGCGCTGCGCCGGGAATATGAAACCCGGTTGGAGGATGTCTTGAAGGCCGGGGTCGCGGTGGGCGTGTTCGCGGTGCCCGATACCAAGCTGGCAACCATGGCGATCATCGCGATGCTGACGGGTGTCACCACGTGGTTTCGCGATGGTGGGCGGCTGGACCGAACCGCCGTCGAGGGGATCTATTGGGACATGGTTCGCAAGGCTGTCGCCGCAAGATAGGTTACAAAAAACCGCGAAAAGCCGAAAGTTTGTAACCTATTTTTGTCTGGTGACCGTGTTAACGCATTGGTCAGAAATCACGCGTGGGCTGCCCTGTCGTGGCGGGTGCCACGGCACGCGGAAACGGCACCAGCCGTCCCTGCTTTTCATCCCAAAGCTTCAACGTGAAGGACCGGAACGCTTCGATCCACCCAATCGTCTGCACATCATATCTTGCGCGCAGGGCCCGGTGACATTTGCGCAGCCGGTAGCTGGGGATGTTGGCGTTGAAATGGTGGATGTCGTGGTAGGCGATGTTGCCGGTAGCAAGATCCCAAAGCCACCCCAGATCCAGCGCGGAAGACCCCTGAAGGGCTGCGCGCGCGGGGTTCAACTGCGGTTTGCGATCCCACCACGTATCTTCGAAATTATGCTGCAGGTAGACCATGAACACCCCCGTGCACGCCGCGACCAATACCGTGGCGCCATAGACGGTCAGGCCCGGACTGCCCGCCAAGGCCCAGATCAGCGCAACCCAGACGGCAAGGCCCAGATTTTGCCCCACAACGGCGGCAACCCCCGTGCGTGCGGCGTTCTTGGGCCAGCGATAGGCAAGGACATAGGTGAATACTCCGCCGATCGGGATCAGGATGGCGGGGTTGCGATAAAGCCGATAGCGCAGGCGTTTCCAGAAATCAGCCGCGTTCCATTCTGCCAGCGTCATCGTGAAGATCTCGGTGGTGTCGCGTTCGTCGAGATTGCCCAGATGGCTGTGATGTTCGTTATGGTTGTATTGCATCGCGCGGTAGGGCGTCAGCGAAAACACCGACAGGCCATGCCCGGCCAGATCGTTGCGGGCCTTGGTGGTGAATAACGAGCCGTGCCCGCAATCATGTTGCAGCACGTAAAGCCGCACACCCGAAAGCGCGTTGATCACGATCAGCGGCACAACGGCCCACGGGGTTGGCCAAAGCGATATGGTCAGCCAGAGGGTGAAGAAATAGAAGGCGAAGGTGCCGAAATAGCTGATGGCGGCAAGCCGGTCATCGCGAACGGTCCATTCGCGGGTAAAGGCGCGGATCTCGCGCTCGGCCTCCTTGCGGTAAGCGGGAGAGATATGCGTGGCGGTGGCATGCATGGGTCGCATCCATGTAATCAAGCATGAGTCCAGTTATGGTCATCAAGCTCAGATTATCAGAAATGAAGACCGGTCACGTTGATTAAAGTCTGCCGCCAGCGATTTTTGTCGAAAACCCTCGGGACGACTGCGCGAAGCCTGCGCTGGCTTTGGGGGCGTTGGGTGAACGCGGCGGCGCAAGGGTTTCTGCAACCTGCGCCGCCGCGCCCCAAATCAGTGGTTCAGAGATTCGGATAGACCGGGAACCGGGCACAGAGCGCCAGCACTTCGGAGGCCACTTTCGCCTCGACCTCTGCGTTTCCGTCTTCACCATTGGCGGCAAGGCCTTCGGTGACTTCCACGATCCAGTCCGCGATCTGGCGGAACTCGGGTTCGCCAAATCCGCGCGTGGTCCCCGCAGGTGATCCAAGGCGGACCCCACTGGTGATGGTCGGCTTTTCGGTATCAAACGGGATGCCGTTCTTGTTGCAGGTGATATGGGCACGGCCAAGCGCCTTTTCGGTCGCGTTGCCCTTTACGCCCTTGGGGCGCAGGTCGACCAGCAAGACGTGGGTATCTGTGCCGCCCGTGACGATATCCAGCCCGCCTTTCATCAGTTGATCCGCCAACGCCTGCGCGTTGACGATCACCTGTTTCTGGTAGTCCTTGAATTCGGGGCGCAGGGCCTCGGCGAAGGCAACGGCCTTGCCCGCGATGACGTGCATCAGGGGGCCGCCCTGAATGCCCGGAAAGATGGCGGAATTGAATTTCTTGGCCAACGCTTCATCATCGGTCAAGATCATGCCACCACGCGGGCCGCGCAGTGTCTTGTGCGTGGTGGTGGTGGCCACGTGGGCGTGGGGGAAGGGGCTGGGGTAAAGGCCTGCCGCGACCAGACCGGCGAAATGCGCCATATCGACCAGCAGATAGGCCCCGACGCTGTCGGCGATCTCGCGCATCTTGGCGAAGTCGATGATGCGGGGAATGGCCGAGCCGCCCGCGATGATCATCTTGGGCTGGTGTTCGGCGGTCAGTTCGGCGACCTGATCATAGTCGATCAACATGTCTTGCTGGCGCACGCCGTATTGGATGGCGTTGAACCATTTGCCCGACTGGTTCGGTTTCGCGCCGTGGGTCAGGTGCCCGCCCGCATCAAGGCTCATGCCCAGGATGGTGTCGCCGGGTTGCAGCAGCGCGGTGAACACGCCCTGATTTGCCTGACAGCCCGAGTTCGGCTGCACGTTGGCAAAGCCCACGTCGAAAAGCTGTTTGGCCCGGTCGATCGCGAGATTTTCAGCGATGTCGACATATTCACAGCCGCCGTAATAGCGGCGCCCCGGATACCCTTCGGCGTATTTGTTGGTCATCACGCTGCCTTGCGCTTCCATCACGGCGGCGGAGACGATGTTTTCAGATGCGATCAGTTCGATCTCATCACGCTGGCGGCCCAGCTCTTTTTGGATGGCGGCGTGAATCTCAGGGTCACGGGTGGCCAGCGTTTCAGTAAAGAAACCGGCGTCACGGTGGGGGGCGTTCATGAGGCTCTCCTTGGCAATGGCAGTGTGCGTTTGGGGTGATGTATGCCAAAGGGGGCAGTCGGGGAAGGGTGGAATACGCCGCATTCGCGGTGCCGCGCGGCATTTCATGGGGTGGATCGGGGACTTGTGTTTCCGATGGGGGCGGGTGAGGGTCGCAGGAGCGAAGTGAAGGGGAGGCGTCATGCCAGCGGCGCGCAACATTGCCTTTCTGGCATCGGACACGGAGGTCGCACAGTCGGCCAAGGCGGCACTTGAGGCGCAATACGGCGTCCATGCGCCGCAAGACGCGGATGTGATCGTGGCGCTGGGGGGCGATGGCTTCATGCTGTCGACGCTGCATGAAACCCAAGCCATGGACGCGCCGGTATATGGCATGAACCGGGGCACCGTGGGGTTCTTGATGAACACCTATTCCGAGGATGACCTGATTGCCCGGCTGGAGGCGGCAGAAGAAGCGGTGATCAACCCGCTGCACATGCGGGCGGTCACCGTTGACGGCAAGGTGTCCGAGGCGCTGGCAATCAATGAGGTCAGTTTGCTGCGTGCCGGACCGCAAGCGGCCAAGCTGAAGATCTGGGTGGATGGGCGGCTGCGGATGGACGAACTGGTCTGTGACGGGGTGATGGTCTGCACACCGGCGGGATCGACGGCATACAACTATTCCGCGCACGGGCCAATTCTGCCGATCGGCTCGGATGTTCTGGCTGTGACGGCGGTGGCGGCGTTTCGTCCGCGGCGCTGGCGCGGCGCGCTGTTGCCGAAATCGGCCGTGGTGCGGTTCGAGGTTGTCGATGCGGCCAAGCGGCCGGTGATGGCAGATGCCGATAGCCGGTCGGTGGCCAATGTGGCATCGGTCGAGGTGCGATCCGAGCCCGCGGTGGAGCACCGGATCTTGTTCGATCCGGGTCATGGGCTGGAAGAACGGCTGATACAGGAGCAGTTCAGTTGAACGGCGCGATGCGCGACCGCACGCCCCCTGCGGGCGCCCTTGGCCGCGCGTGGTTCGACGGATCATGGCACCGGCAACGCCTGCGCTGAACACCAGCATGGGGTCGGGGGGAGGGGGAGCCTCTGGCGGCCATGCTTTATGAATAAAAACGGGACATGCGTTGCGGCGCCGCGCCGCGTTGTATACCGCACGCAAGGATAGTTTAACGCTAAACTATCCAATTTTGGGAGAGATGCCTTGAGCGACGACAAACAAGAAACGCTACGCAATGCGGCGCTGTTCTATCATGAGTATCCGAAACCCGGAAAGTTGGAAATCAGGGCCACCAAGCCCTTGGCAAACGGGCGCGATCTGGCCCGTGCCTATAGCCCCGGCGTGGCCGAGGCGAGCCTTGAGATAAAGGCCGACCCGGCCAACGCGGCCCGTTACACCGCGCGCGGCAATCTGGTGGCGGTGGTGTCCAACGGGACCGCGGTGCTGGGTCTGGGCAATATCGGGGCGCTTGCCTCAAAGCCCGTGATGGAGGGCAAGGCGGTCTTGTTCAAGAAGTTCGCCAACATCGATTGCTTTGACATCGAAGTGAACGAGAGCGACCCCGAAAAACTGGCCGATATCGTTTGTGCGCTGGAGCCGACGTTCGGCGCGATCAACCTTGAGGACATCAAGGCGCCCGATTGTTTCATCGTTGAACAGTTATGCCGGGAACGGATGAACATCCCGGTCTTTCACGACGATCAGCACGGCACCGCCATCGTGGTCGGCGCGGCGGCGACCAATGCGCTGCATGTCGCGGGCAAACGGTTCGAGGATATCAAGGTTGTGTCCACCGGGGGCGGCGCGGCGGGGATTGCATGCCTGAACATGTTGCTGAAGCTGGGGGTGCGGCGCGAAAACGTCTGGCTTTGTGATATCGAAGGGCTGGTTTACGAGGGCCGCGAGAAGGATATGACGCCGCAGAAGGCGGAATATGCCCAAGGCCACGCCCCGGCCGGGCTGGATGATGTGATCGCGGGCGCCGATCTGTTTCTGGGGCTGTCGGGACCGGGGGTGTTGAAGCCCGAGATGGTCGCCAAGATGGCCAAGCGTCCGATCATCTTTGCACTGGCGAACCCGAACCCGGAAATCATGCCCGATCTTGCGCGCACTGTTGCGCCCGATGCCATCATCGCGACGGGCCGCAGCGATTTTCCCAATCAGGTCAACAACGTCTTGTGTTTCCCGTTCATCTTCCGGGGTGCATTGGATGTGGGGGCGACCGAGATCAACGAGGCGATGAAGATCGGGTGCGTCGAGGGCATTGCCGCGCTGGCGCGCGCCACGACAAGCGCCGAGGCGGCGGCGGCCTATCAAGACGAACAGCTGACGTTCGGGGCCGATTACCTGATCCCGAAGCCGTTCGATCCGCGCCTGATGGGGGTGGTCGCGACCGCAGTGGCCAAGGCGGCGATGGAATCGGGCGTGGCGACACGGCCACTGGAC
>Ga0075467_10002690_pt1 | contig 13950 bp, 9 predicted proteins | sample DEB08_DNA_9_FD_75067 | JGI IMG/M metagenome (GOLD analysis project Ga0075467, IMG submission 75067) | Aqueous microbial communities from the Delaware River and Bay under freshwater to marine salinity gradient to study organic matter... | ecosystem: Environmental > Aquatic > Marine > Coastal ...
GAAGTCCCCCAGCCGGTTCATCGGCGCGTTGTCCGGGGTCGCCCAGGTGAAGGTCTGCTTGAAGGACTGGTGCCGGTTGTTCGCGTAGTACCGGGTGTTCACCCCGTTCGAGATTACGAAGACCTGCACGTACTGGAACAGGCCCCGCGCGGCCCGGAAGGTGTCGCGCTGGTACCGGTTGATCTGGTGGAAGGCCGCCTTCAGTTCGACCCCGCGGCGCTTCAGTTCAACTTGGCAGAGCGGCAGCCCGTTGATCAGGAGGGTCACGTCGTACCGGTTTTTCCGGCGCCCCTCGATCCCGATCTGGGTCGCCACCTGGTACCGGTTCCGGCACCAGTGCTCCGTGTTCAGGAACTCGATCCAGACCGGATCCCCCTCGTCCCGGTCCAGCCGGAACTTCCCCCGCAAGGTCTCCGCCCGGTCGAACACGCCCCCCTTGTCGAGATGGTTCAGGACCCGGGTGAACTCCGCGTCCGTCATCGTGATCCCGTTATGGGCGTCCATCTGCGCGCGGAGGTTCGCGGTGAGAGACGCCTCGTCCGGGAGTCGGACCGGAGCCCATCCGAGCCCCTGCAGGCGGGTCACCAGTTCGGATTCAAGCTGGGCTTCGGACTGGACGGACATGGGCGATCCCTTACACGAACATCTTCTGGAGGAGCCCCTTCTTGAAGGTCTCCATATGGGCGATCTGGGCCGTCATGGCGTCGATCTTAGCGTCGAGGGCTGAAAGCGTAGAGGCGATCTTCTGTTGTTCATCAGGATGAGGAAATAGGAGTTTGATCTTCAAGAACCCGGTTCTCGAGATGTTAAATCGAGTACTTCCCTGGGCAAGCTTGATCACCTCACGACGGTACAACGGACTTCTGAATAAGTATTTTGAGAACTCAGGAAGTAAGGCTTTCAAATCATGGGGCCTGTAGCCAAAACAGAAGCTGTTCAGATAAAGGTCCTCGACCTCGTCAAGCATCACAGACGCAAAGCCAACTTCGTTCGGTGTTTCGGACGATGTCGTCATTAATACATCTCCGAATACAACCCTGTTCTGCTTTTCTTTCGTTCCGATTTTTACCAAGGCGAATTTTGAGACATCGATCTGGGCGCTTTCAAAAACCTGACGGTATGTGATGAAGGGTACTCCCTCACCAAAGTCCTCAGCACTTTTTCCGGACAACCCACCGTAAAGTTCACCAAAACTTCTCAGCTTCCGCTCCTCCCAGTCCGGAAAGTCGGACCCGTTCTCCCGCGTGAACCGCAGCTCCTGCGAGAAGAGCCTCTGCATCAGGCCTGTCTTGAACTGGCGCAGGCCGTCCGCCTTCTCCCGGAGGGCGGCCAGCTTGGCGTCGATTTCTCCGAAAAACGCGGCGATCCTGTCTTGCTCGGCCCGGGTGGGAAGGTGCAGCGGGATCTTGGAAAAATCATCCGGATAGAGGCGAAGACGGTCTTTCGTCAGGCCATGAGAGTAGGCCCCCAGCTTGTGCAGCATGCGTGACGTCTGGAACCAGTAGTTGAAAAACTGGGGGTTCGTTTCCTTGGTGGGCCTGAGGACGACATAGGCCGGACTGACCATACACTCCTCAGGGGCGACGCCGACCGCCCCCTGCCACATCCGCATCATGTTGTAGACGATATCACCAGGCTGTGCCCGGAGGTTCTGGCCGTCCGCTGCGTCAGATTCAATGTGGCGGTCGAGGCTATCCCGGCGAACCATCCCCCGATCAAGGGTAACGGAGTAGATCGGGAGGCCCGCCTCTCCACGTGCGCGGCTGTGCTTGAACGCCGCCCCGGCGACGGTCGGCCGCCACGGCGCCTTGAATTCGGGAAAGCGGATTTCAGGCGCGCTCATACCGGGGCCTCCAGCCCCAGCTCGGCGCAGACGTTCCGGATGTTCGCGTCTATCTCAGACATGCCCTGGTTAAGGCTCATAAGGCTCTGGCTCACCATCTTAATATCCACCTCCGGCTCAGCCTCATAGGTGTCCACGTATCGCGGGATGTTCAGGTTATAGCCGTTCTCCGCGATCTCCTCGCGGGTGGCGAGGTGGCTGAATCGCTCGATCTCGACCCGGTCCCGAAACCCGTCGAAGATCCGATCAATGTTCGGCTCATCCAACAGGTTCTGGTTCTTCCCGCGCACGAATTCCGTGGAGGCGTCCACGAACAGGACATCCTCCGTCTCGCGGCATTTCTTGAACACCATGATGGCGGTCGGGATTCCGGTCCCGTAAAAGATGTTCGCGGGAAGCCCGATCACCGCGTCCAGCCAGTTCTTCTCCCGGATGATATACTCCCGGATCACCCCCTCCGCGCCGCCCCGGAACAGGGCCCCGTGCGGCAGAACGACCGCCATCGCCCCCTTGTCGTCCAGATGATGCAGCATGTGCATGACGAACGCATAATCTGCCTTAGTTTTTGGGGCCAGCCGGCCGTAATCCGCGAACCGGTCGTCCGATTTGAACAGGTCCTTCGCGGACCAGTGCGCCGAGAAGGGCGGGTTCGCCACGATCGCCTCGAAGGCCATCCCGTCATGCATCGGATTCTCAAGCGTGTCGTCCTGGCGCAGGTCGAAGTTCCGGTAGTGGACCCCGTGCAGGATCATGTTCATCCGGGCCAGGTTGTAGGTGGTCCGGTTCATCTCCTGTCCATAGAAATCCCCGACCTCGCGGACCTCCTTGGCGACCCGCAGGAGCAGAGACCCGGACCCGCAGGTCGGGTCGTAGACGGATTTCAGGCGCTCCTTCCCGGTCGTGACGATCCGGGCCAGGATCGTGGAGACCGCCTGCGGGGTGTAGAACTCCCCCGCGGTCTTGCCGGCCCCGGAGGCGAACTGTCCGATCAGGTATTCATAGGCGTCCCCGAGCACGTCGGAATCTGCGTCCTCCAGCCGGAAGTCGATCTCGTCAAGATGGGTCAGGATCTTCGAGATGAGAGCATTCTTCGCCTCCTCGGTCCGGCCCAGCTTGGTGGAGGTCAGGTCCAGATCCTCGAAAAGGTGATCGAAGTCGTCCTCCGAGGCGGTGCCCATGGTGGACCGCTCAATATTCCCGAGGATCGTGGCCAGTTCCGGGAGAACGAAAGCGCCAGGCTGGCGGCTGCGGCTGGCGACCGCGCTGAACAGCTCGGACGGCTTCAGAAAATACCCGAGCGCCTCGGTGCTGGCGTCCTGGACCGCAGCCAGCAGCTCCTGCCCCTCGGCGGTGGCCTCGTCGATATCCGCGAAGACGATCCCGTCCTCCTTCAGCGCCTCATCCGCATAAAGGTGGAGCCGCTCGGACAGGTATTTGTAGAAGATGAACCCGAGGATGTAGTCCCGGAACTCGTCCGCGTTCATCTTACCGCGGAGGGTATTCGCGATGCCCCAGAGGGCCTTCTCAAGACGCTGCTTCTGCTCATCCGTCATAGGTGGTTCAACTTTCTTCTACGTTGGTCAGGCCTTGAGAGGCTTACCCGGCGGGCTTTCGCCACCGACGTGAACCCCTCCTTGAAAGGTATGTTCATATATTTAATCGTTGACGCTTTGATACTAAAGTGTCTTTACGGGATGTAGAACACATAAATGTGGATAGCGCCATGAAGACAATAGCCGTTGGTGTCCAGAAGGGCGGGTCCGGCAAGAGCACGGTCTCCGTCCACCTTGCCGTTGAGGCCCATAGACGCGGTAAATCTGTGGTCCTGATCGACGTGGACCCGCAGGGATCCGTCGCCTCGTGGGCCAGAAGACGGGAAATCGAGGCGCCTCTCGTCCTTCAGTCTACGGCCGGTCAGCTCTCCGACATGCTGAAGATGGCCGAAGATGAAAAGGTTGATCTCGTCATCATCGACACCCCTCCGCACGCCGGCGGAACGATCGATCTGGCTTTTCGCATCGCTGACCTGGTCATCTTGCCGGTCAGGCCCGGCCCGTTCGACATAGACGCCGCCGGGGCCACGGTCGAGCTGCTCCGGGGCAGCCAGACCAAGGGTGTTTTCCTGTTGACCCAGATTCCGCCCAGAGGGACCGAGGCTGATGATACGGCCGCCCTGCTCGGAGAGCAGTACACGGACATCGAGGTGCTCAACTCCCGGATCACCAACCGAAAGGCGTACATGACCGCTCTCATTGAAGGAAAGGCGGTCCGAGAATTTGAACCCGAGAGCAGCAAGGCCGTCCAGGAGATCGCCCAGCTGTTCGATGAACTGATGGAGAAGATCTAATGGTTAAGAAGACCAGCCTAAGAAGCCTAGCCGTCAACACCGCGAAGGCTGAGCATGACGCACCGGCAGTGGTGACCGAGAGGGACGAACCCGAAAATAGTAAGGCGATGTCGCTGCGGGTCCCTCCAGCGCTCTGGAAGGAGCTCCAGCTGCGCAAGATTGACGAGGGCCGACCGGTTAACGCGATCATCATCGACGCTGTTCAGGCATACCTGAGGCGGGCCGGCGGGAAGGCCTGACATACAGAAAACTGAGCGTCAATGGTTCCGCCTCGACTGTGTTGGGGCGGATTTTTGATGTTAACCCAAGCTACCCTAGCTGGTTTTGTCCGGATATTTTTCAGTGCGTAGTGGACACTACTGGATGTCCACATATTGACATAAAAAAGATGGCAACACTAAATGTTGATAAGTATGACTTATTTTAACAATTTTGTTCGATCTGGTGGGTCCTGATGGGGTCGAACCTCAGATAATCTATAAATTGTTTTTTTACAATGTGTTGAATATATTTCTTGTTAAAGTTCAGATAAAATTTATCGCATATCCGGTTAAAACCGGATAAAAAGACCACATACATATGATGAATAATAGACAGGCCAAAAAACTCCTGTATTTCAAAAAATCCGACACAGATATGAAGATATGCCCAAAAAAAAAGGGTTTTGTCTTGTTCTGGTCGCTGTACTGGATAGCTGAGACATGAAGGTAGTCGCACACCACTTTGTCACATAAACCATTATTTTTTAATGGGAAATATGTATAAGATAAGTGTTCCGACTTACTGTGTTGATCTAGCTTTTTCTGTGTCGGATGCTCTGTGTCAGAACAAAGTGCCGACACACCCTGACACAGGGTTCGGAACAGAAATAAATAATAGAAAAACAATATGTTATGGCGAGATTGTACCGGATCGATCCGCTGTTCCCGTCTTGTCTTTCATGGCTGTCAGCGCCCCTGTAGGCCCACCAGTCCCTCAGCCGTCTTCTGGGCCTTGCGCACTACGCACTTGCGTTTGCGTATGTGCGCAATATGCTGAGGATAACCAAGGAGTCGGCACGTGAACCCACCAACCGAACGTCAGCTGGAGATCGCAGAAATGATGCTGCGCTACCACGAAGTGCACGATGAGTGGCCGACGCAGCGTGAAATCGCGGACTCCGTAGGGATCAAGTCAACGAACACCAGTCAGTACCTCGCGGCCCTTATCAAGAAGGGGGTGGCGATGAAGCTGGATAGGGGGCGACGGAACGTGGCCCTCACTGACAAGGGAGCTGAGATGATACGGCAGGGCTGGCAGCCCACACTTTTCTGAAGCGTAGAGCGCTTGAAAGAAGCAGGGCCCCGAGGTGGTGGTACACCTCGAAGCCCTTAAAGGTCGCGTAGTTGGTCGCTACAGATCTGATTCTATCTCTCAAGCGTCTCCAGTTCAAGATGAACGAGAGACATGAAAGACGAACAAACTCAGGGTGCGGTGACGCACCGTCGCACCGACACCCGGCTCACCTATGGTGACTTACTCTCTGAGGTTAGAGCTCAGCGTGAACGGGATCTTGAGGCGGGTCATCCAGGGCGCAAAACGAACGTCAACGCCGTTCTGAACACCACGAGGTCGCTTACTGCGTTTCTTGAGGTCGTTGGCCTTAAAGAAGCCGATCCGGTCGGTTCGGAGCTTCTAGATCCTGATTTGTTCGAAAAATCAGTCGATCGGCTTGAGGGCGCTCCAGATACGGTTCGCCGTCGGCGATCGGAGCTCACGAAGCATGTCCGACCGACAGCGGTTTCTCTCGCCCGCGCTCGTGATGGGGAGTTCAAAAATGAGACGTTTGGCGAACGCCTTGACCGCCTTCGTGTGAAATCTGGTCTTTCGAAATACGCACTGTCAAAGGCGATCACATCAGCGGGTAAAAATATAGATAACAAGCTTATCGAAAATTGGATTTCGGATAAAAAAATTCCTGATCCCAAAATGAATGAGAGGCTGGAGAAAATCGCATCTGTATTGGGCGTTGATTTTTCATATCTGATCGAACCTCTTCCACTATATCGCTCAAAGACGCTCTCAAAGAAAATCGACCTCCCGAAATCAATAAGGAGGCGTGTATCTCAGCATCTCCCTAAGGATTTCGAAACACGCTCTAATCTGGAAAAAGAGGAAATCCTTCAGTGGGTTTCTGACAATATCCTTTCAACCCCTAAAGAAATACTTGATGATGGTGACGTTAAACCTGGGATCACAGGAACAGACTTAGCATTCTATGTATTTTCGCGTGATGTTGACACTCGATCACCAACGTCAAGCGATGAGTTTATATTAGAGCTGAATGAAGTTCAAAATTTTAAGACAGTAAAGCTACTTCCATATGGTAAGCTGCGCAACACTGCGTGGAATCCAGTATCGGCAGAACGTGCGGATTATCACCTACGAGCGTTTGTGGGCTCTATTCACTCCATGGGTATGCCAGGAGAGCGAGCCACAATCTGTCTATGTTTATTCCCCAAGATCATCGATATGTTTATCGACTGGAAGGTTGCCAGAAGGAAGGGGTATACTCTAAACATTAACGATCCTCTTCTAATATTTGAGTCTCTTTTACACCCGAAAACTGGTTTTATATCTCAGTCCCCTCATCTGCGGAATCGTGTCAGACCTATACCGGGCTTCATTTCTTATGATGAGGCGTCCCGGGTGATCTCTGATGAGGAGGGCGCGTGGGAAGAAGCGTGTCAGCGCGCCAGGGCGCATATTATAGCGCGGATAAAAGAGGTAAAAAGGGTAGCAGAGAAGGGCCGTGATCCCTTTGAGGCGCTTCTACCTGCCCTGAATTTTGAGAATCCTGTTCAAGTCTACAGCAGGATCATTGATGAAGTTCGGCGCCGTACGCCGGGGTGTCGATACGCAAAATCTCGCGCGGAAGCCATGCGATCCCTTATGATGATCCGGATCGGTCTTCTAACCGGTTTACGATCAAAAAATCTTCGGGAGCTGTTGTTTACACAGGGTAAACAACAGCGATCTTGGAAAGAGCTGAAGCGATTGAAGCGTGGTGAACTATCTCTCCACGGTGATACCTTTAACATCCGCATCCCCAGAGAAGCGTTCAAGAACTCCACGTCGCGTGCTGTTGAGGATGAAAATACCATTGTCATTCCAGATCACGACCAGATGTATCATGAGATGGAAGAATATCTCAGTCAACGAGCGGTTCTTCTGGCTGGGCATGATGATCCAGGTACGTTTTTTATAAAAACGGCTTCACCGCGCTCGTCATCTGCTGAATATACAAGAGCAGGGTATTATGAGGCGTTCCGGTCTACGATAACTACTTATGGGATTTTCAACCCATATACGGGACAGGGAGCGATCGAGGGCCTGCGGCCCCATGGACCCCACTCCGTTCGCCACATTTTGGCGACCACCATGGTCAAGCTGACTGGCGGCTTCTCGGAAGCTGCGGCGCTACTCATGGACACAGAAGAGATGGTCCGGGACAACTATGCTCGGTTCCTTCCCGGCGAGCGCCACGCCCGCGCCCAAGGCATCCTTCTCCATTCTCTGGGAGGGAAATGATGTCGCGCCGGTACAACATCGAGACGATCCGGTCCTTGATGGCTGACCCCCGGAACGTGGAGGCGGTTATCCATGATCTTTACGGAACTGATGCCCAGAAGGAGAAGACCGAGTATTTCGTGTCTGACGTAGCTGGTGGGTCAGGCCGGAGCTGTCAGTTCCAGACCACCGGTCGCTATGCTGGGCGGTTCCGAGACTTCAACCCGTCCGGGACGAAGGAGCAGGGTGACCTGATCGACGCCGTTCAGATCGTCCGCGGCTGTTCTACAGCCGAGGCGATTCAGTACCTCGGGGACCTCTGGGGTGCGGAGCCGCGCCTTTCAGCGGTTCCGTCCTCTCGGCCGGCACCAAAAGCGTCTCAGGATGACGATCTCAAAGAGATATCGGCTGAAACTCTCCGGAAACACCGGTCCCGGCTGACTGAGAATTCACCGGCCTGGTCATATCTTGAAGGCCGTGGCCTCGATGTCCGGATTCTGAAGGACCGGTTCGGGATCGGCGTTGCCGGTCTCTTCAAGCCCCAGAAGGAGGGGGAGGTTTCCCGGGGGAACTGGATCAACGCGCCAGTGATGCGGCGTGACGGAGCCCTTCTGAAACGCATGATGAAGATCGCGGTACCCGGGTTCTCCGTGAACCCAATCGACAGTAACTCCTGGTGCCCCGGGTCCCCTATCACCACCTGGAACGGACCAGCGGACCAGAAGCCCTGGCTTTTCGTGGCCGAGGGCGTGAAGGATGTCTGGCGGATACAGGAGGCGATCCGGGGCTCATCGCTGGATGTGCGCATGGCGATCATCTCGTCCACGCATGGCAGCGCGATCCCGGCGGAATGGTCTGATCCGGACTTCTGGGCCCCCTGGGAACGGGTCTTCCTTGGTCACGACAATGACGCGGCCGGCGAGAAGATGGCTGGGAACGTGCGCGCGTTGGCGCGCCGTGAGTTCCACCGCGTTGATGTCCCCCGGGTAACGGGGAAGGACTGGACCGATTTCTTCGAGGCTGACGCACGCAAGCGGGGCGTTGAGGATTTCGAGGAGCTCCTGAAAAACGCCCGGCCTCTCGGCATCCCCGCGCCACAGGCGGCCCCAGCCGTCCCTCTGAATGATCAGACTGACGGGATCTATGAGGACCGTCGGATCAACATCAACGGCGCCTTCGTGAACGGTCAGATGTACTACCCGTTCCAGGTCCGCCGGGTCGAGACCGTGCGCCGGAAGCGGAACCTCCCGGACGGATCTTCGATCATGGTTCCCGAGAAGGCCTCCTTCTACGAGACCAGGGTTGTCCGTTCTGACGGGGCGATGCTCGGGATGAGCCAGGCTCCTGCCCCGCACGGGGTTGATGATGAGGACAGGGTCACCCTGCTCGATGACGGTACCGAGGTTCTGTCCCTGCCCCGCCCCCGAGAATACTCGACCTGGGCATGGCCGAGCATCCAGCGTTTCGTTGAGGCGTCCGTCAGCGGTGATCCGACCCATCGTCCTCTGAAGCAGATCATTCGGGACATTCAGGGCTATCTTCGGAAGCTGACTTGGCTCCCGAATGAGCATGATTACGATCTGCTCGCCGCTTACACCGTCATGACCTACTGCTACAACGGGTTCGACGCGATCCCCCTGGTCCTGCTCAACGGGGAGAAGGGATCCGGGAAGAGCTCCCTTGCCGAAGGCTTAGCTGATCTGTCCTTTAACGGCTACATGTTGGGGGGCGGCTCTGAGAAGGCGTTCGTGCGTTTCGTCGATCAGGGCCGTGGCATGCTCGTCCTGGACGATCTTGAAGCCGTGGGACGACGGAGCCAGGATGACAGCGGTTACGGGGACATCAATCAGATCCTGAAGGTGTCCTACTCTAAGTCGACCGGACTCAAGACGATCGTCGAAAAAAACGGGTCAACCCGGACCCTGAACTTTTACGGCCCGAAGGTGATCACAAACATTTCCGGGATCGACGCGGTGAATGCGACCCGTATGTACCAGATTCTCTGTCGACCGATGCCTGACGCGGTTAAGGATTCAGGCCGCATCCGTGGCCGGGACCTGCGGATATCCGAGCCACTGCGTCAGGAGCTCCACGCTTGGGGCATGAGTAACATCGCCGAGGCGCACCGGCTCTACAGAGAGAAGATGAGCTCCCGGGCCGGGCGGGCGGAGCAGATCGCCGCGCCGCTTGAGACCATAGCCGACATGACCGGTGATGATGCATTCCGGTCTGCCGTCAGAAGCGCCATCAAGCGGCTCGCCTACAGCGCAGCTGAAAATCTCAGCGCCGAGGATTACCTGATGCAGGCGGTGGAGAGCGCGATCGAACGGGGCGTTCGTCACGTCATCTCGCTCGCCCAGATCCAGGCTGAGCTGGCGCTCATCCCCGATGCGCAGACCTTGCAGCAGCCGAGCCAGGTCTCGGCTGACCTGCTGGCGCTCCAGGACCCGGCCTCGATCGGCCGGATGCTCAAGTCTCTCGGGATCCGCTCCCAGCATGGTGGACGGGCCCGGCTCTCCGGCCAGGTCATCCGCTACTATGATCTCGATCCGTCCTTCGTGGAGGGCGTTCTCGAACGGGCAGCCAAGGAGAGCCGGCACGTCATGCCCCATTACCCGATCACCAGCGCGGAACCGGCCCGTCGGGCCTTCGCATTTTGTGAGACAAAGATGTGCGGGTCCTGTCCGTATACGACGATCTGTGACGCGGCCCTACCGGGTATCCGTAACGGAAAGACATGATACAAATGCGTCCAGGTGTCTTTACGTGTTTGTATCATGATATCTTTTCTGGCTTCGTGAGGATGACTGTATGAAAGCCTTGTTTTCCTGGGTGATGGACAAGGTCGTCTGGGCGCTTTTTGTGGTGCCGGCCCTGTCAGCCTTTCTCAAAGACAAAGAGATCACACCGTGGATTTCAGCGGCTTTTGACTGGGTCTACGGCCACGCTGTGAATCTCCTGGGAGAACCAGCGTTCCCGTGGATTTCTGGAACCTTACTAGGGATCGCGATCGGCGTATTGTCCCATCGGCTCCTTATTTGGACGGGCCGACGAACAACGGAAGACCGGTTTGGGAAGCTTGATAGCTTGTCGGTAGATGTTCTGCTCCACATTCATAACTCACGAGGCCTGAGCAGCGCTATGAATGAAGACGTGAGCGCGCTTCAAGCCAAGGTCCAGCGTCTTTTCGCGACCCTCGAAAAACACCGTATCCCGACCCCAAATGTGTTGAGACGTGATGGAGTGGATATTTTGAAGTCATACATCGGTTACATCCGGCCCTTCATCGAGGATCGAGACATTCGCGTTTTACGACAGAGGGCGAAAGAGTGGGTGGATACTCACGTGGACATAAAAACAAACTAGGGGTCTGACGGAATTGAGGACACCTTAGATAGACAGAGGAGCGCGGAAAATTGTCGAGGGTTCATAAAGGGCATCAAGATGCCAGTTGGAGGGTGGGCGGATGATCGTGACCATAAGCTGTAGCGCGCTGCCTAAGCGTAACGTTGTTATAGATAGCAATACCCTCTTCTATGATGCTGATCAGCATATTTTCTCCATGATCAGACCCAGAGGCGATGATTGGCTGCAAACAGTACGTTCCAGCTTCGACTTCTCGCCAGCGTCGGTCGTGGGTTCCCAGCTTGCAATGACGGTCACACTTGAGACCCCACAGCAAGCATACGAATTCGAAGAGTGGCTCATCTTTGCCAATCAAGAGGCCGATGAAGGCTACAGAACAATGCGTGGATAATAAGGTATCAAGGCATTAATAAACCTTGATATTATGATACCTTTAATCCTCTCCCACCTCATCGACCCCCTCGTCAAACGTCTCCACGATCCGCTCCATCCCATCGATGACCCGCTCCACGGCGGATCGGCGCCGCAGGATCCCGGGCTTCTCGATCATGATCGACAGCACCCGGTCCTGAAGGGGCCGTTTCCCGGTGAACAGGGTCTCCGCGATCAGCTTCTGGAGCCCGTCCGGGTCCAGCTTCTCCGCCGCGCAGAACTCCGCGAAGGCGCCGGCCCGTTTCCCGGCCCAGAAGCTGTCGAACTCCTGCCGGAGATCCGCGTCCGGGGGCAGGTTCGGCATCACCTCATTCAGGAACTCCTGAAGGTAGGGTCGCTTGTTCCGGAGCCCGATCTCTGACGCAATCAGGTCCACCACCCGCTGGCGCTGCGCCTGTGCCTTCCGGGACGTCCGCCCCTCCGTCTCTTCAGTCGTCTTCAGGGACAGGAGCAGGGCCAGGATGTAAGAGACGTTGATCTCATCCCGGCGCAGCAGCTCCAGCTCGAAATCGATCCCAGCGAGAGGGTCATCCCCCCCTTCTCCTTCCCCGTCGGTCTTGTCGCCCTTTTGCGACAGGTCCAGATACTTGCTCTTGAAGTCCTCATACTCCTGAGGGTCCGAGGGCAGGTTGGTCGGGTTGAACTCGGAGAACGTCCCCAAAACGCCCCGGACCCGCATCAGTTCCCGGAACGCCCTGGCGAAGGCTGCCTGCGCCTCCTCGTCCGGCAGCCCGTCCACGTCATCCGGGGTCGGGGTGATAGCGTGGAGGGCCCGCAGCGCTTCCTCATACTGGGCGAGGTGTTCCTCATAGGATCCGATCAGGACCACCTCACTCGCGTCCCGGTTCGCGAACAGGGTGATCGCCTCGTCCGTGTTCTCCTTCAGGTCCCGGAAACAGACGATGTTCCCCTGGGACTTCACCTGGCCGAGGGTCCGGTTGGTCCGGGAGAAGGCCTGAATGAGCCCGTGGTACCGGAGGTTCTTGTCCACGTAGAGGGTGTTCAGGGTCTTCGCGTCGAACCCGGTCAGGAACATGTTCACGACCAGGAGGATATCGATCCCCTGGTCCGGGGTGGAATCCTTACGGTCCCGGGCCTTCATACGCTTCGCCAGGGCCCGGTAGTAGGAATAGAACCCCTTCCCGTCCCGGACGGACTCGTTGACCCCGTAGAGCGCGTTATAGGCGTCCACGTAGCCCATCAGCTTGTCCCGCTTCGGGTTGTCCGCCCCGGCCCCGTCGGCCGGGAACTCCGTGTCCGGGATCAGCCCGTTGGCGTCCGGGTCCTCCTCGTTCGCCGCGTAGGTGAAGATGGTCGCGATCTTCAGGTCATGGGCGCCGGCCTGCTGCTTCGCCTCCAGAAGGTCATAATAGGCGCAGAGCGCGTCCACGGAGCTGACCGCGAAGATGGCGCCGAACTGGCGGCCGCGAGTCTTCCGGTCGTGGTTCTCAATGATCCAGTCCGTGACCCGGTCGATCCGGTCCGGGTGGTCATAGAAGGCGCGCGATTCAAGGAGCCGGTCCCTGTCCGCCTGGGCCTTCCGGTCCGCCTTATCGTCGCCTGTGGGGGTGACCGGGGCGCTGGTCTGTCCGAGATACTCGACCGAGAAGCGCAGCACGTTCTCGTCCCGGATCGCGTCCGTGATGACGTAGTCGTGCAGGCGCTCGTCAAACAGATCCTTCGTGGTCCGTTTCCCGATCGCGTTCTCCTCCAGAATAGGAGTTCCGGTGAACCCGAACAGCTGACACCGCTCAAAGAAGCCCCGGATCCGGCGATGGGTGTCGCCGAACTGGGACCGGTGGCATTCGTCGAAGATGAACACGACCCGGCCCCGTTTCAGATGTTCCAGCCGGGGCCCGTAGAGGTCCCCGGAGATGGCGGTGTTCAGCTTCTGGATCGTGGTGATCACCAGCTTGGTGTTCGGGTCCGCGAGCTGGGTCACCAGCTGGCGGGTGTTGTCCGTCCCGTCCACGGAGCCGGGCTGGAAATGGTTGAACTCCTTGGTGGTCTGGTAGTCGAGGTCGGCCCGGTCCACGACGAAGACCACCTTGTCCACCTTGGGCAGCGCGATCAGGTTCTGCGCCGCCTTGAAGGAGGTCAGGGTCTTCCCGGACCCGGTCGTGTGCCAGACGTACCCGTTCTTCCGGCCCTGCTCGACCCGCTCCTGGATCCGCTCGGCCGCGTAATACTGGTACGGGCGCAGCACCATCAGGATCTTGTCGCTCTGGTGCAGGACCACGTATTTCGAGATCATCTTGGAGAGGTGGCACTTCTCCAGGAACGCGTCCGCGAAGTCCCCCAGCCGGTTCATCGGCGCGTTGTCCGGGGTCGCCCAGGTGAAGGTCTGCTTGAAGGACTGGTGCCGGTTGTTCGCGTAGTACCGGGTGTTCACCCCGTTCGAGATTACGAAGAC
>Ga0075467_10002692_pt1 | contig 13938 bp, 11 predicted proteins | sample DEB08_DNA_9_FD_75067 | JGI IMG/M metagenome (GOLD analysis project Ga0075467, IMG submission 75067) | Aqueous microbial communities from the Delaware River and Bay under freshwater to marine salinity gradient to study organic matter... | ecosystem: Environmental > Aquatic > Marine > Coastal ...
AATACTTATAATTTTGGAGCAAATGCATATTCGAAACCAGCGACGGGATTGAATATTTTACGTGAAACAATCATGGGTCGTGAATTATTCGACTATGCTTTTAGAACCTATTCTCAGCGTTGGATGTTTAAACACCCAACTCCAGAAGATTTCTTTAGAACTATGGAGGACGCATCTGCTGTTGATTTAGATTGGTTCTGGAGAGCTTGGTTCTATTCTACAGATTATACAGATATAGGAGTTAAAGAAGTGAAAACTTTTTATGTTACTTCTAAGATGAGTAAAGAAGTTAAAGAAATGATGGAGCAGCGAGGTATGACAGAAAGTGATCTTCCGCCTTTAGTGTATTTGATTGATAAAGACAGTGAAGATTTTGAGGAAAGTATGCGCACGTCTACCTTGGCCGATGTACCAACTCTACAAGCCTATATAATGGATAATGTACCGGCTGATGAGAGAGCTAACTTGAAAAACCCTAAGTTTTTCTATGAGGTGACTTTTGAAAAACCAGGAGGAATTCCAATGCCTATTATTGCTGAATATACGTATAGTGATGGTTCAACAAAGAGAATAACCTATCCTGCTGAAATATGGAGGAAAAATGATGCTTCAGTTGGTAAAGTTATAGCTTCAGAAATGGAAATAACTAAAATTATGGTTGATCCTGATGAGGAAACAGCCGATATAGATACTTCTAATAATAGCTGGCCAAAGCGTAAAAAATTGGGAGAGTTCAATAAATTCAAAGAGAATGTGAAAGGGCAATAAGTCTTTTGACTACATAATAGAAACCCCTTCGACAAAAATCGGAGGGTTTTTTTATTTAGAATTTTAAAAAAGTTATAACACTTAAGCTATAACTCATTACTCATAGGTATATTTGTACTATGATATCACAAGCTTACTTCTTATTTATTAGTGGTGCGGAGATTGGTTTTATCCTTTTCATAGTGTTATTGGTATTTGGCGCCGATAAGATTCCTGAAATTGCGCGTGGACTTGGAAAAGGAATGCGTCAAATAAAAGATGCCACTAATGATATTAAAAGTGAAATCACAAAAAGTGCCGAAAAGAACGATATAGATCTCGATATTACCAATGTTACCAAGGATATAAAAAAAGAAATTGAAAGTTTCAAAGACGATGTTGAAGATGCGGCTGGGTCAATAAAGAGGAAATTCTAAGGTGAATTTTTCTATGGCAATAACAATACATTCCTACCCAAGATTCACTTTTTACGCGAAATTGTTAGTCCGTCTCTAATGGGGAGTAAAACTGTTTCCAAGTCCGAATGCTCATTTAGTACTTTATTATAAGTCAACAATGCGCGGGTGTCAGTATCCTCTTTCTTGATAGTTTCAACAACTTTTCCGCTCCACAGTACATTGTCACTTAGAATAACACCTCCTTTTTTTAACTTCGGAAGGATTAACTCTAAATATTTTGGATAGTTATTTTTGTCGGCATCAATGAATACCAAGTCAAAAACTTGGTCTAATTCCGGTATAATTTCTAAAGCGTTTCCAGTATGCTGAAAAATCTTAGGGCCGAAGCCTGAAGCATCAAAGTACTTTCGTTGAAGATCATGTAACTCTTCATTGATGTCAATTGTGTGAAGTTCCCCATCAGATTGCATGCCTTCAGCTAAACATAATGCAGAATAGCCAGTATAAGTTCCGATTTCCAAAATATGCTTTGGTGCAATTAATTTAGATAGCATACTCAGTACTCTTCCTTGAAAATGCCCACATAGCATTCGTGGCTGCAATACCTTCTGCCAAGTCTCACGGTTTAGTTTTTGTAATAATTCAGGTTCTGACTGCGAATGTGCAATAACATACGCATCTAATTTTTCAGAAATAAAATCCATTGCAATTTTAGTTTAATGTACCCATCATTATATTCTTAATGATAGACGAAATAGGTATTGTAAAGATACCTACAATTACGCTTATTATGCCAAAACTGTCATATACAGATATGCACTAATATAATCACCAGGCTATTTTCTTGACGCTTTCTTCTTCCAGTTTCCAAGGGTGCTTATCTACATTAGCCGCATCAAGGTCAAAAACTGAATAATAGTGTAGTAATTGGTCGGAATGATTCGGGTCGACACGAATAGGCGCTGTGACCGATGACAAATTGCTCTCATGAATGCAGAAACTATCTATTACTTGATTCCATGTATTATTTCGAAGGACAAACAAGTAGTATTCATATAATTCGTTGTCATATTCGGTATATAATAGATAATCACGGTTACTACCTTTTAAGCTTAGAGATGTGAGATTGCCTCCTATTGTATTTGGTATAACCAAGGGTGCGTAATTTGAATTTTCGAAACAAATGGTAGTGCTCATGTCAGATTGATTCACTGTGCAGATATGAGCGAAAAATGAATTTCCATCACCGTTAAAGTCGGCTCGGACTTTTTTTGCATCGGAAACAGATTCGTATTCTAAATTCAGATTTGAATCGGATAATTTTAATTTATTTTTCATTGCTTGCTTGGCTTCCTCGAGGGCTCTTTCTGCGTCTTCTTGACTTACCATTTTCGTAACTACTACTTTATTACGAGCTGTCCCCTCTAGTGCTTCAACGAACTCTGAATTTATTGGAAATTCTGAAGAAATGTCAATCGGATTTGATGAATATTGAGGTAGAGAATTTATTGCGAACGCCTTTTCTTGTAAAAAAAGCATGGCTTTGATATTCTTTTGTTCGAGTTGTAGTTGCTGAACATTCTCTTTTAACTCCCGTAGTCTTTTGTATATATCTTCTATATCAGCTGCCTCGATTTCCGTTACTCGAGATGAACTTGATGACTCAAATAAAGCCTTGTTGTCTTCAAACACCTCATTATTGAAAAAAACGTCTCGGATTTGCTCCTCTTCTTTTGAATCTTTCTCTAAAATTGATTTACTTTCGGATGTGTCAATTGTGTCAAGATTCTGATTATAACCATAACCATAAATCACGAAACAAATGATACACATAGACCTTTGAAGTCTCTTTTTATTTTTCGTAAACACTAAATTCGCCTTTTAAATTAACTTGATATAGGGGGCTTACATAGTATTGTTAAGATACGAAAAAAGTGGGAGTTGTCCAAATATTTAAAGTAAAATAACAAGTCGTAAACAGTCTCATTACAACCTTTTTTTTAATTGATTGTCAAATAGTTAAGTGCAATTATCGAATAGACGAGTTTCTAGTTTTTATGCATGTATTTATCGGTCTATGAAAGGAATTGTTTTCGGGTTTGGCACCTAATTTTAAAAGTGGAATCTTTTTGAAAGGATTTCATTCATGAAGTTCATAGTCTGATATCCGTTTGTCTGGCCAAGATCATCTATGTGAGCTAGAAGACTTTCCAAAAATCAACATATTGTCCTACGTCATCAAGTAAAAAACATAGAAGTTTTTATGATAATTCTGAATCTTTTTGAGAGCGAGTTATGACTTATTTTTCAATTTTTTTTTTGAGAAATAGGCCTATTGCCCAAGGATGCGATTTATTAATTTTTGTTTTGCGATTTCATCGTCTCCACATAACCATTGAATTACATTATCGTCCCATATGGCATCACATTCTGTTTCAGTAAGTATATTGCGTTCTTTAGCTAAATCTAAAATTTTCCCAGGATATGATGATTGTACCTCGCTATCCATTTCGCCTAAAGGATAAGGGTCATCAAGCCCCATTACAATCTGTTTAGAGGTCTGATTTTCAACAACTAGTTTTAATGAGCCAGTATCGTGTACCAATGTGTCAAAGAAGATGTTTTTATGTCCCACAGATTTTCTAGGGTGTGCTTTCCCTTCAAATAAATCGGGACGCCCGTCAAACCCTTGTATTCGTCTTCCGAGATTCATTTGTGCTAATTGTCCGCCGTGAGCAAAACAAGTTCGCATATTCGGAAACTTATCTGCATAGCCATTAAGTGTTAAAAAATGATAGGCATCTGCGCACTGAGCTAACATCCAAATAAGATGAAAACGCCAAGAAGTATTTTCAAGTTTTATAAATTTTTCACCGTCATAGGGATGAACTTCTAAAGCAAGGTTGTATTTACTTGCCATTTCAAAAATCGGTTCGTTTTCTTCGTCGAATATACATCGCCAGGTCCCAATCGTATCCATATAATGGGTTGGAAGACAAAGCAATTGCATTCCAAGTTCCTCTACGCATCGCTCAATTTCCCACATTGCTCCTCGAACAAATCCAGGATGCACTACAAAGCCACAAGTAAATTTTGACGGATGTTCACGTTGAACCTTTGCATTGAAATCGTTCTGAAAACGAAGGGCTTTTTTCATCTCTTCCACACGGAGCCCATTACCGTATAATTGAGAAAGATTTAAGACAACCGCGTGATCGATCTTAAACTCTTCCATCCATGCTAGTTTTTCATCTAGAAAAAAACTAGAATCGGTAACTGGACGGCTCCAATCTTTTTGAAGCATGAATTTCCGATCCTTATCTACCCAAAATATCTCTTTATCCTTCATAAATTGAGGGATATCCTCGGGGTAAGGAAGTAAGTGGGAGTGACCGTTAATGCGCAATTTTCGTTTCATATCTATTCTTGGTAAAAGCAAGGAATTTATTGATTCTATACTTGTCTTTTCTGCTATCGAGATTTTTTTAGGAATCTATTGTTTACTGTATAGTGCTAAAGTTACAAACTTTTAGTTCGACCTCCATCAACGGGAAGATTTATTCCATTTATATAGCTAGCAGCTTCACTTGCCAAGAAAACCACAGCACTTGCAATTTCTCCTGGCTGTGCAAAACGATTTGCAGGCACGAGTCCCATCATAAAGGCACTAGCTTCAGCTTCTGTCTTGTTTAATTTCTTAGCAGCATTGGCTACAATATCGTCTAAGCGATCTGTCGCGGTGAATCCTGGAAGGACATTATTGACTGTGATTCCGAATTGTCCCAATTCATTGGCCAAGGTTTTACTCCAACTTGCAACTGCTCCCCTAATTGTATTGCTCACCCCTAAACCATCAATAGGTTGCTTTACGGAGGTAGAAATAATATTAATTATCCTTCCATAATCTGCTTGTTTCATTCCTGGAACTAAAGCTTGCACCAAAATTTGATTGCAAATTAAGTGCTGCGTAAAAGCATTTGTAAATTCTGAGGGTTCAGCTGAAAATATAGCTCCACCTTTTGGTCCACCTGTATTGTTCAGTAAAATATGAAAAATTTTATTTTCTGTAACTTGAGTCACACGTTCCTTGAGTAATTCAGGATTGCTAAAATCGGCAACTATATAATTATGTTTTTGACCATCTTGAAAAGGTAATTCTAACAGTGTGTTTTTCAACTTCTCTTCATCCCTTGCTAACAAGGTTACCGTAGCCCCAAGTTTAGCCAAAAGCATTGCGGTAGATTTTCCAATTCCTGCTGTACTCCCGCAAACAAGTGCGTTTTTATCTTTAAAATCTATATTCATTTTTCTGTCAGGTCGAGCGCAGTCGAGACCTATATTTATTATTTAACAACCCCTCGACTGCGCTCGGGGAGACATTTTATTATTTTATTGTTAGTCTGAGCCAGTAGAAGACCTATTGAGTACTTCAATTAGCTCAGGATAGTATTTATCTTAATCATTTTTCCACTATGTTATTCGTCTAATATCTAACAGCGCAGCGTTCTAACATCTAACATCTAAGAGCGCAGCGGTCTATTTATTCATTCATATTTAATACAGACATTTTTCGCTTCTGTAAAAAAGCGCAAGGCTTCAAAACCTCCTTCACGTCCTACGCCACTATTTTTAACTCCCCCAAAAGGAGTACGCAAATCACGGTTCATCCAGGTATTTACCCATACAATTCCTGCCTCTAATTTTTTGCTCATCCGCATGGTTCTGTTAAGATCACTTGTCCAAAGGGTTGAGGAGAGCCCGTACTTTACCCCATTGGCAAATTGTAATGCTTGTTCTTCAGTTTCAAAAGGCATAAGTGTTACTACAGGTCCAAAAATCTCTTCTTGGTTCACGCGACATTGATCATCGTAAACTTCGATAATAGTTGGTTCTAAATAATAACCATTTTTAGATCCAGGTACGTTTACGGTTTTTCCTCCGCATAATATCTTTCCTCCTTCATCTTTCGCTATCTCAATGTAGGATTGTACTTTTTCGAGATGAGGTTTCGAGACTAATGCTCCAATATTTGTATCGGCATCAAAAGGATTTCCAATTTTCAGCTCACTAACCTTTTTGATGAAATCTGTTTTAAATCGCTCGTAAATCGAACGCTCTACAAAGATCCTACTTCCACAGAGACAAATTTGGCCCTGATTGGTAAATGATGATTTAACCGATACCGCTAACATTTTATCATAATCACAGTCAGCAAAAATGATGTTGGGGTTTTTACCTCCCAATTCTAATGATAGTTTTTTAAACATGGGTGCTGCAGTGCGTGCAATATGTTCCCCAGTTTTTGTTCCTCCGGTAAATGAAATAGCCTTAATATTTGGATGCGCGACTATTGCCTGTCCTGCAGATGGGCCTAGGCCATGAACAATATTTAAAACACCTTTTGGTAAGCCTGCTTCAGAACAAATTTCTCCTAAGAGGAATGCTGTCATTGGAGTTATTTCACTAGGTTTTGCAACTATGGTATTACCAGCAGCTATGGCAGGTGCTATTTTCCATGAAAATAAATACAAGGGTAAATTCCAAGGAGAAATACAACCCACAACACCAATAGGTTGGCGAAGGGTAAAATTCATGGTATTCAAACCAATGCTTTCATGCGCTTCACTAGAAAACTGCGTAATAGCATTTCCAAAAAATCTAAAATTACTAGATGCCCTAGGAATATCAATTGCAGTTGCCAGACTTAAAGGTTTGCCATTGTCCATTGATTCAGCCAATGCAAAACGATCTAAATTATCGTCAATGAGGGATGCAATTTTAAGCATAATAGCGCTGCGATGGTCAATGCTCGTATTGGACCAAGCAGGAAAGGCAGCTTTGGCAGCTTTGTACGCTAAAGAAACATCTTCTTCTTTTGAATCTGCTATTTGAGAATAAATTTCCCCATTGCTCGGATTGTAATTATCTAACCACCCATTGGCGATAGGGGGCACATATTCACCGTTTATATAGTTTAATATTTTTTGCATATTATTGATTATAGCAAGCTTTAATAAAATCGGCACCTAATTCAAAAATAGCTAAACAGTTTCCACTTTCACTTGCAAATTCTGAAAATACAATGTTTATGTTATGCATAGAACCATAAATTTTGATTTCCTTATTTTTTCTCACATCTCACTACTAAGTATTCTTAACAGGTTTATATGCCATCGCTTTAATTTCCACTACTAAATGTGGATGCGGTAATTGATGCACTGCAACTGTCGTTCTTGCAGGGCCGGTTTCTTTGTCAAAAAAGGTTGCGTAGATTTCGTTATAGCCTGCGAAATCATTCATGTTTACTAAAAATGAAGTGACGTCAACTACATCGGCCATCGTGGCACCTTCAGCAGCAAGATAATCTTTTATGTTTTCTAAAACGGCCTTCGTTTGCTCTCTTACATCCAATCGCATGGTTCCCATTTCATCAATTTGGTGTACCCCAGCAAAAGTATTATCAGGCAATCGAGAACTTGCTCCAGAAACAAAGATAAAGTCTCCGACGCGTTTAACATGTGGGTACGCTCCTCTAGGGGTAGCTTTTCCGTCAATAAGTCTGCTTTTGTTTTCCATAATGTAATGCTACTGTGTTTTAAATTAATGGTCTTGCTATTCTTCTTTATTTTAATTTTCCGAGGATGGCATTGTCGTCTAGAATTTCTTCTGTCGTTCTTTTTACTAAAATAAGTTTCTCATTCAATGGCATTGTTTCGGGAAGTTCGCCGTCATCTATCAAATTAAGAATGGCTTTGTCTTGAGCTCGCCCCCGTGTCATCGCCTCGTCATAAGATATATTTTCATTGAAAGTTACCATCGAATATTTAGAGTAATATCTATCTGGAAACTCCGCTTCAAAAGCCATTTCAAGTTTTCTTTTCTGCTGAAATAACTCACTTGCTGTATGCTCTTTCATTTCGTGAAAATTATCTACTGCAAGATCAGCAATTGCATCGGTGTCTTTTTTACGTGCCTTTTCATATTCTTGAAATATCTTTTTCCAATCTAATTCTCCAGAGAATAGTTTATCTTCAAATTCCTCCAATACCTCATCAAAAACAACAACATCTTCAAAAGAAGCGTTCATTCCTTGTCCGTAAAATGGAACGATAGCGTGAGCTGCATCTCCAAGTAATAATGACTTTCCGAAGGAATTCCACGGAGAACATTTAATAGTCCCCAAAGGTCCTGTAGGGTTTTCAAAAAATTCTTCGGTTAAATTCGGCATTAAGGCCAAGGCGTCAGGAAACTCGGTCTGAAAATATTCTTGCACTTTTTCACGTGTAATTAAATTTTCGAAACAGTAATTGCTATCTGCATATGGAAGAAATAAAGTTACCGTAAAACTACCATCCATATTTGGAAGAGCTATAAGCATATCCTCCCCTCGAGGCCAGATATGTAATGCATTTTTGTCGGTTCTATAGCTTCCATTGTCGGCAGGCGGAATAGTAAGCTCTTTGTACCCGTGTGTAAGCCAGTCAAGAGAGAAGCTAAATAAAAACTCTCTGTTGTTAAACATACTTCTTCGAACTGCAGAGCCAGCACCATCGGTTCCTAAAAGGATATCACCTTCAAAGGTTGTAAGAGCACCCGTTTTGTAATCTTTAAAAGTAGCAGAGGCATTTTCTAAATCAACAGTTTCACAGCCATGATTGAAAAACAGCTTGACATTAGGCATTTTTTCTGCGGCATCTAGAAGTAACATATTCAGTCCGGGACGTGATATAGAATTGATAAACTCGTTTTTACGACCACTGTATTTGCTTAAAAAAGTATTGCCTTGTTTATCGTGAATCATGCGTCCATGCATTGGAATACACTGTTTTTTCGCTTCTTCTTCAACTCCTGCCAAGCGCAATCCTCTTAATCCTCTATCCGATAATGACAAATTGATAGACCTACCCGCGTCCTGTTCGATATTGCGTAGGTCGGGACGTTTTTCAACTAGGGTAACTTTGTAGCCACGCTGCGCCATTCGTAGTGCGAGTAGACTTCCACAGAGGCCTGCTCCAATAATAAGTACGTTATCTTTTTTACTCATATAAATTTCCTAAAAGGAGTGTATTTTTTGGTTCCAAAATCTCTCAAACATTCAAAAACATGAGGAGTGATTTTACCTTATAAATTATTTATTCAATATCTTTTTTAATCGTTCAGCAAAATGATACATATCTTCAAAGCTATTATAAAGAGGAGCCGGAGCAACGCGCACAACATCCGGTTCTCTCCAATCACTTATAACGCCGGCCTCTGTAAGTCTTGTATGTAACTTTTTATCTGCACTTTTCACCTGAATTGATAATTGACAGCCTCTTTCATCAGGATTGCGAGGGGTAATAATGCTTATTCTATGATCCTCTAGACCATCAATTAAATACTCGAGGAAACCAGTCAGTTTAAAAGATTTTTTACGAATATTTTCAAAACCAGCTTCGGCAAATATATCCAAAGAAGCTCTAATGGCTGCCATTGATAGAATAGGCGGATTGCTTAATTGCCAACCTTCCGCCCCACTTAAAGCATCAAATTCGTGACGCATATTAAAACGTGTTTCCTTATTGTGTCCCCACCAGCCAGCAAAACGATTCAAGTCTTTATCATTTGCATGACGTTCGTGAACAAAACAGCCTCCTAAGCTACCAGGCCCGCTATTGAGATATTTATAAGTACACCACACAGCAAAGTCGGCTCCTGTTTCATGTAAGTTGGGCTGAATATTCCCTGCGCCATGTGCGAGATCAAATCCAACCATAGATCCATGACTATGTCCTAAATCCGTAATTTTTTTCAACGGAAATGCCTGTCCCGTATAATAATTAGTACTTCCAATCATCAACAAAGCAATTTCGTCACCCTGCTGATCCATGATTTCTTCCAGGTCTTCAAATCGGCAAAGTTCTTCGCCTTTTCGAGGCTTCCATAAAATTAAGGCATCGCTCGGATCAAAACCGTGAAATTTTAACTGACTTTCTACAGCATACTTGTCACTTGGAAATGCATCACTCTCGATAATAATTTTATACTTAGTTGTTGTTGGTCTATAAAAGGAAACCATCATTAAATGAAGATTGGCAGTAAGACCATTCATAACAACAACTTCTGAAGGTTTGGCTCCAACTATTTTCGCCATGTTTTCTGTTAGAAATTCATGATATGGCAACCATGGGTGCGCTGCATCTGTATGGCCTTCTACGCCTAACGTCGCCCAATCCTTGAGTTCTTGTTCGATGTACTTAGAAGCTGTTTTAGGCTGCAGTCCTAGAGAGTTTCCACAGAGGTAAACTAACTCTTGACCAGCGGTGTTTTTCGGGAGATGAAATTTGTTTCTAAAGCTAGACAAGGTGTCCGAGGCATCACATTTTTTAGCGAATTCTAAACTATTTTCGAACATATGAATTTATCAATTTTGAGCTTCTAACAAAAATAACGATTAAAATTTGAAGTGACAGTAAAATTGAGGTTGCTAATATTACTTTGTCCGCAGTATCTTTGTTTAAAATTGACTCATGAAAAATTGTACTGCTTTAGTTTTTCTATGTTTCCTAGTTGGCAGTGCAACAGCGCAATCTGTTGCAAGGCAATGGAACGAAGAAGTGCTAAATGGTATTCGTAATGATTTTGCACGACCTACAGTCCATGCGCGAAATCTGTTTCATACATCTATGGCTATGTATGATGCTTGGGCAGTTTTTGACCCTTACGCTGACACTTTTTTCTTAGGAAAAAGAGTAGGGGGTTATACGTGTTCTTTTAACGGATTTTCCGCTTCGGAAAATGTTTCCGAAGCAAGAAACAAAGCGATAAGTTACGCGGCTTATCGTATCATTTTGCACCGTTTTGAAAATGCACCTAGAAAAGAAGAAATCCTAGAATCTGTAAATAGTCTAATGGCAGATTTGGAGTACGATGTTTCTATTACTTCCACAAATTATGAAAATGGAGATGCCGCCACCCTTGGAAATTATATTGCAGAACAGATTATTGCCTTTGGACTGCAAGATGGTTCAAACGAAGCGTTGGACTATGAGAATCAATTTTATGAGCCTCTAAATGAGCCGTTGAATACTGATATTTCTGGTAATGGGGATATGACACATCCTAATCATTGGCAACCACTCAAAGTAGAGAACTATGTTGATCAAAGCGGGAATGTTATCCCTGGTGGCCAACCTCCTTTTTTAAGTCCGGAGTGGGGCAGTGTAACGCCTTTTTCTCTTCAAGAGGAGGATAAGACAATTCATTCTATCTCGGGTTCAGATTATACTGTCTATAAGGACCCTGGTCCTCCATCATATCTTCAGGATGGTCTCGGAATTGAGGATCCCTACAAATGGGGGTTTTCGTTAGTTGCTGCTTGGAGTGGCCACTTAGATCCAGCGGATGGGGTGTTAATTGATATTTCTCCCGCGAGCAACGGTAATTTTAATTCTTCTGGTTTTCCGCTGACATTTGAAGAGTATAAGTCATTTTACAACTATGCGGACGGAGGTGATCCAAGTACCGGTCATAGTGTTAATCCGAAAACTAATTTGCCATATGAGCCAAATATAGTTTTAAGAGGTGATTACACCAGAGTTTTAGCTGAATATTGGGCGGATGGTCCCGAAAGTGAAACTCCACCCGGACATTGGTTTACCTTGCTTAATTACGTAAGTGATCAGCCAGATTTGATCAAAAAATTTAAAGGCGAAGGAGATGAACTAAGTGATTTGGAGTGGGACATTAAATCCTATTTTATACTTGGAGGAACAATGCATGATGTAGCCGTGACGGCATGGGGGTTAAAGGGGTATTATGATTATGTAAGGCCAATAAGTGCGATACGCTATATGGCCGATAGAGGACAATCTAGCGATAGTGACTTACCAAGTTATCACCCAAATGGATTGCCATTGGTACCGGGATTGATCGAAGTAATAAACCTTGGAGATCCTTTGGCAGGTGCTTTTAATGAGAATGTGGGTAGGATTAAAATGTATTCTTGGAAAGGCCCAAGCTTTATTGTTGATCCGAATAATGATGTTGCTGGTGTAGATTGGATTTTTGCTGAAGAGTGGTTTCCTTATCAAAGGCCTTCTTTTGTTAGTCCGCCTTTTGCGGGTTTCGTGTCGGGTCACTCCACATTTTCAAGAGCAGCGGCTGAAGTTCTTACAATGCTAACAGGCGATCCTTTTTTCCCAGGAGGTTTAGGAACGTTTGAAGCTCCAATGAACAGCTTTCTAAAATTTGAAAATGGACCATCTGAAACTATTAAATTACAATGGGCAACCTATCGCGATGCCAGCGATCAGACAAGTTTAAGTAGGATATGGGGAGGAATCCACCCGCCAATAGATGATATTCCTGGGCGGATAATTGGCGAAAAAATAGGGAAAGAGGCCTTTGCTTTTGGAGAGAAGTATTTTTCGAAAAGATTAGCTAAAAGTGGTGCCTTATTTCCAAATCCAGCAGTAGAAAATACAACTGTATTATTTGAATCCGATGCAGAACTCAGACTTAGTGTGTATGATATTTTGGGCCGGTTAGTAATGTCTATTCCTGCCGAGTTTGATGCCTATAATCAATGCAATTTAAACACTAGTCCGCTACTACAAGGAATCTATTTTGTGATCCTACGGGATGGCAATGATAAATTGGTCTTTAATGAGAAGCTGATTAAGAAGTGAAGGGTGAGAAAAAAGACCGCTTACTTCGACGTAGTTTATAATGAGCGCAGTCGAAATGCTCAGCACAAGTTGCTGAAATAAGAAAGAAAGTGAAAAGTGACAAAAAGTTGATTTGTTGAGCCGTGTAATCGAATTTTAAAAGTAACATTTCACCCAATAGGGTTCGCAAAGCCGGAGTGCTAATTATGTTTTAGAGTAAGATTTTGCGAGGAAGCCATGGGCTGATGAAGCAAACTTATGACTCTAGCTAAATCATGAAAAAAACCCAAAACCCCGTACCCATAACCTTACTTCACAGATATGTTCGTGAAATATAGTTTGAAGTCACCTAGACTGTCCTTGTGCATTTTTGCAATTTGAAGACCATTAAATTCCTCGTAGTCTTCCCAGGTATTTGTCATTGTTGCCTTGCTATCATTTGCACGGCGATATACCCACTCTTTGATTCTAAAATCTTTCCCGAAGTAAAAATCGTAGGCATCTCCAGGAGTGTAGCCGCCATCGTCACCATAAACAACAGTTAGCTTATTTAGGATTTCATTTGAAATAGGAGCAGGAACATTTTGTGTTTCTGAAAAGGTCGTGCCTTCATCCCAAACTAGATTATAATGTGCAAGGAACCAAAATTTGTCATTGATAAAGGACGCGTCAGTTTTTTTGATAATTGAGTCCATTTTCATTCTATTATATGAAACGGTGTCATCTCCCATTGACATGGAAACATCGTAGGTTTTTGGTTTCCAGCTCCAGGAACGTTCAAAGTGATTTCCAGCTCGATCTACATTAAAAGTAAAATTTATTTCTGAAACTTTTTCCCAGTTTTCAAAGCCATTCTTGTAAGCGATGGTCTCAGCTGTAGTTCGTTTTTTTTCTGAAATGTCCTCTTGCGACTGAATATCTTCAGAAGCTTTTTTCACACCATTACAACCTACTATACTAGCGATGAAACAAATAAGAATTAAGCTCTTTTTCATTATTCTGAATAATTTTCGACAAAAATAGTTATTTAAAAAATTAAGCAATAATTTTTGTACTTTTAAGTATGGAAAAAATAATAGAATATACGAATGATGAAGTAACCATTGTGTGGAAACCAAAGACCT
>Ga0075467_10002694_pt1 | contig 13933 bp, 11 predicted proteins | sample DEB08_DNA_9_FD_75067 | JGI IMG/M metagenome (GOLD analysis project Ga0075467, IMG submission 75067) | Aqueous microbial communities from the Delaware River and Bay under freshwater to marine salinity gradient to study organic matter... | ecosystem: Environmental > Aquatic > Marine > Coastal ...
GGTTTTCAAATCATTTTGATAAAGCTAAAGACACGCCATGGTTCGGGGCGTAGCGCAGCCTGGTAGCGCATCTGTTTTGGGAACAGAGGGTCGGGAGTTCGAATCTCTCCGCCCCGACCACTTCAAAAGTTAGACGATACGATTGGCAGCCGCACAGGCTGCCATTTTCGTTTTGGGCGTTCGGGCCTCGCAGAAGTGATTCTCGCTCTGTCAGCGTTTTGCGCCTAGAAGGCCTGATCAAATCACCCGACTGTGTGCTAAAAACACAATCTCCATTGTGTTAATAATGGTTAATACTTGATTAACCGATATCGGATTTGCTCACAGCTTGGCTGAAGCCTTTCGTGTAAGTCTGCGCGTTAAAAGGGTTTCTGCAAATCGTCCCGATGCCGCAAATTGTGGACAAGTCTGTGCGTGAATCACTGCAACCCAGATGCCGCATTTTGAACCGATTACGTCAACCGATATAATCTGTATTTTGTGTTAAAAACTCGTTGACCCACTAGGGGTGGTTGCGTCAAGTTGTGCAAACCAACGCGTACCGTACTAGATGTGGTGTTGGTAGCAGAGACAGCGCAGTAGGCAGGTGTTTTTAGATACCTTTGGAACAATGACCTGATCAATGATCGGATTGATTTGGTCTTGCCTCGATTAGCACTGTCTTCAAAGGCGGCATCACGCAAGTGAGCCAAAGACAGTTAGCCGCAACGACGGCACAATATGATGGGGCAGACCAATGAAAATCGAACGCAATTTTACAAAAGCTAAGACGGGTGCCTACGGCGCGCTTGAATTCAAGACGACAACGTCTGAGATTCGCAATCCAGACGGCACAATCGTTTTCAAACTTGATGACTGCGAGATCCCTGCCGGATGGAGCCAGGTCGCATCCGACGTCATCGCCCAAAAGTACTTCCGCAAAGCTGGCGTGCCGTCCGAAGTGAAGCGCGTCAAAGAAAAGGGTGTACCAGAGTTTCTGTGGCGTTCCGAGCCTGCCAAAGGCGCAACGTTCAGTGGTGAAACCTCTGCCAAGCAAGTCTTTGACCGTTTGGCTGGTGCATGGACATATTGGGGCTGGAAAGGTGGCTATTTCTCGACCGAGGAAGACGCCCGCGCATATTTTGACGAAATGCGTTACATGCTGGCGACCCAGCGCGCGGCTCCGAATAGCCCACAGTGGTTCAATACCGGTCTGCATTGGGCCTATGGCATCGATGGTCCAGCGCAAGGTCACTACTATGTTGACTACCAAAGCGGTGAGCTGACGAAATCCACCTCTTCTTACGAACACCCGCAGCCGCACGCCTGCTTTATTCAGTCCGTTGCCGATGATCTGGTGAACGAGGGCGGGATCATGGATCTTTGGGTTCGTGAGGCGCGTTTGTTCAAATACGGCTCTGGTACCGGAACCAACTTTTCATCCCTGCGCGGCGCTGGCGAGGCATTGTCAGGCGGCGGCAAGTCGTCCGGACTGATGGGCTTTTTGAAAATCGGTGACCGCGCCGCTGGTGCGATCAAATCGGGTGGCACAACACGTCGCGCGGCCAAGATGGTTATTATCGACGCCGATCACCCTGACATCGAAGAATTCATCAACTGGAAAGTCATCGAAGAGCAGAAAGTGGCGTCAATCGTCGCGGGCTCAAAGATGCACGCCCGCTACCTGAATGCGATCTTTGCTGCGATCAAATCCTGGGACGGCGAAGAAGTATCCGCCTATGATCCAAAGACAAACGACACGCTTGCTGCGGCCGTTAAGGACGCAAAACGATCAGCAATTCCAGAGACTTACATCAAGCGCGTACTGGATTACGCAAAGCAGGGCTATTCCAGCATCGAATTCCCGACCTATGATACTGACTGGGATTCCGAAGCCTATTCCAGCGTTTCTGGCCAAAACTCTAACAACTCGATCCGTGTCACCGATGCATTCCTGAAGGCTGTCGAAGACGATGCCGATTGGAAACTGGTGAACCGTCGCAACGGTGAAGTGTCCAAGATCATCAAAGCCCGTGATTTGTGGGAACAGGTTGGCCATGCCGCATGGGCCTGTGCCGATCCGGGCATCCAGTACCACGACACCGTCAATGCATGGCACACATGCCCAGAAGATGGCGCGATCCGCGGATCTAACCCATGTTCAGAGTATATGTTCCTTGACGATACCGCTTGTAACCTTGCGTCGATGAACCTGCTGACGTTCTATCAAGACGGCGCGTTCCAAGCCGAAGACTATATGCATGCGACACGCCTGTGGACTGTCACGCTTGAAATCTCTGTGATGATGGCGCAGTTCCCGTCCAAAGAAATCGCGCAGCGTTCTTATGATTTCCGCACACTAGGTCTTGGCTATGCCAACATTGGCGGTTTGCTGATGAACATGGGCTTTGGCTACGATAGCGACGAAGGCCGCGCGATGGGCGCTGCCCTGACCGCGATCATGACAGGCGTGTCCTATGCCACATCTGCTGAAATGGCGGGCGAGCTGGGTGCGTTCCCGGGCTATGCCAAGAACAGCAAGCACATGCTGCGCGTCATCAAGAACCATCGCCAAGCGGCACTGGGCAAATCAACCGGCTACGACAAGCTGGATGTTAAACCTGTGCCTTTGGACCACGCAAACTGCCCGGACCAGCGCCTGATTGCTTTGGCAACCGGCGCATGGGACGAAGCACTGGCACTGGGTAAGACGCATGGCTACCGCAATGCGCAAGTCTCTGTCATCGCACCAACCGGCACAATCGGTCTGGTGATGGATTGCGATACCACCGGGATCGAGCCTGACTTTGCGTTGGTCAAGTTCAAGAAACTTGCCGGTGGCGGTTACTTCAAAATCATCAACCAGTCGGTGCCAGCGGCGCTTGAAAAGCTGGGCTATGGCTCTGCGCAGATCGAAGAGATCATTGCATATGCCGTCGGTCATGGATCAATCGGGCAGGCGCCTGCGATCAACCACACGTCCTTGATTGGCCACGGCTTTGGTCAAGCAGAGCTGGACAAGATCGAAGGCGCATTGGCGTCGGCTTTCGATATCCGCTTTGTGTTCAACCAGTGGACGCTGGGCGCAGAATTCTGCACCAAGACACTGGGTATTCCAGCGGCAAAACTGAACGATCCGACTTTCGATCTGCTGCGTCACTTGGGTTATACCAAGCAGGACATTGAAGCCGCCAACGACCATGTATGTGGAACGATGACGCTGGAAAACGCGCCTTACCTGAAAGAAGAGCACTACACAGTGTTCGATTGCGCCAACCCATGCGGTAAAAAAGGCAAGCGTTATCTGAGTGTTGACAGCCACATCTACATGATGGCCGCAGCACAGTCGTTTATCTCGGGTGCGATCTCCAAAACGATCAACATGCCAAATGACGCGACCATCGAGGACTGCCAGAAAGCCTATGAGCTGTCTTGGTCTTTGGGTGTAAAAGCCAACGCGCTGTACCGTGATGGGTCCAAGCTGTCGCAACCATTGGCTGCCGCATTGGTTGAAGACGACGAAGACGCGCAAGAGGTTTTGGAAAGTGGCAATCACCACGCCAAAGCCGCCGTTCTGGCCGAAAAGATCGTCGAAAAGATCATCGTCACCGAAGTGCGCAACCGCGAACGTGAAAAGATGCCACAGCGCCGCAAGGGTTATACCCAAAAAGCGATCGTGGGCGGGCACAAAGTTTACCTGCGTACCGGCGAATACGAAGACGGCAATCTAGGCGAAATCTTCATCGACATGCACAAAGAGGGTGCTGGTTTCCGCGCCATGATGAACAACTTTGCCATCGCGGTGTCAGTCGGTTTGCAATATGGCGTGCCGCTTGAGGAATTCGTCGACGCGTTCACATTCACCAAGTTCGAGCCAGCAGGCATGGTTCAGGGCAACGACAGCATCAAGAATGCAACGTCTATCCTTGATTACATCTTCCGCGAACTGGCTGTCAGCTACCTTGACCGGACAGATCTGGCCCATGTCAAACCCGAAGGCGCGTCCTTTGACGACATCGGTCGCGGTGAAGAAGAAGGCGTATCGAACGTCAAATCACCAAGCGAGAATGCAGCGTCACGCTCGCTAGAAGTACTCAAGCAAATCTCGTCCACCGGTTACCTGCGCAAGCGGATGCCACAGGATCTGGTTGTGTACCAAGGCGGGATGGGTGCAACAGCGCTGGCCACCGGCATAGACGCAGCTGCCGCTTTGCAGACTTTGGTGCCCGAGATCAGCGAAAGCATCGTGGCGACAGGGACTGCGACGACCATCACAGCCCGCGACAAAGCCAAGATGCAGGGCTACGAGGGTGATCCTTGCGGCGAATGCGGCAACTACACGCTGGTGCGCAACGGGACATGCATGAAGTGCAACACCTGCGGCGGGACGTCGGGCTGTAGCTAAGACATAAAAGAGCTTCAGAGCGGGTGCGCCTGCTCTGACGCGGATCAGGCCGCAGGCAAAATAACAGAGCGGTATAATGAGTGAGCTTGATCAGCGAAACTATGGGGGGCCTTTGGGCCTCCCTTTTTTATGCGGGCGGGCCAACGTTTCTTTGCAAATCACAAGCTCACCGCGCATTCTATGGCGAACCAAAGGATCACAACTATGACCGATTTTCTACTTCTCGCCTTCATCTTCCTGATTGCCGGGGTGATCGCCGTGCCGATTGCAACCCGTTTAGGGCTTGGTTCGGTGCTTGGGTATTTGATTGCCGGGATCGTGATTAGTCCGGTGTTGGCGTTGCTGCATGTGGATGTGATTTCGATCCAGCATTTTGCGGAATTCGGCGTCGTGATGATGCTATTTCTGGTCGGATTAGAGCTTGAGCCAAAACGCCTTTGGGCAATGCGTGGCAAGTTGTTAGGTCTTGGCGGCGGGCAGATTGGATTGACTGCGGCGGCGGTGATGGGGATCGGGCTATTGTTTGGCCTTGGATGGACAGTCGCCTTGGCTGTTGGTTTGATTGCGGCATTAAGTTCGACAGCTATCGTTCTGCAAACATTGAACGAAAAGGGTCTCATGAAAAGCGGCGGTGGGCAATCCAGCTTTTCGGTTTTGCTGGCTCAAGACATTGCCGTGATCCCGATGCTGGCCTTGATGCCGCTGCTGGCGATGCCGGAATTGATGGATATGGCAGGCGATCTGGCCCATGCCACCGCCGATGAGCACGGAGAAGCAGCTGGCGATCACGGGTCGGGTATGAGCCTTGTCGCTGGTTTGAACGGCTGGCAGACGGCGCTCGTGAATATCGTGGCCATTGCAGCCGTGGTCGGCGCGGGCAGCTATCTGACCCGACCGATTTTCCGCTTTATCGCAGGTGCAAACCTGCGCGAATTGTTCACGGCCACAGCGCTGATGATGGTCATCGGCATTGCGTTATTGATGTCACTGGTAGGGCTATCGCCAGCATTGGGCACGTTCCTTGCGGGAGTGGTTCTTGCAAATAGTGAATACCGTCACGAGCTCGAATCAGACATTGATCCGTTCAAGGGGTTGTTGCTGGGGCTGTTTTTCATGACCGTCGGGGCCGCGATTAACTTCGGGCTGCTGGCGGACAACCTGCTGTTGATCCTTGGGTTGACCGTGTTGCTGATTGCCATGAAGGCGGGCGTTCTGGCAGTGCTGGCGATTGTCTTTAAACTCCGCGGAGCGGATCGCTGGTTGCTGGCGCTAAGCCTTGCACAAGCAGGCGAGTTCGGCTTCGTGTTGCTGTCCTTTTCAGTTTCGAGCATGATTTTGCCGCAGATGCTGGCGGATCAATTGCTGCTGGTTGTGGCACTTTCCATGATGCTGACCCCGCTTTTGTTTATCTTCTATGACCGCGTGATTGTGCCGCGCTATGCCGTCGTTGAAAACGGCGAGGCTGACGATATCGAAGAACAAGGGCAAGTTCTGATCGCAGGCGGCGGCCGCATTGGCGGCATGGTGCGCCGTATCCTGAACGCGGCAGGTTATAACCTGACTGTCATCGATTATAATGCCCAACATCTTGATAACATGCGGCGTTTCGGCGCGCGCATCTATTATGGCGATGCGACCCGCCCTGATATGTTGCAGGCGGCGGGGCTGCAGCACTGCAAGGTGTTCGTGGCAGCGATTGATGACAAAGAAAAGCTGACAGAGTTGGTGCACTATGTGCATACCACCGCCCCGCATGTGCATATCATTGCCCGCGCAATCGACCGTCATCATGTCTACGAGCTTTGGGCCGCGGGTTGTCGTGATATCATACGTGAAACATATGACAGTTCGTTGCGTATGGGGCGGTCAGCACTAGAAGCATTGGATATCCCCAAAGATCGAGCCGTAATGATGGTAGATGCATTCAATCGCGCAGATCGTGCATCGATGATCCGACTGGCGGATGCCTATGATCCAAATATTCCGGTCATGGAAAACGGAGCCTATATTGCACGCGTTCAAGAAATTCTTGGCCCTCGCGAGGTCGCAATGAACGCCGAGATGATGCATATTCTGGAAACAGGCGAGATGCCGGACGAGGATGAATTCATCGCGGGGCCAAGTGGTTAGCGCGGGATCTCTACTTCGGGCGCGGCCAGTGTAAAGCCTTCAAACTGAAATCCGGGCGAAACTGTGCAGCCCACCAGCGTCCAGTCGCCTGTCGTTGCCGCCTTTTGCCAATGCCCATTGGGTACAATCGCTTGGGGCAGCTCACCTGCGCCAAGGCAGTGATCTACGGCCGGCCCGTCCAATGATGGCGCGAGCGTTAAAGTCAGCGACGCACCAGCATAGTAATGCCAGATTTCAACGGCATCGACAGCATGCCAGTGGCTGGCTTGTCCGGCTTTGAGCAGAAAATAGATACATGTGCCGGTTGCGCGCCCCTCGTTTTCAGCCACCCAAGTTTGGCGGTAATATCCACCCTCAGGATGGGGGGCGAGGCCCAGTTGGGCGATGATCTGATCTGCGGTTAAGTCAGACATGGGATCTGCGGTGCGGTTGTTTTGGCGTGTATGCCCTGCAATCGCGGGTCAGCAAAGACCTCGATTTCCCGCTTATAGGGGGTGAATCCGGCTTTGATATAGAATTCAAGGGCGCGTGGGTCATCCAGACTGCAAGTGTGTACAGTGAAGATCGATGTACTGCGACTGAAGGCCCGCGTTTGTGCAAAAGCCATCATTGGACCACCAAGGCCTTGACCTGTGGCCACGGGAACCATGCCAAAAAACGCCAGTTCGCAAGACCCTGAAACGCTAAAGTCCAGCTCGATAAAGGCAATCGGGTCGCCATTTTTGCGAATGATCCAAAGTTCAGTGTCGGCGCTCGCTAGTATCGCACGCAACGCGCCGTCTTGCATCACCAACCGCGATGTCCACAGCCAAGGTGCGCCTACCGCGCGAAACAACGCGCGATAGTCTTTTAGATCAAGGGTTTCTTGATTGATGGTCATGCCAGCGGGCAGGGGCTTTGGGGCCGTCATCGCAGCGGCTGTCATCCGCAAATAGGTGACAACCGTCGCGATATGACCTGCCGGAACGCTATGCATACCTTCGGTTAGGGTCATCCTTTCAGGATGCTCCGCCCTGCGTAGATTGCTGTTTCGCCCAGTTCTTCTTCGATGCGGATCAATTGGTTGTACTTGGCCAAACGGTCAGAGCGTGACAGCGATCCGGTTTTGATCTGGCCGCAGTTCGTCGCGACTGCAAGGTCTGCAATCGTCGCATCTTCGGTTTCGCCAGAGCGGTGGGACATCACATTCGTGAAACGCGCGCGGTGCGCCATATCAACGGCTTGCAACGTTTCGGTCAGGGTGCCGATCTGGTTCACTTTAACCAGCATCGCATTGGCAGAACCTTTGGCGATGCCGTCAGCAAGACGGGCAGGGTTGGTCACAAAAAAATCGTCGCCAACCAGTTGAATCTTGTCGCCGATCAGGTCGGTCAACATTTTCCAACCGTCCCAGTCGTCTTCAGACATACCGTCTTCGATGCTGATGATCGGATAGTCTTCGGCCAGTTTGGCAAGGTATGCCGCGTTTTCGGCAGATGTCAGGGACACGCCTTCGCCGACCATCTCGTACTTGCCGTTTTTGTAGTATTCTGTCGCGGCACAATCGAGGGCAAGGTAGATGTCTTTGCCCGGCTCATAGCCTGCTTTTTTGATCGATGTCATGATGAAATCAAGCGCGACACGTGTGCTGGCAAGGTTCGGGGCAAAGCCGCCTTCGTCACCGATGCCTGTATTGTGCCCTGCAGCGCTTAGTTCTTTTTTCAGCGTGTGGAACACTTCGGCGCCCATGCGCACGGCTTCGCGGATGTTCTGGGCCGCGACTGGCATGATCATAAATTCTTGGATGTCGATCGGGTTATCGGCATGTTCGCCGCCATTGATGATGTTCATCATCGGGACGGGCAACGTACGCGCAGAGGTGCCGCCGATGTAGCGATAAAGCGGCTGACCTGTGTAGTCGGCTGCGGCCTTGGCCACTGCCAGTGACACACCAAGGATAGCATTTGCACCAAGGCGGGCTTTGTTCGGTGTCCCGTCGAGTTCGATCATCGCCATGTCGATTGCGACCTGGTCGGTTGCATCAAAGCCAAGGATTTCCTCTGCAATTTCGCCGTTCACAGCGGCGACCGCTTCCAGCACGCCTTTGCCCATGTAGCGCGATTTGTCACCGTCGCGCTTTTCAACCGCTTCATGCGCGCCGGTCGATGCACCTGACGGCACAGCCGCGCGGCCCATTGTGCCATCCTCAAGGATCACATCCACCTCGACGGTGGGGTTGCCTCGGCTATCGAGGATTTCGCGGGCGTGAATGTCGATGATCGTGCTCATGAGCGTGCTCCTAAGGGCAAATGTTAGCGGTATCAGCGCCTCTATAGCGCGAGATTTTCGTTTAGGGAAGCGCGGCGCAAGCGGGTTTCGCGCCACAAGGTGTAAATGCCGGATGCGATGATGATCGCAGCCCCGATAAGAGTTGCCGCATCGGGAATCTCGGTGAACATCAGATAGCCGATGACCAAGGCAAAGATCATCCGGCTATAGCGGAAAGATGAAATGATCCCAGCATTTCCACCGCGTGTGGCGGCGACGATGGCCAGATATGCGATCATTCCGATCATAATAGCTGCAAGCAGGATCAGTGATTGGCTTGCATCAGGCATGACAAACGGCTGCCCCCGCAGGATTGACAAGGCCAGACCTGCGGGAACGACCAGCGCAAAAGTATGTGTCGCCAACTGTGGGCCGGACAATTGAACGGTCAACCCGCGTGTAAAAAGATCGCGGGCAGCAAGCCCCAGCATCCCGCCAACAGCCAAAAGTGTGGCAGGGGTGAACCCTTCCATACCGGGGCGGATGATGATCAGCACTCCGACAAACCCTACAAAGATCGCAAGCCAACGCCGCCAACCGACAGCTTGACCAAGAAAAACGGCCGCCCCCATCGCGACAACAAGCGGTGTTGCCTGAATCACAGCAGAGGCTGTGGTCAGCGGAATTAACGTTAAAGATGTAACGAACATGACCGACCCCGCAACATCACAAAAGCTGCGAAGCAGGACCTTGCTGTCCAGATAGGCTGGCTGCCAAAGGCGGTCACCTTTGACCAGTGCCCAGCCCAGAAAAGCGATCAACCCACCCAGACAAATACTCGACAATACCTGCCCAACCGGAATTGCATCTGCCAAAAGCTTGATCAGCGCGTCTTCGACCGCAAAGCAAAACATCGCAAAGACCATAAAGGCCGCGCCGAGGGTATTGTCCAAGCCTAGTTTTCCTTGTCTGTCAAAGGGACCGCGTAAAGTTCCAGACGGTGCCCCATCAAACGGTACCCAAGCTTTTGCGCGATGCGTTCTTGCAGGGCTTCAATCTCTGCGTCCACGAATTCGATGACCTCACCAGAGTGTACGTCGATCAGATGGTCATGATGTTCGCGGTCTGCGGCTTCATAGCGTGCACGCCCGTCGCCGAACTCGTGCTTTTCAAGAATACCGGTTTCTTCAAACAGCTTCACCGTGCGGTAAACCGTGGCCAGTGAAATGCGCGGGTCGACAGCAGACGCACGGTTATAAAGTTCTTCGACATCTGGATGATCAATCGCATCCTGCAACACACCCGCGATCGTGCGACGCTGGTCCGTCATGCGCAGACCGTTAGCCTCGCAGCGTTCAAGAATGGTCTTTGTCATGCGCGCCTCGTTTGGTGTTGTTGCCGTGATAGCGGGGCAGGCCGCAGGATTCTAGTGTTCTTGGGCGAAACTGTGCCCTGCATTTGGCGCATAGGCTGGCTTTTGGCCAGCAGATGTATCAGTTCTTTGCCTCTTTCGTCACCCGCTCTGCCAAACCCGCGACGGTCAATCCTTGCACAATGATCGAGAAGATCACGACCATATAGGTCGCGGTCAATATGACGGGTTTCCATTCGCCCTCTGGCAGCGACAGGGCCAGCGCGACCGAGATACCACCCTTGAGCCCACCCCAAGTCATTACAGGGATCACGCCCGTCGAGAATTCGCGGAATGGTCGCAAAATCAGGATTGGAACCGCAACCGCTGCTAGCCTGGCGACCAAGGCCAGTGCGATGGCAGCAACGCCCGCGGTCAGGTATTCGAAGTTGAAGGCGATTGCAAAGACCTCAACCCCGATCAGTAGGAATAGGACCGCGTTCAGGATTTCGTCGATCAACTTCCAGAAGGCATCAACATAAAGCCGCGTTTCTTCGGACATGCCGTATTTCGTGCCCACATCACCAATCAAAAGACCTGCGCAAACCGCCATGATGGGGGCTGAGACATGCAGGTAAACCGCCAATTCGTAGCCGCCAAATGCAAGGCCAAGCGTGATCAGCACTTCAAGCGAGTAATCATCAATACGCCGCATCACGCGGAACGTGAGCCAGCCTAAAACGATGCCTAATACCGCACCACCGACTGCTTCTTTGAAGAACAGTTGTGCTGCTCCAGCCAGCCCGCTGCTGTGCGCATCCCCATGTGGAAACGCGAGGCCTACCAGCACCAGAAACACGACATAACCCACGCCGTCGTTGAACAGGCTTTCGCCTGCGATTTTAGTTTCGAGAGACTTTTTCAGGTTAGCTTGGCGCAGTACGCCCAGAACAGCGACCGGATCAGTGGGCGAAATCAATGCGCCAAAAACCAAAGCTACCAGCAGTGGCATGCCTGTCAGCCATGAAAACCCGTAACCCACGATAGTTGTTGATAGGGCGATACCAATTGTCGCCATCAATGCCACAACGACCCATTCGCGCCGTAGGTCCGATAGCTTCACATGCAGGGCGCCAGCGAACAGCAGCAACCCAAGCATCCCTTCCAGTAAGGCATCTGAAAATTCGATCCCCAGGACCGTTTCGCGGACGACGTCTGTCACCCCTAGCGAAGGAACGGCTATGTCTAGCAGCATCACGACAAAGGACGCCAAAAGCGACACCACAAGGATACCGATTGCAGACGGGAGTTTGAGGAACAAATAGTTCAGCGCGCCGAAAGCACCTGCCAATACGATTAAAAGAGAAGTGATTTGTAGCAGCGTCATAAGGAAACTTTCAGCAATTGTTCCGCAGGCTTAACATTTGAAGCAACGCGGTGCTAGCCACGCATAGGGCCAAATCTCAACCAACTTCCCCCGAGGCTGCGAATGCGCGCGCCGCTTCCGATCTTGAACCGCGCAAGCCCCGGCGCATTGTCCGTATCGACCGTTCCTAGGTCCATGCGGACATAGTCCTGATTTGCAAAAGCTGCAGCAGCATTGATCAGGATACGATGATGCAACCCCCATTGGCGACCTTCAGCACTGATCCACCCCAAATGGTATGTAACAACAGGTCGGTGCTTGATGAATAGCATTGCGGCAAGTGGGGTCGTGTCCAGGTATGCCACATGCACGTCAACAGCCTTTTGTGCAGCCAATGCCAAGATCAGCGCATGCGGTAACCCGCGAAACCGCTTTTGCCTTTGCTGGGAACTGTCCGCATCCAGCAACCATTGATGTGCGGCTGTGTCGAACCGTTCTTGTCGCAGCATAACTGGTGCTGCTTGCGCATGCCGCCACCTGTTGCGCCATTTGCCATGTGTGGCTGCAAGTCGCATGGCCGCATCACCGCGCAGATCAAGTTCCGCGACCGATGCCGCCGTTGCCAGCTGGCGAAAGTTTGCAGCTGCAAGGGCATCGGTATCCATGTTCTCAGCATTGATGAGCCTGAGACCAGTTCCACAAACCACGTCGGTCTTGGCACTTGGACTTGGTTCCCCATCCCAGATTGGCCCACGCGAGGTCAGCAACTGCCCGAAAACCCGCACGGCGACAATTGGCTGCCCGCACCCAATTTCGATCTGGCAAACGTCCCGACCCATGCGCCGTAGCGCTTGCGCAAAGCAGGGATGTTGTTGAAGAGGCAAGGGCGCGGGCGTCGTCATTACCGCCGTTAAATCATTCTAAACCTAACTCGTGATTAATGCGGGAATGAAACAAACAAGCAAATCCCGAAAAACCGTTTTAGGTGTCAGCGCACCCGCAGTACGGCCAACAGCATTGGGGGCGGCCCTTGCCGCCGCCGTCATTACGTTTCCTGTCGCTGTGACAATTCTTTTTGTGGACCTTTTGTTGCTCTAGCCCAATTGCACCAAAGCATGCCGCTTTTTACCCGCGCTCAACTTGATTGGCTGGGCAAGGTCTGCCGCGTTAAGGATCAGTCCCGCATCGGTCAAAGGTTCGTCGTTCAACTTTGCCCCGTTTTCAGCAATCAGGCGCTTTGCTTCTTTGCCGGTCTTGGCAAGGCCGGATTTGACGATTGCCTGAACGATTGAAATGCCGTCACCGACATCGTCGGCCGACAGCGTCAGTGTAGGCAAGTCATCACCGATGCCACCCTTTTCAAACACTTCGCGGGCCGTCGCTTCGGCAGCGCGTGCTGCTTCGGAACCGTGCAGCAGCGTTGTTACTTCATTGGCAAGAATGATCTTTGCCGCATTGATATCAGAGCCTTCCAACGCACCTAGACGGTCGCATTCTTCGACCGGCAATTCGGTATAGAGCTTCAGGAACTTGCCTGTGTCCGCATCCGTCGTATTGCGCCAGAACTGCCAGAACTCATACGGGCTGCACATATCGGCATTCAACCAGACGGCACCCGACAGCGATTTGCCCATCTTCTTGCCGTCGCTGGTGGTCAGCAACGGTGACGTCAGGCCGTAAATCTCTTGATCCAGCACGCGGCGCGTCAGGTCGATACCATTGACGATATTGCCCCATTGATCCGATCCACCCATTTGCAGCAAACAGCCATAGCGGCGGTTCAGCTCAAGAAAGTCATAGGCTTGCAAGATCATGTAGTTGAATTCGAGGAACGACAATGATTGCTCGCGATCAAGCCGCGATTTCACACTTTCAAAAGACAGCATCCGGTTGATAGAAAAATGCCGTCCGATATCGCGCAGAAAGTCGAGGTAGTTCAAACCGTCCAGCCATTCCGCATTGTTGATCATCAGCGCACCGGTTGGCGCATCTTCATAGTCCAGGTAGGCCGCAAACACCTGTTTGATGCCTGCAATGTTATCATCAATCTGGTCAGGACCCAGCAACGGACGCTCGTCCGCACGAAACGATGGATCCCCCACTTTGGTCGTGCCGCCACCCATCAATGTGATCGGCTTGTGGCCTGTCTTTTGCAGCCAGCGCAGCATCATGATTTGGATCAACGACCCGACATGCAGCGACTTCGCTGTCGCATCAAAACCGATATAGGCGGGAACAACGCCTTTGCTTAGCGCCTCATCAAGACCTTGATAGTCCGTGCAGTCCGCCAAAAAGCCGCGTGAGATCATCACGTTCATAAAGTCGGATTTCGGATGGTAAGTCATTGGCTTGTTCCTGTCGCTGTCTCGGGGCACTCTATAATCACGCACAGAGCGAAGGGAAAGCGGATGTTGCAGGCAGACAGGGTTAAGGCGCTTGGCACCATGTCCGGCAC
>Ga0075467_10002697_pt1 | contig 13926 bp, 23 predicted proteins | sample DEB08_DNA_9_FD_75067 | JGI IMG/M metagenome (GOLD analysis project Ga0075467, IMG submission 75067) | Aqueous microbial communities from the Delaware River and Bay under freshwater to marine salinity gradient to study organic matter... | ecosystem: Environmental > Aquatic > Marine > Coastal ...
CCCCAAAACCCCAAAACCCCAGCGATATGTAATATTCATAAATGTTGTTTGTTAATAATAATTATTGATTGGTTCATTATGCTCAGGCGAAGCCAAAGCCTGAAGTCTCTTTGATGGCCCACATCATGCGCTCCCAGAGAACGTCCTTGCTTGGATACTCTGGCAGGTCAAGCTGATTGAAGCAGGTATGGCCCTGGGGCAGACGCATTGGGTCGTTTGCAACGATGCGCGTGATTTGGAACAGCTCGGGCCCGTTCATGCCTTGCAAGTGTGCGAACCCTTCCACTGGCACCTTGGAGCTGCCAGTCACAAATTGTAGGAGGTTGCCTTTCTCGGTGCGGTCGAGCGTTTCCATGAGTTCCCAGAACCAAAGGACTTACGGGGAGTTGACGGTGTAGCCGTTGTAGTTGGTGTTGGCCTTGAGGTCTGCGATCTTGAAGTCGGGCAGGCCGGAAATGAGGAGCTCCAACTCCTTGTAGGTGAAGATCGACACCAGCTCCTGGGGAATGATCTCGTAGAAACCGTCCAAGAAGGCGTCAAGTTGCTGCTAAACACTCTTGTAAAGATGATAGTAAGCTTTCCTTTCTACATAGTACTCCTTGTTTGCTGCAGTAACGTCAATGTCAACGCCTCCCGGCACCAGTTCAATAGTCTTTGTTTTTCCGAAGTAGTCCTCGTCGACAGCAAAAGTTTCGTAGAGCGCTTCAACGTCACTTTGTGGCTAGAGGCACCAATTGAGGCCAACGTAGAGGTTGTTGTCAAAGTCTTCGAGATCTCTAAAGCACAATTTCTGGCCAATAATCATCTTGTAAATGCTTCGCACAAAGTAGCATTCAAGGAGGCATCCTTCAAATAGGGCTTTGCCAAGGACGCGTCCAATGAACTTGAAGTAGCGGATATGCTCGCTCTAAATGTAAGACTTAGGGTTTGGCATGTAAGTTGAGCCATTGTCAGATTTCTTGAAGAGCGAGTAGTTTTGGTTGAACATCTCTTTAGACAGCTCGATGAAAAAGTCACGAGTCAGACCTCCAACATCTTATCCTCTCTCACCAGTAAAGTCAACAGTAATACGTCCTTTAAGCTCACTAGCGTTGAGGTGGCACAATTAGGAGAAAGCATCTGTGAATATTTAGCTTCTTCGGATGTAGAGGGTAAGATCTCTTGTATAGCCTGATCGTCTCAGTTTCTTGATCTCTTTTCGGAAGTACATTCGTTTGTTCTCGAAGTCCAGCAAGTTAGGCATGTATTTGATATACTCCCCAATAGTTGCCAGGTCTTTCTGACTATCCTACTTGTCTCTCGAACTTGCGAACATGCCTTTCACCAACTTGTTTAATGTTGCCTTGTTGTGAATGCAGAACATGTTAAACTGTGAGAGTCGAGGGGATGCCTTTTCAACGTCTCGGAACACTAGGGCTCTTGATTTACTTTTGCTTGGTGCTGATTGCTCCGATCTGACAAGTCCTGGTGGACTTACTTCCATCTTGCCAGTGTCAACAACTTCAGCCTACATTTCTTCCATCTTGGTGATTGATTCCATCGAAACGTATTTTGATTCTTATCCTTCCTTGTCCTTGGCAGCTTTTCTCTCCTTAATGCGCTCTTTGATTCCCTTAACAACCTCCTCTTGCATCTCAGGCATGAAACAGTCAAACACGCAGTTCACAACATTTTTTGTTATATCGAGCATCTCGAGGTTGTGCTGTTGTAGTGTGGCTAAAAGCTGACTGCATTATTGCACAAACAGACCAATTGATTCGTTCTAGAAATAATGTCTAATGTCTTGAACGAAACCTTCCTTTTGAGTTTGGACGCTATCCTTCTTTTCTCGCAGTTCAGCTTCGAGTCTTGCGATTTCTTCGGAAACCTTAGATAACGCCTCTGTCGTCTCTTTTTAAGGACTTTACTCAGCTGCGAGGAGGTCCTTCTTCTAGGAGAGTTCTTCCAGCTTTGCCTGTCCTGACTCGATGGCTTTGGTGCACGCGTCTTTCTCAGTACTTACGCTGGAGTAGAAGTAGCTAAAGAGGGACAGCACGTGGCTCAGTGGCGAAGAGTCGTGCTTGAACTGGGTAAGCTGCTCCTTAAGCTCTTCTTCTTAGTCCTTGCTCAACTCAACGGATAAAGTTGGCTAGGCTGCAAGACTGCTCTAGTTTTTCGTAATTGCTAGCTCTGGGTGCTCAGAATGCATCACTTGGTCAGCTTGGCCACCTGAGCTGATCTGGGACGGAACTCGTTCGAGCTGGCTGAGGGTGCGGTGGAGAGAAGTGTTGGCTAGAGTGACACCGTAGCCCTGGAGCGTCATTAGAGTGTTCAGCAGAGAATCGTTGAGCTCACCCAAGTTACCGTTTGCTATCTTGCTCAGCTGCTGTACGATGAGTGACCAGTTCCTCTGGTTCTTATCGTGGTTCTTGACGTGGCTGAAATTACTGATTCGGAACATGAAGTCTCCGAGGGCTGTAATCAATTTTTTGTCGATCTAAGGCATGTAGAGGAGATCAGTGAATGACTTAACTGAGTCAGCCTAAAGCTCGCCAAGGTTGACTCCAATCTAGGAAGCGTTGCCATCTGGCGCGTCTTTCCTGCTATTCTGGAGGGCCTCAAAGTGCTCCCGTAGATCGATCTCCTTAAACAGCAGGTCAAACTGCTTGAACACATCCTGCACCAGGAGCTTCAAGTTCCTCACTCGCACCAGCTACTCTTGGCAGTGCTGCTTCATTTCATCAGTTGGTGATTAGTTCTTTGAGTTGCGGTGGTGCTCCTGAGCTTGTTCACGCATAATCTGAATGATGTCGGCCAAAGGAGGTCTTAGGGCTGGCAGGTGTTCCTAAAGTCTAGCATGAGAATCAATTAGATGGTCTCCCCGGTTGAGGAAGTACTCGTCCTGCTAGATGAGGCACTTGAGCATGTGCAGCACCAGCTTCTTGTTGTTGTCGATCAGCACTCGCAAGATACCAACTACAGTAAGGAAGAGCTTGTTCCATGAGAACTTGCTTATTTTGTAAATAGGGCTCGGCATTCCAATCTCAAACAGCGAAAGGAACTTCTCTGTGTCCTACGAGGCTGCTAGCTTGAGAACTAATGTCAGTGTATTTATAACTTTGTTGCGAGCATGGCACCCGACCTCCGCCTGCGACTGCTTCTCAGAGGCAGCACCGCTCTTCTGTTTGAGGATGAGGCGAAGGAACTACACAAGGTCGACCTTCACGTTGGGATTGAGGCAAATGGTGGTGAGCACGTTCTTCAAAAGCATGTCCTGTGTGCCATCGCTGCTCTTCTCTGTTTGCTCCTGTATCTTTGAGATCAGAGAGCTCTAGAGCTGCTCGTCCTGGAACTTCAAGTCAAGTTCTGAAGTCCACTCGACAAGTATGTGATCGAAGGGCATCATCCTAGGGTCTGGGAGCACCTTCTTGTGTGCACTTACGCCTGCCTAGTGTGCTTCTCCCCTGATTCTGCTCATGAATATATCCATCTGCCTCTCGAGGTCGTCACCGTACCTGTTCTGCATCAGCTAGTCAGCCATAGGATGCCCTCGAGGCTATCGGGGGATCTACTATCCGAGCAGAGCTTCTGGACGCATGAAAGCGCCACCTCCAGCGGCGTGCCTGTTCCTGAAGTTCATGGCCTCGGTACGCAGGTTGGCAGGTAGGTTGTCAATCTGCTCCTGGGTGAGGTTCTGAAGCATCTCGCGCCGCAACTGGGGGTCTTGCACCGTGGCAATTATGGAGGCGACGTCCATGGCTTCTGGCTCTCTGATAGGTGCGGGCTGTGGGGCACCTGTGTTGGCAGCTCGGAATGACTCGTTCTGGATGAGCTCACGCCTCATGTCGGCAGGCAGGGAGCGAACGAAGTCGGGGTCGAGGCCCATTTCAATGGCCTGGCGCACCTCGGGGTCCATCTCCTCCTCGACCACGGCTGGTTGGGGCTGCGGCTCGGCCTGCACAAGTTGCTCCGGCTCGACAACAGGGTTAGCCTGCCCAACAGCAGCGACTGGCTCAACAAGTTCGGCTCCCTCTGGCTGGTTGTCTGCGACCGACGAGCCGTGCGAGGGCTGTGCCTGGTTTCGCTGGCGCTGCCATTCCTCGAACTGGTCTTGAATGGTCGATAGGATCTCTGCTCGCAGCTCCTCCGGGAGCTCATACAGCATCTGTGGGTCGATGTCGTTCTCGAGCAAGAGGCTGTCTGGGTACCCGAAGGTCATTTGCTCAGCTGGCTATGCTTGAACTTCCTCTACCTTTTATTCTTCCACCTAAGCAGGTTCTAACTTTGCCTCTTCTTGAAGCATTACTACTGGCTCATCAATGAGAGAGCTTGGTTGAGGTAAATTATCGTCAATAAGGGAGCTTGGCACGACTGCGTCGGCGTCAAAGTCGTTCAGGGCCTCTGTGGCTGGGTTGTTCCATGATGGCTAGTTCGGCTGGGCACCTCCATAGCTAGGCTGTTGCACCACGATGGGCTCCTCGCCCGAGGGCTGAGGCACCAAAGCGACGCTGGCATTAGAGGCCACTTGCTCTGCCTCGACGGGAGGTTCTGCTTCAGCAAGCTACAATGGAACCTACTAGACAGGTTCAAGCGGAGCGGCCACAGGGTTTGCGCCGAGTGAGCCGAAGAAGCTGCTCAGCATAGGATCGGGCTCCGCTGGGTTTTCGGGGGCTACTGGCTGGTTGCTTGCTGGCTATCCTTCTTGGCCCATTGCCAAGCTCGCAAAGAAGTCGTTGATGGACCTGTCGATGGCCTGTTGTCCTTCACCTGGCTATAAAGGGTTTTCAGCACTTGCTGGCTGCTTCTGCTCTTCTTGAGGTCTTGACATCGACACTTCACTGCTACTTCTTTCTCGATTATTATTGGGCGAGCCGCTAGGAGGGACAATAGGCTCCACTTCTTCGATCACGACTTGGCCGCTGTCGATCATACGTTGTGCGATGCTGCTGGCGGTCTCCTGCTGGGAAGCCTCAGGTGCTCGGAAAAGGGCGGACTCCCAGGTGGCTGCGAGCTCTCGGACGTCTCGCCGCGCGTTCGCTTGGTTGACTCGGGCACGCTCCTGCTCCAGGCGCCGTGGGTGGTGGGGGGCTCCGAGCACACCTCCGAAGCCGAAGGGCTCGTCGAGGTCAAGCAGCGGGTCTCGCATGCCGGCGACGACTCCTTCCTGGAGCAGGCGCTCGATGTCCATCCTGATACCCATGAGGCGCTCTTGGATCATGCCATGCTGCCCTAGCTGCTCACCGATGACTTCTCTGAACAGCCCGCGGTGTGGAATCACCAGGGCACCGCCCTCACCGACCCTCGCCCCTCCGTTCTGCGAATCGTCATCGTCCGACTCGTCCTCAAAGAGTCCTTGGTTCAGCAGCTGGGCCAGAGTTTCGGCGGACTCCTCCCGCTTCTTCCGTTCTGCCTTGTCCTCCTCTACCATGATGCTCTCTCTGACGAGGGCTGACTTCCAGAACTCTTGGTCAATCGCCTAGGCGAGGAGGCATTCACCGTGCAGGTCGAGCGGCTTCAAGATTTGGAACACTGTTGAGACCTGGTTGTTCGAGGGCTTGGCTTGCTCCTGTTTGATCTGCTCGATCGACTTCTTGGCTTGCGCGAGTTGCTGCCTGGAGTCCTTGAACTGGCTCGCGACCTCGAGCTCGACCCGGTACCTGTGGTTCAGCGGCTACGGAGCCACCTGGCCGGGCGCGTGTGGGTTGCTCTCAGGTCCCGCGGCTGCCCCGTTCTGCGAGAGGCCCCTGAGGTTGCGAAGGATTTGCGAGACCTCCTCCTCTTCCTGGCTCCAGTTTGGCCCATGGTTGTTGCCGCCCCTGGCAGGCCCTCCCTGGGCCCTTCCGAGGTCAGCGACAGCGTGCTCGCGCTCGAGCCTCAGCCTCTCCCCCATGAAGGCGGCGTGGCCAGGAGGCGCCTCTCCAGCGTTGAAGAGGATGTCCCTCTGCGGCACCCGCTCGTTCCTGCCGTGCCTGCCTCTGTGTGGGTGCGCCCCCATGCCCACCGGCATCATCATCTGGTCCTCTTCGTCCGACGGCATGTCGTCCATGTCGTCCATCTCCTCGTCGTCGAGGTCATCCTCATCCATGTCCTCGTTATCATCCCCGATAGCGTACCGGCCCATCATCTCGTCCGCCTCCTCTATATCCGCCCGGTGCGCCGCGTCCATCGGAACTGGCTGCTGGAGGAGAATCTCCTCCTCTGCCGCGTCCATTTCTTCGGACTGCTCCTCGTCTTCGTCTGCCTGGTCTTCTTCCTCGTCGTCCTGCTGCTCCTCATCGTAGTCACCCGGGTCTTCCTCGGAGTTTTCCATCTCGTTGTCGGCCTCCGGGCCCTCGAGGACTACCTCCTGGGCCATCCGCAGGTCTTGCTGCTGTGATTGGGAGCCTTCTCCGTGAATGTCGTTGTCCGAACTCGACTCTGCGTTCATGAGGGCGTCCACGGCTCTGCTCTCCGGGTCAGCCGGCTCCACTAGGCTCGACATTTGGGGCTCCTCTTCGTCGCCATTCTCCTTGGCTGGCAAGTCGCCCTGGTTAGCCTCATGTTTGGAGTCTTCACCCTTCTTCTTGGTGTCCCGCTGCTTGGCCTTGAGCTCCTTCTTCCTCTTGGCGTCGAGCTTGCGCTGCTTGTCTCGTTTCTTCTACTCCTCGAGGAAGAGAGTGACCGTCGTGAAGATCTTCATCGTGCGCTCGATCACGAGAGTGCACAGAGCCTGGAGCGAGGACTGGTCGGCCTGCGACTGAGCGCAGGGCACCTTCACCACTTTGTTCAGGATCGAGTTGATCGTGTCTACGAAGCGGAGGCCCGCGGCACCCTGGCCGTAGTCGAAGAGTGTGCGTATGCTCTGCGAGTAGCAGTCACGGCTGAGGAGCACTCGATTGTACTCGAACTAGTTGTATTGGTTGCTCAGGTGCTGGATTATCAGCAGGCAGCCCACGAGCCGGGCCTGGGCCAGGACAGTCATTTCGTGGAGAGGCTGCTCGCTCTTGACGTGCGCCTGGAGTGAGTCCAGGCAGCTGACCAGCAGCTGGGTCCTGATCGCTTGCCGCTGCGCCTGAGCCTCCGGGGCGTAGAGATGCCCATGCCCTGTCAGCTCGTTGAGGAACAGGCAGATGTTCTTGTCGAGCTTGTCCGCCGCCAGAGTCTAGTCGAGCTCGAACCACACCTCCGTGTCCGCGTCTGCCTGGTCGGCTTCGTCCTCTGGACTACAGCTCTTGTTGTTTCGCCTGAGCAAGCAGAGGGGCAGGAACTCCTCCTTGAACCACTCCAGCACGCTGGTAGCCTGCTCATCGTGTATCTGCTGGATCATACCGCTTGGCTTGTCCGTGTACACGCAGGCGAGGCTTGACATGGTGCGGAGGGCTATGATCACGGCCTCGACTTGGCTGTACTCTGACTCATCCCTCTCCGCCTACTGAGAGGGTGTGTAAACGAGCGTCTTAACACTTTGGCCACCGTCCTGTTAAGCCACGAACGCGCCCACTTCCTCGAGCTAAGGGGCGGTGGCGCGCTTGACTTGCTCGAAGAGATACGAGTACACCTACGCCTCAGTGTCAGAGGTAGGGAGCTGGTTGTCTCCGGCCTTCTGAGCTTTGAGGTCCTCAACTACCGATTGCTTCAGCTGGATCTGGGAGGCCTGGTCCACTACCTGCTTTGACTTCAGAGGCTGCTGGTCTGCCTGCTTCGGCTGCTTCACACTGATGTCACAGGTCTCGGTCACTGCCCTCTGGAGGGCGCTCGAGAAGAGCTGGTTTGCCTTCTCGTTGGACGGAAAGCTCAGGAACTGAGGGATATTCGGAGCCCCGTATCGGGCCTGATTGGGCGCAGCAGCCTTGCCGATCCCCAGCACCTGCGTCTGGAACTCCTCGACGAAGGCCTTGAAGTCCATCTTTGTGTTCTTCTGCTCGAGGTCAGCGAAGCTCAGCTGCGACCCCGCTTCCCGCTTCTCACTGAACTGGGCCAGCTTGAGAGCCTTCGTGCTGCACATCTGCTTGATCAGGTGCTCGAGGTGGCTCTGGACGCGGTCTGGGGCGAATGCCATTTGCTAGACCTGCATGATGTTCAGGGTGGATGAAGCCGTCGTCATCGCCCCTTGTTCCTTGTCCGAGAGGACCAGCTCCAAGGCAGGTCGCTCCTCCTCGCCCGCTTTCGTCAGCAGCATGATGCGGGCGACGTCGAGGATCTGGCCAATGACCGCGTTCAGCTCGTGAGCGTACTTCTTGGCCACCTTGATCTCAGATGAGTGCTGCTTCAAGACCTTGATGAAGCGGACGCAGTCACCGGCGAACTGGCCGAGCGATTTGAACTCCTGGTCCTTCAGCTTCGCGCTAGAGCGTGCCACCTTCTGCTCGAGCTCACTGACCAGCGTGGCCTGCGAGGGGCCGCCCTGCTTCTCCCTTGCTGTGAGCTCCTTGAGCCTGTGCTGGAGCTTCGCCAGCTTCGAGTGGGCGCCCTGCTAGTATCGCAGGCACAGGAGCAGACTGCGGAACACCAGCTCGAGGGTGTTGGACAGGAAGCCGAAGCGCTGCTTCTCGCTCGAGTTGGAGAGCTACGAGATGCAAGTGAGCAAGAACTGGCTGTCAGCCGCCCCCACGAGGGCACGAAGGGTCCTCTAGACGTTGTCCTTCAGCTTGCGAGACCTCTCCTTTCTGCGTTCCTTCTCGAGGCCCGCGTAGCAGGGTTGGTCAGTGAGCTTGTTGACGAGGTTCAGCTGCGTCTTCGTGTCCTGGATCGTCGCAGACAGGCCATCGAGCTCCGCCTTCGACCCGTTGCCGGGCTGCAGCGATCCTGCAGAGGCCTGCAGGAAGTTCGTAAGCCTCGTGTACTTGCCCAGGATGGTGTCGAAAGCGCTGAGAAGTTCACTCTCTTCTCTGCCGGGGGACCTGAAGAGGGTCAGCACGTACTGGTCGTAGACCTTGGCGTACTTCCTCTGTGTCTTGAGGGACACGAGCTTGGCCTGCTCGGGAGCTAGGCAGCACCACTCGCACACGATTCCGAGACCGGTCTCTTGGGCCTGCTTCAGGTACCCTTTGAACCAGGCAGTGCTGACGAGGGCCGCTCGCCTCTCTCGCTGCTCCTCTTCCTTCAGCTTCCTGGCTTCCTCTTCCTTCCTGACTCGCTCCTCGGCCTCCTGTTTGGCCTGCTCCGCCTTGGCCGGGTCCTCTTCTTCGGAGACGGACACTTGGTCGAGGCCTGCCTCACCAGACTCCAGCAGGAACGTCACGGCGTTAGAGACATCACCGGTCAGCTTCAGGGCCTTCTTGGCTGACTTTCGGTCGAAGCCCATGCAGGTGATTTGCTCGATCAGGCTCTCGTCGTGGTGCAGCTTCTTTGGCTTGGCTGGGGCGCCCCTGCCCGAGTCAGGCTAGCCCTTGCCCACGAAGGGCTCACCGAACTCGTCTTTGAGGAACTTGCACTTCTCGAAGCCAGAGGCAATATTCTGGAGGAGCAGAACCTGGACCTTCCTGAGGTCTTTATCCTGGTAGAGTGGGAGGCGCTCCTTGAGCTCCGAGAGGCCAAAGAACTGCTCCAGCATTTGGTGCACATAGTTGACGAAAAAGTGCTGCGTGGAGTCGTATACGCCGTCCTCCTTGATGAGCTCGGGCATGGTCGGCGCGAAGGCAGTCGTGAGCTGCTGTGAGCAGTTGATGAAGTGAGTCAGCACGTTCCTCAGCTGCTTGTTGATCGATTGGATGCAGTCTACGGCAATGAACCGGATCTGCTTTGCTGGGTCAGTCTCGAGGCTGCACTGCTTGATCGGGAGCTTCTTGATTGTGTTGAAAATCTTGATCAGCTGTGTCAAGCAGCCTTGCTCCACGAACTCGTAGAAGGTGATGCCGCTCATCTTCTCACTCTAGATCAGCTGCTGCAGCTCAGATATGTAGGTGAACAGGCGGGAGATAGTGGTGAGGAACTGCGTCGAGTTGAAGTCACCATCCAGGGTCTCGAACTGGGCAATTACCTTGTTGATGTCCTTGATGTTGCTGATCGTGAGCGCCGTGAAATCCTTCTTGTTTCTGACGATAAGCTCTTCAACGCTGTGGCCGCGTCTGTTCTGGCGCCAGAACTCCCAAACTGTGTGCAGCAGCCGGTTGATATTGATGAACTCTTGGTCCATGTACGTCAGGTTTTCTCGGTGGAGGTCGATGTTCTCTTCAATTTTCTTCCTTGCCTCCTGGAAGGAGCTCTTATCCTCGTTTGTCATGTTGTACGTGTAGTGCGTCGAGATCTTGTCAATTTGAGGCTGGGTGACGATGCCGTCCCTGATGAGACCAGCCTGGTCTTGGAAGAAGAGGTCGGTGATCTTGTGGTTGCACTCGTTGAAGGCAGTCATGAAGCATGAGAGGATCTTGAGCTCCCTCGACCACTCCTTGGCCACGCAGAGGGACTCCTGGGTCGACTTGCGAGTGCCTTCGAACACTGTGATGTACTGGCCGACGACGAGCACGCTCGCAATTAGGTAACCTCTGAAGCTGTTGGTTTCGGCCACGTATTTGAGCGTCGAGTGGTCCTTGGCTCCAGCGGGCAGGCCCTACTCCCGTCCAGACTTCAAGAGCTCGAGCAGGTCTACGTACTTGATTGCGAGATCCTTGTCCCCCGACTCGGGATCTACCGAGTCCGCGAAGACGTCAGCTAGATTGCTGCAGGCAGCTCTGAACTTGGCTTCAAACCTCTCTACTCCCATGGAGTACTGCTGGTTGCGGCCTTCGTAGATGAGAATGTTGAACATCTGGGTGAAGAGGGTGAATATGTTGCCTTTGTCCTGGAGCACGCCTCGTTGGGTGTCGTAGGCGGGCTTGATGGTTGAAACGATCTCGTAGAGCTCCAGCAAGTCATCGAGCACTTCAGGTGAGAATACTTTGAAGATGGACTGTTGCATGGCTGCAGCATCGAAGTGAGAGGAGTAGCACAAGGTGTGCAACTTGTCCACCTCAAACTTTACAAGATGGAACTCTGGCATGCTTGACAACATATCCATCACATCAATCTAAAAGTGTCTTTTGGGCACTTCACTAGCGCTTGAGGAGCACTCAGCTAAAAACTTGTAGTACTTCTGCTGCAGGATCTCAGCCTTTGCCTTCGTATACTTGATGGTTTCAGCAACAGCAGCCTTCGCAGTCTCCACAAAGTAAGGGTCATTGTTGCGAAGCAGCTCGGCGACGTTAGTGAGCTTCTTGGCAGCAGGATTGGTGGCAGTCTAGATGACCATGTCCTGGATGCTGTCCTTGAACTCGGAGTCTTCGCGCACGCATGGTCGAAGGAACTGTTCGAAAAGCTTGTGCTCCTTGATAAATTCTCTGCCTTGGTCGTGAACGACTATCATGCGAACAAACTCAAACAGCACGTGGATGGTAACTTGGTGGACAGGGTAGTATTGCTTCAGCATATTTGCCACTCGTGGAAGAGTGCCATTTTCGATCATTCGGGGAATCTGTGTAGGGTCGTTGTAGCAGAGAGTAGCCAACTGCTGGATGAAAACGTTCTTGAGCCTTGAGTTGTTGTACCTATCAACCGACTCTCCTTTGATAGGCAAATCCATGATCTTGCCGAAGATGTGCTCCTTAAAGAGGTCACTCTGGAGGAAGGTAGCATCGTAGGTAGCTGGGTGGTTAGGTCCTCGGTTGTCGATAGTAAGCCTCTGCACAAGGAAGTACACCATCGTCACTAGATCGTCCTGGCGGACACTTACTGCCTTGAGAGTGTTTTCTTCGTAAACTGAATAGTAGCATTTACCTTCTGTTAGTACAGCCTCGACCATCTGACAGGTGAGCTCGATGAGGCTCTGCAGGTTTTCACCTCTCCTTGGTGGCTGCTAGTTTTCACCGCCAGCTGCTGGGGCTAAGCCTTCGAGGATCCAGGCAGAACGGATGAAGTACTGCACGATCAGGCGCAGCATGTCGAGGTTGTGCGGGAACAGGGTCACGCTTCCGTCTGGGAGACTTGCCACCGCCTTGAGCAGCGTCTTCTGGGCGCTGGCCTCAATCCTCTTCTTGGCTTTGAGGAGCTGCTCACCGTTGCTGTTGTGCCTCACGATGTTGCAGAGGATCTCGTAGACTTGCAAGGCCACCTGCCAGACCTGCATCTGGAAGCGGTGGCTAGCTAGCAGCTCGTGGCAGAGCTCGAGACTGTTGCCTGAAGCATCCTCAAACTTGATTTATTCAGGACCCTCAGCCTTGATATCAGCGATCTATGAAAGGGCATCGAGTAGGAAAGGTTGTTTGTTCGACCCCCTTGGCTTAACAATAAGATCCTGGAAGGCGTCACATGAAGCCTGGGCCTTGGGGGGGTACGAGTCCTTTATCTTGCGCAAAAGACCCTTCATGGCTGAGAGGTAGCCCGCGCAGAGGTCTGCCTCGTGAGAGCAGTCTTCACCAGGCTTAGCCGCCATTGCCCGCTCGATGCAGCTCTAAGGTAGCCTGACATTAATCAGGTGCCTCGCGCGTTCGGACGTGGCCCTAGCGAACCTGCATGCCCCTTGTGGAGCTGCCTTGAACGTCTCCTCGTGGCTGACTACCCGCTTAAGACACTAAACTGCGCACTCGTTCATCATCCTGATGGTGTCCTTGTCTTTTACATAGGCAGCTACCATCAGTTTTGTCTCAAGAGTAGTGATGCTATCTTCAACGTATTTTGGGAAATGTTGCCTGAACTTAGCGAGGGGCTTCATGTCGTACTTCCCTGCCTCTGCTCTTTCCAGCTCTTAGTACTTTTCTTCAAACAGTTTTGCTGCCACGTCTCGGAGTGTCACCTCTGAGTCTTTGTTCTCCTCGGAATGGCTGTCAATCTGCATTCTTTACTGTTAAATGCTCTTTCTCTAGTCAGTGATGAAGGCTTCGACTCCTTTATCGAATTGAATGATGACCAGAGCCTTTCGCAGTGCCTTAGGCTATTCCGAGGCAGAAACTGGCTTGTTCTTGGACTTCTCGATATTTTGCAGGATGCTCTGGGTTTCCTAGTCTTGGCCATCGCTATCTTCTCTCTCGTCCTCTTCGATGATTGCCTCGATAAGGCTTGATCCCTTAGACTCTCCTAAAACTACCTTGTCAGGAGCAAATTCGATCCGGAATGAAAGACCAGAAGCTTGCTTTTTGAACCAGGCATCTTGGCCCTCCAAGAAGCACTACTCGCCAGCCTCAGCTAGGGTCAGGAACTTTGTCAGTAGATCTATATTGGGGTTATTAAAAGTGATTATACTTACTTGGCATTGCGTTCTATTCAAGGGCTGTAATGGTCCCAATCCTTCCCGCATTTGACAAGGCCAGAGCGACCAGCTTGACCACCTCTAGGTCCTCGGTAGCACTGCCTATCTTGGTGAGAGCAGTTGTGTAGTCCTATCTGAGGTTTGGTACACTTCGGTGTTCATCGAGTGGAGTTGCTCTGTCCCAACTAAGGCAGTCCACGAACCTAAGAAGAGGAATCACTTTTGTGCTTTCTTTGCAGAAAGTCGTTTAATTTTCGTCAATCTGGACGAGAGTGAACTTGTAGAGGTAGGTGATGATCTTGGGGTGGACCAGCTGCCTCACTCGAGTGTTGAAGTGCTCTCGGATAAACACGTCCAGGTTTGAAGTTGAATAGTTCTCGGCCAATTGGTCCTTAGAGGCGAGCATGGAGGTGCATCTAGATGTTTCCAGGATATCCTCGGCCACCATGTTGACCAACCCCGCCTCTCCAAAAACAAGATCGTGTATCTTGGCTTGGTTGAAGTCCACAGATGTTTCGATGAACCTGGTTCGCTCCTTGGAAATAGCCATTGCCAAGTCCAGAAGAGCGTCGAACTTTGCAAGGAGTTGTTCGTGCTCTGACGTTTGCTCGCCAGAAATCACTAAGTTTGCTTGTCTGAGCAGCGCACGATTGCTGATCAGATCTAAGTATGCGTACTTTTGCGAACTCATAATTAATAATTAACCAAAAATGTTTATTGCGTATTAATGGGGTTTTGGGGTTTTGGGG
>Ga0075467_10002698_pt1 | contig 13926 bp, 9 predicted proteins | sample DEB08_DNA_9_FD_75067 | JGI IMG/M metagenome (GOLD analysis project Ga0075467, IMG submission 75067) | Aqueous microbial communities from the Delaware River and Bay under freshwater to marine salinity gradient to study organic matter... | ecosystem: Environmental > Aquatic > Marine > Coastal ...
ACGAAGTGCTGACTGATGCTGTTGACTTTGAATTAATCGTGGCTGTTGCTTGCTTGCCTCTTCTCTTCTTATGATACCATACTTTAAAATTATTCACAATTGAAAGATCTGAAATCTTCAAATCATTTTTCTGGACGATGAGTCTATTGATCATTCAACTCATTCTGGTCTTGATCGTTTTGTACTCGGGCATCAGCGTCCAGAGTTACATACCATCAACGCCTCCGCCAAACCGACAACCATCGTCATCGCCAGCAATTAAATCAACCATTATCGATATCACTTCACCAGATGATCTCCAAGCGTTTGTAGTCAAGGATGATAGGCCCGCCGTCATCAAGGTATACAGTCACTGGTGCCGCACATGTAGGCAATTCGATATGCGATACAAGAACTTAGCATTGAATTGGGGCGAACAGAAGAATGGTGGAGGTGGCATCTACAGCAATAGAGCAAGGTTTGCGCAGATGGAGTACAGTGGTGAGTGACCAACTTGATTTGTTGGATCTTATTTATTGTGCGTACGTTTCGACGTATATAATATGCACTTGATTCCTCTTTCTGCAGCCAACGAAGAAATATGTAAGCTACTCAAGGCTACGAAGGTGCCATACATCCTTATCTACAAACGCAGTGAAGGCGAAGTAGCTCGGTTTGCATGTCCTCCAAGTAAAATGCAGCTTCTAATCGATGCTCTGCATGAGCACGCATCTCCTTTGAATGACGATCTACTGCCAATGAGCTTATCGGAAGAGCCCACAATTGAGCCATTAATGGAAGATGATAGCATCGACTCGACGCTAATGAAAGGCTCAGAGATGATGGATGCTCTAATGCCAGAAATACAAAAACAAGCTGGCTACGACTCTATTTCGAGCTTTGAAGAGTTTTGTAAGAAGCATACTACAAAGAAGAAGTGAACATGTTGACATACATGTGTTGTCTGTTCAGTGTTAAAATGGAGTTGTGTATGTATTTTGAATCGATAAAGTCGTGTATGAGTATAGTGGATAAGTTAACACACACGCTTATCATTATAGTCTAAAGACCATCACAGTTTCATCGTTCCGAATAACTTGTGCCTCTGATCAAATCAGTTGGCACAAACTATGTCAAGAAATCTTGCCAGCGAAACTTAGAAGAACACACGATACGAATAAGGGCTTTGCAGATTGTCCCTCTCTCTAGCACGAAAAAGTCGAAGTTGTCTCTACGAGGTTTCTTCTTCAGCGGCAGGTGTCTCAACATCCTTGGCCAATGGAGCATCCTTGATAACATCATCAATAGGAGCTGCAATGTCTTGCGTATTCTTCCAATAGTAATGGTGAACCAAAATTGTTGCAATGACACAGAGCCCAATGGGAAGAAGTCCCCAGTACCAGAATTGCCAATCTTGCCAGCCCCTGATGATGGGTGCAGCTGTAAGACTGACCATGGACATGAGCTTGATCAAGATGTTGAGTGAGGGTCCACTGGTATCCTTGAAAGGACTGAATGGAAAAAGAGTGGTGGATATGAGCTACCGAATACATGACATGAAACAGATAATATAGCATCTTCATCATTACTCACTCTCCGACGGTATCACCGACGACACAAGCCTTGTGAGTAGTAGTTCCCTTTCCACCGCAAGCACCTTCAATTTCAATGTACTTTTTACTGTTGTCCCATGCTCCGCCCGCATTCGCCATCATGATAGCAAGCATCATTCCTGAAGCAATGGCTCCACCAAGCATTCCTGTAAGACATTTGGGTCCAATCAACAAGCCAGCCATAAGAGGAGATAGTACGGCGTAAACTCCAGGAAGGATCATTTCTTCGACAGAAGATTGAGTCGAAATGGCAACACATCTGTCAGAGTCAGCCTCAGCAGTTCCCTCACGGAGGCCATCAATCGTAGCAAACTGACGACGAACTTCAATGATGATTGCACCAGCAGCTTTCTGGACAGAAAGCATTGTCAAAGCTGCGAATAAGAAAGGAAGCATCGCTCCAAACAATACGCCACTGAGGACAACCGGATCCCCGATATCTGCGACGCCAACTTGGGCTTTGTCCTTGAATGCAGTCAACAACGAAAGACTGGTAAGAACAGCAGATCCGATAGCAAATCCTTTTCCAGTAGCAGCGGTGGTATTTCCAAGGGCATCAAGAGCATCAGTTGTTTCCCTCACACGCTCTTCAAGCTCAGCCATCTCAGCAATACCGCCAGCATTATCAGCAATAGGACCGTACGCATCCGTGGCTAGCGTGACTCCAAGCGTTGAAAGCATGCCAACTGCTGCCATGGCTACAGAACAACAACAAAAGAGTCTATGTGAGAATTTCAAGTTCATGAAATAGTAGCTAGGTGCAAGAGATTTGATGGTACGGACACTTGGCGAGTCGCGCGTTGGACGTCCCCGTATCGGAGAAATGTGACGTCACACCTCAAAGCTAGGGACCACTTAGCAAAGACTCCCCCTAGGTGGTAGAAAGAGAGAACTTACCAACACCATAATCTCCAGACAAAGCATTGCAGCCAAGAATAGTGGCAACAATAATAAGAACGGGAGGTACGCATGACATCATACCTGATGAGAGTGAGAGAGGTGAAGTTCATGCGTGAGTGAAGAGAAAGCATCCGCCCTCAAGTAAAATTATCATACTTAGCGAGAGCGAGCAGATACGAGAAGCCAGCAATACTAACCTATACCGAGACCCTGGATAATTACCGTGGCTGGCCCGGTAACTCCGGCTTGAGTAATACTCTGAGTAGGCCAAAATGAGTAGGAAGTGTAATATTCTGTGGCTTGACCAATTAAGATCCCCGCGATTAAACCAATGGCGATGCAGGCAAAGATTTTCCAGCCTTCGGCAGATTGGTCACCTGGGAAGAATTGGCTAACGATGACAGCGCTGAACGCAAGAACAAGCACAGAAGATGATATCACGCCTTTGTGCAAAGCGAACATTAGCTGTCTCTGGTTAGCTCCATCCTTTGTTGAAACAGCGAAGAATCCAAACAGGGATGCGACGATTCCTGCGCCAGCAATCCAAAATGGTAGAGCAACTTTGACGGCGTTCCCGTTAGCAAGAGTAGCAGCAGCAATGATTGAACCGACGAAAGACTCGAAGAGATCTGCTCCCATTCCCGCTACATCTCCGACGTTGTCACCTACATTATCAGCAATTACAGCAGGATTGCGAGGATCATCTTCAGGAATATCCATCTCGACTTTACCGACAAGATCGGCACCAACATCGGCAGCCTTGGTGTAAATGCCTCCAGCAACACGAGCAAAGAGAGCAATCGAAGAAGCCCCAAAGCCAAAACTAGCCAAAGAATCGACGGCCGCAATCAAACTTCTTGCAGCGGCATGTTCTGAACCACCCAGATCGCCGACAGAACTGATCCATACGAAGGAAACAAAGTCAAAGTCAGGTTCGACAATGCATACACTTAAATGTGCAAGTACAATGACTTGGAACTTACCGGTTTAGAGTCATGAGCCAAAAGAAAAACGAGAGACCAGCGAGTCCAAGACCAACAACAGTAAATCCCATCACTGCACCTCCAGTGAATGCTACACGAAGAGCAACAGAGAGACCTTGTTTGTCAGCTGCTTGAGTTGTCCTTACATTGGCATCGGTTGCTACACTCATCCCAGCCCAGCCGGCACTTGCCGACAATAAGGCTCCACCAATGAAACATCCACCAGCACGAATACCATCAAGACGATCCGGATCATCCACCAAGGAGAGAAGATTGCTGGGAGGATCAAGGGTGTAAATGATTACAAGAACAGCGAAGACGAGGAAGACGAACATGGTGAGATATTTGTACTCGGTGACGAGGAAGGCTCTCGCACCCGATTTGATCTTATCGCAGAGTTTGTTCATTTCAGGTGTTCCACGCTCGTAGCTTCGAAGCTGCAAGAAAGAGATAAGACATCACGTGTGTAGGTGAAAGACAGTGGGTGAGTAAAGATTTGAGGTGTCAAGATATTCATTTCAAACGTAAATTACAATGACAAATGTTGACATCAATACACATCGATGCACACATCTTTGAGATAGCGCATTGAAAGTATGAGAGTGTTCCATGTACTTATTTACCTTCTTCGTCAAGAAAATCGCCATCAAGAGAGCAAGGCCACTGCATGCCAAACTGAGAGACACAACATTGATGGAAGTTGTGTTGCATGGATATGCCATATCCGATGTGCATGGAGCAGGCAACATAGACCCTAACTCGGTCATGGTGCAGATTGTAGATTATATGTGAAGATAAGGATGATCAAGAGGAGATCGAAAGGAAGAGCAAAGACAAAGATTGCAGTAGGCAATCAATTGAGAAGATCTACGATGTGATCCACTGAATGCTCAATGTTTTGATTTATGAGCAAGCTTAGCAGGCTTGCTACATACATACCTTGCTTTTGTTGACACATCGGGTTCCCAAAAATCAAAAGCAGCTTTCTGACACCCTGGCGCAAAAAGAGAATCCTACCCACTGTAGGAATTAGTACAACATGGCTGCACTCTAACTGTCTCAGACATTCCCTTTTAGCTGAGTCCCAATTAAAATCAAGTGAAAGGTAAGTTGTTGCGACCGAACTGGTTGCTCGTGCTCATAACCTCAGCTCCAATGGATCTCTAAGATGCAAGGGCTTTTTGATAACGGCGAGAGAGCCGAAGTCTGAAACAATTGGATTAAATTCTTATTGACTCTTGATATGAACTACTACTCCTACTTTCATCGCTACAGCTACAACTAATACATTCACATGGCTAACTCAACATGGCATACACACCAGCAATGACAATGGATGACAATGCAAATCTAGGCATGACCGAAACAGAAAACCCTGCCGATGGATCATACAATTCATTGAATCCGCTTATAGTAGTGGAATTGGAAAGAGGCAAGTTTTCATTACCTACGGGAGCCATCGTAGCAATTGTAGGAGTTGGCGCCTTCGTGGGTGTTTTGGTCATGTTTAGATCGAAATCAAATGACGCAGTTGTGGAAGACACTGATGCAGCAGCAGTAACTGATGCAGCAGTAGAAGTACCAGCTTCGGCTGCGGTGACAGTGGTGGTTGCAGCAGCAGGTGTTGTTGTGGCCTCGGTAGTTGACGCAATAACAGCAGGGCAGCAAGTATCCTCAAAGCCTTTCACCTGAGTACAAACATCACTTGACTCTGAAACTTCCGCAGCATCAGCAATTATGTCATCACAAGTGATATCTCCGACAAGAAGAGTTGCCCCGGAAGCGGTGAGACCACCAGCACAAACTGAACAGGCAACGAAATCCCCAACAGGGCAACAAGTCCCCTCAGACTGCTGAATCAACTCACAAATACCATCTCCAGCTTCTTGTTGTGCTGCATCGGGCAGCAAGTCGGCACAAGTTTTACCGGGTACAGTAGGCACGTTCGCAGGAGCAGTGATGCCGCCAGGACAAACTACACAAGAAGATCCAGAAACAGCTGTAGTCGGTGCGAATACGGCCTGTGTCGATGAAACAGCTACTGTACTACTCACAATAGCGGCATCTGTGGAGTCAGCAACAGCATCAGCTGTTGTACTACCTGCAACTGCAGCTGGTGTAGTCGCAGCGGCCTCCGTAGTGATTATTGGCGCTGCTGTTGTAGGTACATCTGGGCAGCAAGTGCTTTCAAACGCCTTAATTACACTGCAAATAATGTCGTCAGCATCAAACATAGCAGCATCACTCTGAATATTGCCACAAATTCTAGTTCCTTCAGTTATTGTACCCGGAGGAACTGTGATTCCATTGGGACACGGGGAGCAAGTTGTTGCATCAGTTGCTGGGGCTTCAGTTGTTCCCGGGGCTTCAGTTGTTACCACAGCCGCAGCCGCAGCCGCAGTTGTTTCTTCTACTGCACTCACTGTCGATTCTGTGGTGCCACCGCAGCATAGTCCCTCATAAAATTTAATACTATTGCAAGTACTGCTGGAAGCGTCATACCTAGCTGCATCAGCTTGGATTGTTCTGCACGTATTTCCTCCCACAGTTGGAGTGTTCGCGGCGACGTTGATCCCTCCTGGGCATACTGAGCACGGCTCCTGCGCATGGGCGCCAGTAGAGAGGATGGCTGCTACTGCAAAGATGGAGAACTTCATCACGCTGTTAGTGGGTTTGTTTTATCTGTGGTGTGACTACACGTTCAGTGTCGGTCCGCTGTCCCTGAACGGAGCATTTTTTGAGGATTAGAAAAGGGTTCTTTAGTTTTCAAATCGTGTGAACGGAGTATTGAGTTCTCATCTCATAAGCAAGAGTTTTCTTATTAGTCATTATGACAATCTATTTTCGTCTTCCTAACTCAAGTTTGCCTTATACCTTGGGCCATCAGCAACTCTCGCAACCCGAGTAGTTGGATGCCTATCTACACTGACAATGCTGAAGTTAGAGCTGGAGAACAGTAATAGTTATCACTGTATCATGTGTTAGGCTCTTCTTTCTTTAAACTCTTTTAAGTAACCTAAACTTTGAGATTGAGAGAAGACCTCAAAAAGCTCTTCTATCTCCCACTAAACATAAAACCATACTATCCTTCAAATGTGCCATTGACATTGATCTTTCCATACTTGTTGCCTTTGTCACTTAAGCAAAAAGAATACCACAACACACACCGAACACAAGAGTGACAACAAACCCAAGTCGGAAGTCAGCTGAAACACCTGCAGATGGAGCACCCGCTTTATCTCCAGGCAGATTGAATTGAAAACCTGGTTCTCCAGCATCAGGAGGCGGTTTCCCTCTACCTGCCAATTCATTGTAAGTAGGAGAATATGTCGGAGCATCCGTGGTTGGCCCATAAGTTGGATCTTTTGGTTCTTGTGCAGGTGCAAGTGTTGGAGAAGGATTTGTAATATCAAGATTCGCCACTGGTGTTGGAAGAATATTTCCAAAGAGTTGATCACGAGATGTAGGACCGATAGTTGGCTTATGAGTTGGTGGCGCAGTAGGTACTGGTTCTGTGGGCGATGGTGTAATGACCTCAACGACATCAGGTGCAATCGTCGTCGTTGCTTCAACAGTCGTAGTTGCAGCAGTAGTAGTTGCCACGAAAGGACAGCATACGCCTTCCGAACTCTTCATGGCATCGCATATATTGCTCCCTTCTGTTTGCTGAGGAGCATCAATCAAAAGATCTTTACAGGTTTTGCTCCCTATTGTTGGTATGTCGATATTTTCAGCAGGGATTCCATCAGGGCAGACGGAACAAGTTGTCGACTCTGGAGCAGCCGGGGTTTCAGGACAGCACGTTTCTTCGGACCCTTTCATTTGAGTACACATGTTGCTCTCTTCTTCGGTTGTTTCGGCATCATTCATCATTTCTCCACAAGTTATTCCTCTCGTATTGGGTATTTCTGTGTCACCAGGGACGGTAAGGCCTCCCGGGCAGACAGAGCAAGCAGAAAACTCATCCTCGTCCTCATCCTCATCTTCATCCTCATCAATTGTCACAACATCACCAGGGCAGCATTTCTCTTTCGAATCATCCGTAATCATTTTGCAAACGTTGCTATCGGCATCGAATCGAGAAGCATCTTCCTGCACGCCGCCACAAGTTCTCCCCGGGATGGTTTCAGTGTCGGGGTCGGCTGTAATGCCGCCGGGACAAGGATTGCAAGGTCCATCGCCATCCTGCTGCGCATTGACGCCTGTGGTTAGAATAGCTGCTGCAGCAGCTGCTGCTATGATGTAGAACTTCATGTGTGAAGAGTCAGTTCGTTCAACTAATGGAGCTTGTACAATGGTGTAGGTCAAGGAGTCTTGTAGCCATCGTCACATCGTCATTCTTTTAGTCAAAAATGGCGGAAAACCGCTTTGGCGGAAAAATGAAAATGATCAATCCTCTGAAAAAGGATTCGGGGTGCCCTCTTTGGGTTGGCACCTTTTCATCCCTGAACCTTTCAAAATCGTATGAGTAACATACGATGATGATGTCCTACTACAACAGCCCTAACCATGCCAACCGCCGCAAAGAAGCCTAGAGGCCGTCCACGAAAGAGTGCTGCTACACCAGATACCAACCCTGATGTGGTTACCAGTGCCAAAAAGCGCACACAAACTGGCGTTGCACGTGGTCGAAAACGCAAGGCTGCCGCAGCTGCTGTTGCCGACAAAAGTGATGTCGAAGAAGAGACCTCTCCACGAAGAAAGACTCCGAGGCGGTCAGTGTCAAAAGCAAAATATAAAGAATCGGATAGTGATGATGAAGCCTACATAGTCGACGACGATGAAGATATTAAACCAGAGGAGACAAAGAGCAATAAAAAATCAACCACCCGACGAAAAACTCCCAAACGAACACCGGCCAAGAAAAAGAAGACTCCAAAAAAAGAGGAAGAGGAGGACTATAAAGAGGGAGACGAAGGCAAAGGCAGTGAAAGCGGTGACGATGATGACAAATCAACAACATCCGCAAAGCCATCAAAACGAAGAATGAGCACATCCAACCGACCAAGGGTTTCAAGCAAAGAGCAATTCCTACAATTAAAGCCGGGGGCAAAGTGCGTCACAAAATATGGCGTTGTAGAAATCATCTCTGATGATCAATTACCTGCTGATCATCACAAATCTAAAGTTACCGAAACTGAAATCAAGGCGGCAAGACTCGTGTACCGTCAGCTCGATAAATTTAATGCACGAAAGACCAAATTGTTGGAGGAATTCGCCGTTGGGAGTCGTCATCGACGGGAAGAACTCAAGAAAATCTATCTTGATTCTATTGGACCAAATGATGCTCCTACGAATGATAGCGACGAGGTAGTAACTGCACAAATGAAAATTTGGAAGCAATATTGCACTACCCTTACACCAGAACAAATCTTGTCGGATGGGAAATCATGGGAAGATAGAAAAAAGCCTGGCAAGAAGACAGTGTATGATTCAGCGAACGAAATTGATCCTCGCATCCCCCCTGATTTTTATCCGGATCGGATTGTCAAGTGCAAACTAGTCAAAGATGAACGGACAGTTATTGATGTCAAGGAGCCCAAAGAAGGAGCAATACATCTGCAATATATCGAGCGAGATCCAGTAGAAGATAGCGTGGTACAGCTACCAATCATCCTCAGCCTCACACGACGAGAACTAACAAGAGCGTATGATCCAGAAGAGCTGAATCACGTTTGCTCTTTTTGTGGCGAAGGAAACTTTAAGTCGCGTGTCCACGCCAAATATCACATTGATCAAGGGTTCTGCACAGATGGAAAGTTGCTTGTGAAAGAAGACGCAGACAAACGAGTCCAGACCGTCGAAAATGAAGCTCTGTCTGGTTCATGTTCGACAGAGAAGTTTCTATCCAAAATGCATGCAGTTCCTGCAGTCAAAGCAAATGTTGTCTCATTCAAAAAGATGGAAGAGTTTGGCAATCCATGCAAAATCAAACCATCAAAAAGGGATAAAATGCCTCCGTGGATTGTATTCAATGACAAGCGTTCACCTCTCTATCCTGAGATGTACATCACTTTGGGCTTTAGGAGAGGATCACAAAACAGAAACTTTTACAACAAGCAGAAGCTTGATGATGACTACATCTCTAAAAGTGAGCGCAGAATTGAAAGAAAGAGAAGGAAAAGGTTCTCTCTACCGGGGACTAACAATAATTTCAGACCGTCGACGCATGCGAGCCGCTTCTCCAGTGTCAAAATTGAAATTGTCCAGCCCAATGACCAGGGTATACTGCCAAAGATAGAGGATAATATGGATGCTTCGTTGCCATCACTGCCTCCGATTGACGTTACTCATGCTTCATTGCCATCACTGCCTCCGATTGATGTAACGCATGCTCCGTTGCCATCGCTACCACCGATTGACGTTACTGGTGCTCCGTTGCCGGACCTGCCTCCAATTGACGTTACTGGTGCTCCGTTGCCGGACCTGCCTCCAATTGACGTTACTCATGCTCCGTTGCCAGACCTGCATCCAGCCACTAACGTTACTGGTGCTCCGTTGCCGGACCTGCCACCAGTTTCTATCGTTCCTCATGTCCCGATGCCGCCCATGCCTTCAGCCGCTGAAATTCCGAATGTCCCTCCTATCCCTCCAGTTGCTGCTGACACCACTGTAACCACCGATGCCATGGATGTTGACTTTGGCTCAAATGACAACGACAGTGATGTGTTAGAGACTGAAACAACTACGCAACCAAGTATTGTCCATGAACCAAGTAACAAGAATAATATCTCCTCCACCAATCGTGTTCTCCCTATTGAACAGAGGGAAACTAGTGTTCCGTACCCAGAACTTGGCGAAGGATGGACAAAACGAACTGTCAAGCGCTTAAACTCATCGGCTATCGATACTCAGTATTTTAGTCCTGACGGATGGAAATTCCGAAGCCTTTTGGACGCACGCAATTATGTCAATGGCAAAGCAAACAAAGGCCAAAGAGCAAGAGGGAGGAGAAAGCCGTCTGCGGTTAAGAATAGTTACCAGCCTCCTAAAGCCCAGGATCAAAATAATACTGACCCTCCTGTTGTCATCGATACTCAAGTATTGGCATCCGAGTGTGAAGCAGGACGCTACCCAACGATAAATTCGTTTTCAGGAGACCACGATGACAAGTGCAATCTTTGTCACAAACCTGAGAAGGACGATACAGCGCCGCTGCTAGAATGTGATTTTTGTAAGAACAGTGTTCATCAAGTGTGTCTAAACAAAGCCATGCTAAGAAAGGAGCCACCGATCGTCATCCGAGAGGCGGAGCCTCACGATTCTCAACTTTGTCATGAATGTCTTACTGTATGTCTCAATCGACGAGCTAGGGCAGAGACAAGGCGAATTAGGAAGTGGCATCATGAATTACAAAAGGCAGGACTTGAAAACATTCCTGACGCAGCGGGGCTTACTGAGGAAGTGAATCTGAATAATGATGACTTTGAGACGGATCAGAAAGAAGAAGACGCCCCAACATACAAAGCATGCCCAACTGGTGGTCCCGGGGGTCTTATTTGTTGCTCCTACTGCAGTGCATCGTACTCAAGACTTCTCTCGAATACAGCGAAAGAAATGGAGGCTCAATCAATTGCTAGAAAGGGACAGGAAGTGAGTGAAATACTCGAGTTGCTAGCTGATGCCAAACAGCGGCTTCTTGTGGCAACAGATCTCTCACGCTCAAATGATGAAAGGCGCAGTCTTATGAAGAACAACGAGGGAGCTTTTAGTGGCGGCCCTTAGTTATATTAATTTGTTTCATAAACATAACTCCTCTACGTTATATACAGTTAACTCTCTCTATTCCTATTCCTCTCCATCTTTTTGTAGTGCATCAATCTCAATCTGTTCATTTACCTTCGGTCATTATTTTCTTGATTCCATTGCAATGCGCTAGACCCAATACAGCAACTACAACTTTTCCTTCTTCAGCAGAGTTTCCAACAACACTATCCGGGGCATAGATTGCACCTTTTGACTTGTCCCCTGCCGGCTGAAACAATTTATCCCACACATTTCCTTTATCCGCTGCATAATTACGACACTGTTCAAAAATGTTTTCAGCAAGGATTTCATTCCGTTCGGCAAGAAGCTCCTTTAAGAATATCCTAGCAAAGATAACAGTTTCCAAAGCTGAGAAGAAGATTGATTCGGCAAGGTCTGTCGGAGTGAGGTCACTAAGTGCATTGGCATCGTCGACCCCTCCTGACAAGATGAAGAAACAAAGCACTATGATACTAAATACTGGTGACCGCACAAAGTAAGAAAGAGGATATTTCAACAAGGACACTGGAGCAGCAGTCATTAGCTTTGGGTCAAAAAATGAGTCAATACCAAGGAACCCTTCCCCCAATGGCACAGCCTCCTTTCTCGCTGTGGATACACTATCGTACAATCTATTCCATCCACCATTCCATGGCTGCACCAAGTCCAATACTGCCTCCTTCGCTCCATTTTTGAGTTGAGATACGGTAATGTTAATCCTCTGATCACCCAGCACTACAGGGCGCTCATACAATAGACCCAAGTCATGTGCTGCCCTCATCTCCGACATGAGTTGATCTTGAACGAATTCATTTTCCAGCGTTGCGTTCCATCGTATATCGCAGGACTCAATAATGATGGAGCCAAGTTTTCCCTCCTTCTCAAGTTGATTAATTGTATCAGTGGCAAGTTGGATAGAGGCGGGGTTGTAGTGCATTGCACCGATGAGCTTCACTTGCACTCCTGTAGATGGTTCAATGAAATCAAGAATTTGAGATCGGAGCTTGGAGTTTGTAGGAAACGACATGACAGCATGAAATCCGCCTGGACGATTGGTAACGAAGGCATCGCATACTCCGTGGAGAGTAGCGAGTGCTACGGTGATAGGCAAGAGTCGGTTCATCATGATGTGGTTGCTGTGAAAGTTTATGTCATTGCGGTACGCAGCGTAGGCGTGTGGTGGTGGATCTTCAACGAGGTGGCGGGTGATGGGTGATGGCGGAATAAAGAATTCGGCGGCTGGCGCGAAGACAAAGCGCGCCATCTATTTACTTCCCGCCAGATTTTGCTCCATCGCCAAAATGAAATGAAAATGGCCACTGATTTCCGCTTTGTATCATCCTAAACGCTGCTTGAGGTCCAAACTAAAAGCACTCCTTGTTCGCTGCGAGTCATACTGCTACCATATAAATTAGTAACACTTCTGTAGGCACATCATAAGGTAGCCACTTGCAGTCAATAATACATAATATCATTCTTACACCACAAGAAAGATGGGCAACAACGCATCAAACACCTCTGACCGCATGGCGATCTCGGCCATGTCACACATGATGAACATAACCAAACCACAGCTCCTACAACTACGAGACAACTGCATCAGCGCCTCCATCAAAGATGGCAGCACTCCGTCAGGATATAAACTGCGTCGTGAAAACTTCCTACAAGCCATGAGAGATAGTCGCATTTCCATTGAGCCAGATTATCAAGTGTTGGAGAAACTATTTACGATGTGGGATAGGAATAGTTATGGTGTTGACACGTTGACTTTCTTCGCTGGCATAAGCCCACTTGCATCAATAATGGATGTGAACACCAAGCTACAGTATGCTATCGAAGTTTATGATTACAAAAAGACTGGGAGAGTGAGCCGTATTAGCCTTGTTCGAATTTTACAAGCAATCAATGAAACGTCGTCATATTTCGGAGATAAAGTATTGATACCGAGACAAATTGTGGTGATTGTAGATGACTTGTTTGATGGTGAAAATAGATTGGAAGATGATGATGCAATTCAATATGAAGGAAGAGTGGAGAAAATCGCCTGTCACCCATTTGTTATGGAATTTTCTAATAACAAGGGAAGTTCACGGTACGGGAATGTGCAGTAACTGTTTTTGTTTAGAGGTTGATGTGATGCAATAGTATGAGAGGGGATCACTTCTCTTCTTCAGCCTTGCAACTAGTAGTCGAGCACTGGCGAGGTGATGCATCCACAACTATCTATATACGTTTGTTCCATGTGTTGATTGTCGATAATGTCTACAGTGTGTATTGAAAGGTACTGAGTTTTGATTACGTCTCTCAATATTTAATGATCATTCCACACCATATGCAGCAGGCCTTATATCTTTGTCCAAACGAGTCCAAATTGCAATGCCTCCACTTCCACCTCTTGCAATCAAGGACTTTTCACTGCTTCCTATGATCGTAAAGGCGGGCATACGTGATCCTTTCTTATTAGAGAAATCTGCAGGCTTCTTCTTTAGTCCCATCCCGCCTGATATGAATTCAGGTAAAAATTGCGTCACTTTATTCGAAAATAGGAACATATCTTCAATACCAATCCCCATCACTCGCCTTTTAGTATTGAAGTAATGAGGCCCGAGCAAAGACAGAATGATTGTATCTTGATTAATGCCAACGCCATTGCCAAAGTTGTTCTCGTCGATCATTGCATAAGCAAAAATTGGGACAGTTTTGAA
>Ga0075467_10002702_pt1 | contig 13900 bp, 11 predicted proteins | sample DEB08_DNA_9_FD_75067 | JGI IMG/M metagenome (GOLD analysis project Ga0075467, IMG submission 75067) | Aqueous microbial communities from the Delaware River and Bay under freshwater to marine salinity gradient to study organic matter... | ecosystem: Environmental > Aquatic > Marine > Coastal ...
CATTTTACCACCGGAATATCAACGACGCTCGCTTAGCTTGTCGCTTGACGCGACGCGGGGCTTTTTCGACCGCTATACACCGGCGGCTGGAGCGAAGGTTTTTGCAATATCACGCTCGACCGGAGCTTGGGCGATGGCCCCGTCGCCGGGCGGGGCGTTGGGGGCCTGCACTCAGGACGCAAAAGGCGCAGACGATTGCGCGATAATCGTTAGAGATTGATCTGTGTTATAGCGTCAATTTGTTCCATGCCATCTGACTGGTGGATAATTTAGGCATATTCGGACTACGGAGATAACAAAAGTGAATTATGACCTTCAGCTAGACGCTGCCCTGAACAAACTGCATGAAGAAGGCCGTTACCGGACTTTTATCGATATTGAACGCACGCGAGGACAATTTCCGCATGCCGTGCGGGAGCGCGAGGACGGCACGAAGCAACCCGTAACCGTTTGGTGCGGTAACGATTATCTTGGAATGGGCCAACATCCTGAGGTTCTGGCCGCAATGCACAAGGCGCTTGAGGCTACAGGGGCCGGGTCCGGTGGGACACGTAATATTTCGGGGACGACTGTCTATCATAAGGCGCTTGAGGCCGAACTGTCTGATCTTCACGGCAAGGGCGCAGCACTGCTTTTCACCTCGGCTTACATCGCGAATGACGCCACGTTATCCACACTGCCAAAACTTTTCCCGGGGCTGATCATTTATTCGGATGAGTTCAACCATGCCTCGATGATCGAGGGCATTCGGCGCAACGGTGGCGAGAAGCGCATCTTCCGTCACAACGATGTGGCACACCTGCGTGAATTGCTAGAGGCGGATGATCCTGCCGCTCCGAAACTGATCGCGTTCGAATCGATTTATTCAATGGATGGTGATTTCGGACCCATTGAGGCGCTTTGCGATCTGGCCGATGAGTTCAGCGCGTTGACCTACATCGACGAGGTTCATGCTGTTGGCATGTATGGCCCGCGCGGCGCCGGTGTGGCTGAGCGTGATGGTCTTATGCATCGTGTCGACATCATCAACGGAACCCTTGGGAAGGCCTTTGGGGTGCACGGTGGTTACATCGCATCAAGCGCAAAAATGTGTGATGCAGTAAGGTCTTATGCGCCGGGATTCATCTTTACGACGTCGCTTCCACCGGCGGTTGCCGCGGGTGCGGCGGCCAGTATCCGGGTGTTGAAAACAGATCGTACCCGCCGTGAAGAACACCAGACACAAGCCAGCATTCTGAAGCTGCGTCTGAAGGGGCTGGGACTGCCGATCATTGATCACGGCAGCCATATCATCCCGGTGATTGTCGGCGATCCGGTGCATACGAAAGTCTTAAGCGATATGCTGCTTGATAGCTTTGGTATCTACGTTCAGCCGATCAATTATCCCACGGTTCCGCGCGGCACGGAGCGTCTGAGGTTCACGCCGTCGCCGGTCCACGGACCGCGTGAAATGGATGCATTGGTCAGTGCCATGGACGAACTTTGGTCGCATTGTGCGCTCAATCGCGCCGAACTCTCCGCTTAGGACTTATCCACAAGTGACCGCACGCAAGTGCTGTGTTAGTAGTTAGAGGATTATCCTCGTGACCGATTCTGCCGGTTGCGGGTAGGGACAACGGTGAGTTTAAATGGGGCAGGACACATGAGCAGGCGTCCTGAGGCGTCAGACGAAAATGAACCGGCGAGGCTGAAAGGCTTCGACGATTTTGATTTGCTGCTCGGTGATACTATGCGAGGCGAGCGTGCTACGCTGGGTAAGTCTCTTCTTGATGTTCAGCGCGAATTGAAAATCAAGGCCAATTATATTGCAGCTATTGAAAATACCGACGCTTCAGCGTTTGAGACGCCCGGATTTATTGCCGGTTATGTGCGATCTTACGCGCGCTACCTTGGACTTGATCCGGAGTGGGCGTTCAAGACGTTCTGCGAGGAGGGCAATTTCTCGGTTGCTCACGGAATGTCTGCTGATGCGTCCGTTCGCCGGTCTTCCAAGGGGTCCTCGAAAGCCCGCAATGCCAATGGCGAGAAAAAGCCCGCCCATCTGCGCGATCCGTTTATCGAACCCAGTGTAAGTTATATGCCGAAAGGCGAAGCTGTTTTTGCCGGTATCGAACCACGTGCCATTGGCTCGGTCATGGTGTTGATGGTGCTGATTGCAGGTATTGGATATGGCGGCTGGTCTGTGCTGCAAGAAGTGCAGAAAGTGCGCTTTGCGCCGGTTGAGCAGACGCCGAATGTTCTGGCCGAGCTTGATCCGATGACGCAGGCGGTCGCTACGCCTGCGGGCGAAATTCCTCGAGCTGACGTGACGGCGGGGCTTGTACCCGGGGTTGACCGTATTGATCGCGTGTCACGTCCCGTTGCGCTGGATATACCGGTCATGGTCGCGCGAGACGGGCCTATAGCGTCGATTGATCCCAATTCTTTTGGTGCGTTTGCGCCAGAGCGTGATACGCGACTGAGCGCCGCGGAGCCTCCGCGCCCCGATAACTTACCGTTTGCAGTTCCTGGTAGTGCCATTCCGGTTACCGCAAACCTTTCGGCGGGGTTCGAAACAGATAATTTGCTGCCGACAGTGCAGGTGGTTGAAGAGGCTTCGCCAACGCTTGCGCTGTTTGCAGTTCGCCCGTCCTGGGTGCGTGTAACGGGTGCAAACGGCACAGTTATTTTCGAGAAAATCCTTGATGCTGGCGAGCAGTTTGATCTGCCATTGACCGAGGCCCCTGCGACCTTGCGTGCGGGCAATGCAGGATCGCTGTATTTTGAGGTGAACGGCGCGACTTATGGTCCCGCCGGTGCTGGTCCCGAGGTGATTAAAAACGTGTCACTTGCACGCGATGCGATCTTGGAGACATATCAAGTCGCTGATATTGAACGCGATTCTGATTTAGCGCGCTTTGTGGCGGTTGCCGAAGCGGCCGCATCCAACTGACATCGCACGATTGCCAGCGTGCCACGCTTTGCCTATTCATAGGGACCGCGTATCTATCATAAGGCAACCTGATGACGCTGAACCACGTCCGCCCATGGCGCAATATATACCGTCGTAAATCCCGCCAAATTCATGTGGGTAATGTTCCTGTTGGGGGCGAAGCGCCGATCACGGTGCAGACGATGACCAATACAGACACAACAGACGTCAAGGCGACTATTGGCCAAATCCAACGCGCGACCGATGCTGGGGTCGATATCGTGCGGGTATCGACGCCCGACGCGGCGTCTGCGGCTGCTTTGAAAGAGATTGTGCGCGAAAGTCCGGTGCCGATCGTGGCAGATATCCACTTTCACTATAAGCGCGCGATCGAAGCGGCCGAGGCGGGGGCTGCGTGTTTGCGGATCAATCCTGGCAATATCGGGAACGAGGAGCGTGTCAAAGAAGTGATCAAAGCGGCCAAAGATCATGGTTGTTCGATCCGTATCGGCGTCAACGCGGGATCGCTGGAAAAGCATTTGTTGGATAAATACGCCGAGCCCTGTCCGGAGGCGATGGTGGAAAGCGGTCTCGACCATATCAAGATATTGGAAGATAACGACTTTCACGAATTTAAGATCAGCTGCAAGGCCTCGGACGTGTTTCTGGCGGCGGCCGCTTATCAGATACTGGCGGATGCGACCGACGCGCCGATTCATCTTGGAATTACCGAAGCGGGCGGTCTTGTTTCGGGGACGATCAAATCGTCTATCGGGCTTGGTAATCTTTTGTGGATGGGGATTGGCGACACGATCCGCGTAAGCCTGTCTGCTGATCCGGTGGAAGAGGTCAAGGTTGGCTATGAGATCCTGAAAGCGCTTGGTCTGCGGCATCGGGGGGTGAACATCATTTCATGCCCGTCTTGTGCCCGCCAAGGGTTCGATGTGATCAAAACCGTTGAAGCGCTGGAGAAGCGACTTGAGCACATCAAAACACCGATGAGCCTGTCGATTATTGGTTGTGTGGTGAATGGGCCGGGCGAGGCTTTGATGACGGATGTCGGCTTTACAGGCGGCGGGGCTGGTTCGGGCATGGTCTACCTTGCGGGTAAGCAAAGCCACAAGCTGTCCAACGAGGAAATGGTGGAACACATCGTCGAGCAGGTTGAAAAGAAGGCGGCCGCGATTGACGCGGCCGAGTCAGTAGAATCTGCAGAAGCAGTTGAGGCAGCGGAGTAAGTGCGAGTTTACCGATCGGTTACGGCATCGCGGGGCATCTGATGTTCCGCCCGAGGCTCATTCGCTGACCGCAGCATATAAATCGCAGTAGCTTATTCAGGCACCGCAGAAATCCAGGCCTGTGCCGCCGGGCCAGGATCTGAATTCACGACATAGGCCATGTAACCGCCGTCAGTAGAGCCGGGGGTGATTGCGCCGAATGTGCGTTTATAAACGGAGATCACGCCTTTTGAGCCGCTGCGTTCGAATTGAACAGTGTTGCCGTGCGAAATGCGGGTAGTCTGAACCCCAAACTGTGACGAGCGACTGACGCTTTGGGTTTACGCCAGCTGGCAACGCACGGTGCAGGCTGGCGTAAACCTAGCTTGGGGACCTCGCGATCATTTTAGACGTTGTCGTTGCGAGGGGGGACTGGTGGCGGCAAAGCTGCGCATTCCATCTGCCATCTTGCGGAAGCTCGCCACAGGCGGCGAGCGTTAGAATACCAAGGGCTGCAAGTGTTCGTTTTATCCTGTCCGTCGCTCCATCCCTATCGGGGTAGCGCGCAGGAAATGTCAGCGCACGATGCTTCGCAGGCGAGTGACTTTGTCCTAAACTGGGCAGCTATCGTTCGATAGTTAGCAAGGCCAGCGTTGGGAAATCTGTGGGTGCCGTCAGCCCCGATTTTGTCGTTCGGTGGAAACCACCCGGCGCATTTGGTCCAATTCAAGGAACCCGCGCACGAACGTGTCGCCCATGATGAAGCTGGGCGTGCCCTGGATTTGAAGGCGCGCTGCCAGATCGCGGTTGGCCGCGATGATACGGGTGATCTCTTCGCTGTCCATTTCTGTGCGAATATCGTCATGGTCGAAGTCAAAATCACCGGAAAGACGCACCAGAGTCTGCGGGGTTAGGTCGCCGCGCAACAACATCATTTCGTCGTGCATGGTCTTATAAGCGTCATCGCCATAAAGCGATTTAACTGCGAGAGCGTAGCGCGACGCTAGCACTGACGCATCCCCAAGGATCGGGAATTCCTTGACGATGAAGCGGATATTGCCGTCGCTGTCGATCAGCTCTTCGACGGCTGGAAACGCGCGTTTGCAAAAGCCGCACTGGTAGTCGAGAAATTCGACCACGGTAACGTCGCCATCGGGATTGCCACCAACGTAGCTATAACCGTCGTTGAAAATTTCTTCGCTGTATTGCTCAAGCATGGCAACTTCGGCTTGTGACGCGTCTTGCGTCCGGCGTTCTTCAAGGATCGCGATGGCTTCCATCAGGACTTCGGGATTTTCGAGAAGATAGGCGCGCACTTCGGACCGAAAGGCGTCACGCTCGCCGTCTGTCATCGCATCGATATCGGTGGCGGCGGCTGGAAACGCGGTGGCAAGGCACAGAGCACTTGTCATCAAGATTGAACGAAACATCGGCGACTCCTCGGAAAAAACTGTCCAAGCACAAGACCATGCGAAGCTTATGGGTGGCAAGGACTTCACTAAGATTTGTTGTCGCACGGGGCATTGACGCCACGTGTTCGACGCGGCAGGCAAGAGATCCGTTTGCCTTTGAAGGAATGGTCCCGATGCGCCTGTCACGTCGATCGAATGTAGACCCGTTCATCGTCATGGATGTGATGGAGGCCGCAGCGCGGGCGGAAGCTTCGGGGCGGCATATTATCCATATGGAAGTGGGGCAGCCGGGGACCGGCGCCCCTTCAGGTGCGCGTGCTGCACTGGTGGCGGCGATGGAGAAGAGCGCGCTTGGCTATACAGTAGCGCTTGGGTTGCCATCCCTTCGCGCGCGGATTGCCAGGCTGTATGACGAACGGCATGACATCGACCTTGATCCGGCGCGCGTGGTTGTGACATCGGGGTCGTCGGCGGGCTTTTTGCTGGCGTTTACGGCGTTGTTTGATGCAGGGGATCGCGTGGCTTTGGGCGCACCGGGCTATCCGTCTTATCGACAGATTTTGCGGGCGTTAAGCCTTGAACCGGTGGATATCGAAACGCGCGTTGAGGATCGCTATCAACCGGTGGCGGGCGATTTGCCACATGATATTGCCGGATTGATTGTGGCGTCGCCGGCCAATCCTTCGGGGACGATGCTGGATAGAACGGCTTTGACGGCGTTAATTGAGGCGTGCCAGGCCCGCAACGCGGCTTTTGTTTCGGACGAGATTTACCACGGCATTGAATATGAGCGCAAAGCGGTTTCGGCTTTGGAGATCACCGACGACGCATATGTGATCAATTCGTTTTCCAAGTATTACTCCATGACGGGGTGGCGGATCGGCTGGATGGTCGTGCCGAAGGGGCATGTGCGGACGGTTGAGCGGCTGGCGCAGAACATGTTTATTTGTCCGCCACATGCGTCACAGATTGCGGCTTTGGCGGCAATGGAATGCGGGGCCGAGCTGGAAGCGAACCTTGGCGTCTATGCGGCGAACCGTTCGCTGATGCTTGCGGGCCTGCCACGGGCGGGGTTTGAGCGGATCGCTCCGCCGGACGGGGCGTTTTATGTCTATGCCGATGTCAGCGGGATCACCGAAGATGCACATACTCTTGCGCGCGATATTCTAGACAAAGCTGGGGTGTCGGTGACGCCGGGGCTTGATTTCGACAAAGCGCGTGGCACGGGCACGCTGCGGTTTTCCTATGCGCGGGCTACGGCAGATATCGAAGAAGGCTTGGCGCGTCTGGAGACATATATGCGGGCGGCGGGCCATATTCGCTGAAAAGCCTTTGGCGGGAAGTCGCCGATAGGCTAGTCTGAGCACAATAACGAGAAAACTCGAAAAGTCTGAGGCGATGAGCAAGTATCCTTTTTTTTACAGCGCCGTTTGTGCGCTGATTCTTGTGTTCCTTTCGCACAGCGCCTTGGCCGAGGCGCCGGGCGCCGGCTTGGCGCGTCTTGCTGGCGGTGGCGCGGCTATTTCGGATAGTGGTGGTCGTGTCGAGTTAAATGTAGAGATGTCTCAACCAGTGCCATGGCGCGTTCATACGCTTGATGGGCCACCGCGCTTGATCGTGGATTTTGCAGAATTGGTTTGGGATGCGGCGCTTGAGGTCGACTCTGGTAGCGTTTTGGAGGTCAACACGGGGGCGTATCGGCCGGGATGGTCACGGCTTGTCGTCGTCTTGCGCGAGCCTTTGGCGGTGGACTCGGCTGAAATGCGGGTTGCGGATGACGGGTCGGCTTTGCTGACCATGCAATTGATACCGACGACGGCAGATGATTTTCGCGACAATGCCGGAATTGACCCGGTGGAAGTTTCTCCTGTGGTGGCCGCGCCCCCGCCCGCGTCCGGGCGCCTGCGGGTGGCGCTTGATCCGGGGCATGGGGGCATTGATCCCGGCGCCGAGGACGGCGATTTGCGCGAGGCGGAACTGATGCTGGCGTTTGCGCGTAAGTTGAAAGAAGTCCTGCTCCGCACTGGACGGTTTGAAGTGGTGATGACGCGGGAGGCTGATGTTTTTGTGCCGCTGGAGGCGCGCATGACTCTGGCGCGGGCGGCGGGGGTGGGTGTGTTCCTGTCACTGCATGCAGATTCGCTGGCCGAAGATGATGGCGTGGCTTCTGGCATGACGGTTTACACGCTGACCGATAACCTCACGGACGCAGTGGCTTTACGATTGGCCGAGCGCCATGCGCAGAATGATATCCTGGCGGGCGTCGACCTTGCGGGAACCGAGGACGAGATTGCATTTGTGCTTTTGGACTTGGCACGGCGCGAGACGATGCCGCGATCCGAAGCCTTGGCGGAGACGATTGTGTCTGGGTTCCGCAGCTATGAGCTGGCGCTGAACTCCAATCCGCATCGCCGCGGAAGTTTTACAGTTTTGAAGGCGGCAGAAGTGCCATCTGTTCTGGTCGAGCTTGGGTTCTTGTCAAGCGATCGGGATCGCGAGCGTCTCATGTCGGAAGAATGGAGCGCACGGGCAAGCGAGGCAGTTCGCGATGCGCTGTTGCAATGGGCCGACGAGGATTTTCTGATGCGCCAGGGCTTTAGGAAGTGAACTGCGCAAGCCAAATAGTGTGACCCGCACATTCGGGGTCCTCGGGGCGGAAATGTTTGACCTTGAAGCCGTAGGCGTTGAGCAAGCCTTCGTATTCGTCGGGGGACAGCGAGGAGTGATAGAGGCTGTGACCCGCCACCTCTCCGATTTCTTCGCCTTCCTCGGGGCCTGATGTGAACATCAAGGCGGCTCCCGGAGCTGAATGGCGCGCAAACACCTCGAACATGGCGCGTTGATCGTCCGGCGAGAGATGGAAAAACGAATTCCAGGCAAGAATGGCGTCGAATGTTTCGCCAAGATCGACACCGCGCATATCGGCAAGGATGCCGCGTGCTTGGGGTAGATTTGTCTGAAAAAGAGCGATCATCGCCGGCGCGCCGTCTAGTCCAGTTAAGGTTGCGCGACGGTCCAGAAGATAGCTTGCAATAGGACGTCCGGCGCCACAGCCAAGGTCCAGAACGTTTTTGCCGGGAGCGTAATTCAGCATGCGATCCAGCCACTTACGCTCGAAAAGTGCCTGATTGCGTTGAAGGTCCCAGGTCTCGGCAACTTCGTTATAGGTGGGCAGGATATCTTCGGGTTTCATGTGCGCCAGATGACGTGTTCGCAACTGCTGCACAAGAGGTGACAAAACATTTGCGATTTTTTGGCGTCAACTGGCCGATGCGACGCAAGCGCCCTTTTGACGCTGGCGAGACAGGGCGGTATATGAGGGACTTATCGAAGAGGTTGGTTGAGTGATCCGGTTCGTTTTTTCATTTTTTGGCGCGATTTTCAGCATGATAACGCTTGGCCTTGTGATGACCGCGTTAACCGTGGGGGCTGTGTTCTGGGTGTATGGGCGGGATTTGCCCGACCACGAGAGCCTTGCCAATTATCTGCCGCCAACCATTAGCCGGATTTATTCGACTGAAGGCCGGATCATTGATGAATTTGCCGAGGAACGGCGGATATATGCGGCTGCGGAGGAAATTCCCGATCTGGTCAAGCACGCGTTTATCTCGGCGGAAGACAAGAACTTCTACCTGCATGCTGGCTTTGATTTACGCGGAATTGCGGCGGCGGCTTATGTGGCAGTTGAAAGCCGGGGTCAGTCCGTGCGGGGCGCGTCGACGATCCCCCAGCAGGTTGCGAAGATCTCGTTTTTAAGCGGTGAGCGCACCGTAGACCGGAAGCTGAAAGAGATCATTCTGGCGAACCGGATGGTCAATTCGCTTGATCGGGACAAGATTCTGGAAATTTATCTCAATGAAATTGATCTTGGATTCCGCTCGTTCGGTGTGGCGGCGGCCTCGCAGACCTATTTCAACAAGACGCTTGCCGATTTGGAGCCACAGGACGCCGCCTATCTCGCGGCTTTGCCGAAGGCGCCTTACGATTACCATCCGGTGCTGGAAGTTCTGCGTGCGACCGAGAGGCGCAACTTTGTTCTGCGCGAGATGTACCAGAATGGCTATCTAAGCGAGGCCGAATTTGTCACGGCGAGGGCAGCGCCTTTGCTAACGGTGCAAAACGGGGACTATGAAGGCTTTCGCAAGAAGCTTCCGCCGCGCGACTACTTTACTGATGAAATACGCCGTCAGTTGAGCCGTGACTTTGGGGATGCAGGGTTTAAATCTGCGGGTCTTACGGTGCGTGCAACCGTTGATCCCGAGATGCAGGACGCTGCAGCGGCGGCCCTTCGCGAAGCTTTGGAAAAGTATGACCGCGCGCAAGGCGAGTGGCGCGGCGCAGCGGCTGAGATCGATCCTGCAGCGTTAAGCGGTCTTGGGGAAGACGGTCGGGCTGCCTGGCGTCAGGCTTTGGGCGAAACCGTTGTGCCGCGCGATATTGCGGGGTGGTATCCGGCCGTTGTTTTGGAATTGCGCGATACGGTTGCGCGCATCGGCGTCGACGGGTGGGACAACGGCGTTGACGGACATTTCATCAAGCCCGGCGATTTGAACTGGATCCGGGGGGCGTCAAACCCGAGCGATATTTTAAGCGTCGGTGACGTAATTCATGTGCGACACGACGGTGGTTCTGAGGAAGACCCGGTTTTCTCACTGCGTCAGATCCCCGGTGTTCAGGGTGGGTTCATGGCGATGGACGTGAACAATGGTCGTGTGATCGCGATGCAGGGCGGATTTTCCTATCAGCATTCGGTATTCAACCGCGCGACACAAGCGACGCGGCAGCCGGGGTCTTCGTTTAAGCCGTTTGTTTATGCGGCGGCCCTGGACAGTGGCTTTACTCCCGCGACGATCCTGATTGATGCGCCCATTGAGGTGGATGTGGGAGGAGGCCGTGTCTGGCGGCCGAGAAACGCTTCGAACCAGTTTTACGGGCCGACCCCTTTGCGGATCGGGATCGAACGGTCGCGAAATCTTATGACGGTGCGATTGGCTGAAGAAGTCGGCATGCGCACAGTGGCCGCCTACGCCGAGCGCTTTGGGGTCTATGACAAGATGCAGCCGTTTCTGGCCAACTCTCTGGGCAGCCAGGAAACGACGCTTTTTAAGATGGTCTCGGCCTATTCGATGTTTGCCAACGGTGGTGAGCGCGTCGAGCCGACGCTGGTCGATCGCGTACAGGACCGGTGGGGAACAACTGTGTACCGGCACGATGACCGTGTGTGCGACGAGTGTTCCCAATACGATCTTCCGGTCGGTGAATTGCCACGGATCGAGACAGATCGCTGGCAAGTGATTGACCCGGTGACGGCATATCAGCTGACTTCGATGATGCGCGGCGTTGTCGAGCGTGGGACGGCGTCGGGAACGGTTAATCTTGGTGTGCCGACTGCGGGAAAGACTGGTACGACCAACGATGCGCGCGATGTCTGGTTTGTCGGGTTCACTTCGAACATCGCGGCGGGCTGTTACATTGGTTACGATCTGCCGAAGTCTTTAGGGTCTGGCGCATCTGGCGGCGGCATGTGTGGTCCGGTTTTTCAGTCTTTCATGACAACGGCGCTTAAGAAATACGGGGCCGGGCGGTTTGCGGTTCCGGCGGGCGGGCGGTTTATAAAGATCGACCGTTTCACTGGTGCGCGTTTGCCCGATGGGGCGAGCGGAGAAAGCGTTGTGGCGGAGTATTTCCGTGAAGGTGAGGAGCCGGTGTTTGGCATCACCTTTGATGGCGGTTTTGCCATGGGAGCCAACCTTCCGATGGTGACGGGCGGGACAGTGGCTCAGACCGGCCAGGGGCCAGGCGTGGCAGTTGAGGGCGTTGTGCCTGTGGTGCCTGTGGTGCCGGGCCAAACCACCGCGGGCGAGATTTCATCCGGTGGGCTTTACTAAGATCGCGCTGGCTGGGGCTCTGCCCCAGACCCCGAGGTATTTTCCAAAGGATGAAGCAGAGTGGCCGATGCGGATTGTCGCCTTGGCCTTTTGAGATTGTGGATTACATAAGCTTCATGACTAAAGAATGCACAGTTATTTACAACGGCGATTGTCCGGTTTGTTCTCGGGAGATTGATGTTTATCGGGACCGTGTAACAAAAGCCGGAGGGAGCCTTGGTTTTGTCGATTTGAACAGGGTTGATCTTGGCGCGTTTGGTTTGACGGCAGACGATGCGGCGCGGCGCCTTTATGTGGTGCGTGGGGACGAACTGCTTTCGGGCGTCGATGCTTTTTTGCTTTTGTGGCACGAGACGCCCGGCTTTCAGTGGCTTGCACGTGGGGTTGGATTACCGGGCGTGCGCCAGATCGCAGGTCTTGTCTATGAGTGGGTCCTGGCACCCGCCCTATTTGGATTGCACAACCGGCGTCAGGCTCGGGCTGCGCGCGGTGCTTGAAGGCGGACCACCCGGTTGATAGAGGTGCAGGAACGTACATCCTCGGAGAATTACCCCCATGCGCGCTGAAGCCGAAAATGCGGTTGCTGCGATCGAAAAGTCGCTGACGCTTCTGGCGAAGCGACTGGATTGGGAAACGGCTGATCATCGCCTTGAAGAATTCAACGCGCTGACCGAGGATCCCAATCTGTGGAACGATCCAGAGCGGGCGCAAAAGCTGATGCGCGAACGCCAGATGCTTGCTGATGCGATGGGTCGCTATACCAAAATGAAACAGGAGTTGTCGGACAACATCGAGCTTATTGAGATGGGCGAGATGGAAGACGATTCCGAGATTGTTTCTGAAGCTGAAGCGGCGCTTAAGTCATTGAAAGAGCGTTCGGCGCAGGCCGAGCTTGAGGCGTTGCTGGACGGCGAGGCAGATGGCAACGACACCTTCCTTGAGATCAATTCAGGCGCGGGCGGCACCGAAAGCTGTGATTGGGCGTCGATGCTGGCACGGATGTATGTCCGCTGGGCCGAGGCGCACGGCTATAAGGTCGAACTTCAGTCGGAAAGTGCGGGCGAGGAAGCTGGGATCAAGTCTGCGGCCTATAAGATTTCCGGGCCAAACGCCTATGGCTGGCTCAAGTCAGAATCGGGTGTGCATCGGTTGGTGCGGATTAGCCCGTACGACAGCGCGGCGCGGCGGCATACGTCTTTTTCGTCAGTCTGGGTCTACCCGGTGGTGGACGACAATATCGAGATTGACGTCAATCCGTCTGACATCCGCATTGACACCTATCGCTCGTCAGGTGCGGGAGGTCAGCACGTGAACACGACCGACTCGGCTGTGCGGATCACGCACATTCCGACGAATATCGTGGTGACATCATCCGAGAAGTCGCAGCACCAGAACCGTGATATTGCGATGAAGGCGTTGAAATCACGTCTTTATCAAATAGAGCTGGATCGCCGGAACGCGGCGATCAACGAGGCGCATGAGAACAAGGGCGATGCCGGCTGGGGCAATCAAATACGGTCCTATGTGTTGCAGCCTTATCAAATGGTGAAAGACTTGCGGACCAGCTTTGAAACCAGTGATACTTCGGGTGTTCTGGATGGTGATCTGGACGGGTTTATGGCCGCGACGTTGGCGATGGGCGTGTCGGGGATGGGCCGTGCAGAAGCACGGGGCGACGACTAAAACGCAAGTTCAAAAAGTCTGGCCAATCCCGCATCGTCTTTGCAAGCTGATTGCGAAGCGATTGGCGTATGAACGACATTTACTATGGAAGTGACGAGCAGCAGGGCGTTTCGCGGCGATCTGTGGCGCTGTGAGTTGCTGAAGGATGATCCCGAGCTGACGTGGTACTGGCGCGCTGTCGGTGTTGCGGAATATGCCTGCGGGGGCGTCGACTTTCTGGATCAAATGGTGCGCATTCAGGGGGTAGTGCCAAGGTGCTGGGTGCCGCGCCAACACATCGAAGACGTCATTGTTGCGGTTGAAGCACGCGCGATCACGGCCGATATTTTTGGACTGTCGATTTCCACCGATGCTTCGCTGTCTCTTGCGCGCAAGATTCTGGCAACGGAAAAGTCGGCGTTGATCTTGAGGTGGTGCGCATCTGCCCAGACAGCCCCGATGCGCTTTTGGCGATGGTTGAGGTTGCCCTTGACTGTGCGGGGTCTTGCCGCCTGCGGCGGCGGTGATGCGGGGGGCAATTAAGACGCGGCGTGATTTTGTTGTCGCGCGAGCGGACGGGTTGTGGCCTCTGCTGGAGCGGTTGACTGTTTCCATCCACCGGCGCCGGTGGGTGATCATTGTTGGTGGGGGATGTTGTCCACACACCCTGACAGTCGGGGAGAGAAAATTGCGTTGATCCTTGGTGTCGATGCGATGGTGCGGATGTCCGAGGATATTGGATTTTAGAAGTTTTACAGTGGTGTGCGGGACGACAATGCGCGCTCGACGGCCTTGTGCGCAGAGCATGCG
>Ga0075467_10002704_pt1 | contig 13899 bp, 10 predicted proteins | sample DEB08_DNA_9_FD_75067 | JGI IMG/M metagenome (GOLD analysis project Ga0075467, IMG submission 75067) | Aqueous microbial communities from the Delaware River and Bay under freshwater to marine salinity gradient to study organic matter... | ecosystem: Environmental > Aquatic > Marine > Coastal ...
CCCCAAAAACCCAAAACCCCAAAACCCCGTACGTCTGAGCTGGTATCTAGTTATAGTTGCGATAAATTGGTTGAGGATGGGTAAGAGTGATGAATAAAATAGTTTTTGTTTTTTTGGTTGGGTGAATGTTAGGTTGAAAGTTTTGGCAGCTTTAAGGTTGTCTTGGTGTTCAGGGTATCTCAAGTGACGCAATTTGTATAGCGTCTTTTCACAATTGGAGGTAGTTAGCCTCTTTGGTGCTCACTCGCTGAGCTGGAGGATCATGGCAGCACCTCTCTTAATCCAGTGGGCCTCGGGCAAGTCTGAGGGCATGTGGACAAGCAAAACGAAGTTGGTTGAGTGACCAGTAGTACGGAGGGTACCCTTGCGCTCGAGAGTCGTGTACAGAGGGCACTTGTAGATGCCTTCTTCCTTTTTGTCCCACATGAGCACAGGCTTGAACCACATCATGGGGCAGATGGTGTAGAGGATCTTGGGGTCGGACTCAGCAAGAACTCTGTTGACGGGGTCCCACTTGCATCCCTCCAAGTTCATACCGATGACGTGGATGCCATCCTTGGGTGCCTCTGCGTGCTCCTAGTTGAAGACCACTTCGAAGTCCATATCAAGGGTGTCAATAGCAATCTTGTAGGAGCGAGCGTAATTCTGCAGGGCACCGGTCAGGAAACCGTGAGTGAAGAAGAACAGGTCGATGTGGAAGATGTCGGGGATTTCTGTGTCTAACCACTTCTAGAAGAATACAAGTCTTGTCTTCAAATCCTTGATGTAACCGCCGAGAGGCTTCAAGGTGGGGTAACTCTGCTTCTTCCACATGGCGGGAACCATGCCGTCGATGATGGAGGTCAGTGCTTGTTCAAGCTCACTTGACAGCAACACTTCTCCCTTAATGGCGCGCTTGAGGTTCTTCAAACTGTCGCGGATGGTCGCAGTCAGGCCGTTGAAACGGAGCAACTCCTGGGTGAGGACGGTGTTGAAGGACTGATAGTAGTTGACATTGTACTTCTTCATAGCGAGCTTCATGTCAAAGTCCTCGGGCAGCTCATTCAGGATGCTATCAGCGACAGCGTTGATGATCGCATCGTTGTCTTCACTACCGCCGGCGCTAGCACTCTGCTACGTGTCGAGAATCGAGATGAGCATCTCGTTTGTCTCATTCAAGTTCTTGCTAATGGCAGCGTTCTGGTGGAGACCGAATACTTCAGGCTCGGGGTACTGGGGCAACTTTTTGGCGTATTCAATGTAGGACTCGTACTCGCCATGAGGGGGTGCCTGGTAAATGCCCGAAGGCGAGAACTTGTAGTCATCGTCAAAGATGTTCTCACAGTAGTAGTTCTTCAGCAGGACAGCTAAGCAGCGGCGATCATGAGTGTCGGTAACACGGCCACCGTAGTTGCACTCACCGGTCAAGTACCTGAGGGCTTCGAAAGGAGTCTTGTCGGGGTACTCGTCAATGAAGATGGAGAGCTGACGGACGGAGATGACCAAATCAGTCTCGTTGAATCCGTACTGGATGTTCCAGCCAAGCGCACCATACAGTCTTCTCTCCTGAATAACAGCATGGAAGAAGCAAAGACCGAACACGAGTTTTCTAAACTTCTTGGGCTGGGTGTTGCCGTAGAACCAATCTCTTCGCGAAATAGGCTCCACAAGGAAGGAGTTGTTCAGGTTGGAGCGGAGACCCTTGGGGGCTTCGTTTGTCATCTTGACACCGTTCTGCAGGATGGAGACGGGGAAAGCCTGGGAGGGGTAGGAAGTGAGCCAAAGTCTGAAGTCACGATGGCAGAGCTTGTGATCAGGTGACAACTCTTCGCAAATCTTTTCGAGGGTGGGCATCCAAGAAACAGCCAAATGACAGTTCTGAAGCACAACCCACGTTCCAGTCTGCTTCGCTTCCGCGATCTTCTGTTCGGCTTTAGGGCCTTGACCCTGACCAAGAGACACGGGGTCAATCACTCTCTTCTTCTTCTCGGCGAAGTCGTTGAGTCTAGCAAGAGGGTCGACACCAGGTGACAGCACGAAGATCAGAGGAATGCAGTTCTGCGAGTCCTTGTAGATGAGAGGCAGATCGAAGGCGGGAGGGCTGATAAACTGCTCTCCGAGTTGCTCGATGACGAAGAGCGACATGGCGGGCACGAGCTTGTCGGGCCTGATGCATCTCAGCACGATCAGCTTACGCATGCTGTTCAAGATCGACTGCTCGGCGAGCGTGTATTTAAAGTTTTGGGGCTCGGTACTGTTGAACATGTCAATTTCATACCTTTCGATGTCTTTGCAGAAAAGCTCCATGAAGCCCTTGAAAGAGTCAATCTCACAAGCACGGTTGAGTTCTCCCCAAGCTTTGTCGGTGAGCCACGCCGCGGGTTTATCGGGCAATTTTGTGCCTAAGGAAACACCTCCAGTGAGCATGAAACGGAACTCGTTCATTTTGACTTCGTTGGCGAGTTCGAGGAGCTTGATCGTGAGCAGGAGCGAGAAGATAACCTTGTCCTTCTCGAAGAGCGAACGACAGATGTTTCTGTACAGTGACGACAAGAACTCTTCGTTCAAGTTCTGGATACGCTGGTCGAGCTCATCAGTGACCTCAGCTTCGGCGATAGCCTGCTCGAACAGGTTGATGAAGAAGGGCAGCGAGTACTGGTACATAGGGTCAATGAAGGCCAGATCTTGGATGCAGAAGAAGAGTCCTGCGGTTCTGAGAGCAATAGGCTTGTACAAAATACGGGCCTCATCAATGTCGGTCTCAGTCTTCTTGGCCGTCTCCTGCTTCTTGGCGATGTCCACGGAAAGCTCTGAAGCGGTCGACAAAATCTCGATAGCGGACGCATCTCCGAGAATGTTGGTGGAGTCCTACAAGGTCTTCAGAATCTGGTTCTCAATTTCGAGAAGCTTGTCCTTGTACTTGGCACTCTCAATGACGAGTTGCTCTTTTTGGGTTTCGAGTTCGGGCTCCTCCTTGGCAACGACAATACCGAGCAGCTGATCTGAAAGACCTTCAAAGGTAATCATGAAGTTGAGAATGGTGACCTTGGTGGAGACCTCGGGCAAGTAGTGAGGGTTCCTCAGTTTCGTGGTCATGAACAGCTTGAAGTTCTTGTCGTAGTCAATGATGCTGTCACCGATCTTAATCGACAAGGATCCAGCCTTCTTGACAATTTGCTTCTGAAGAAGGGGCTCAATAGCGGGGTCAAGCTCGACACCGACGTTTTCGATGAGAACATGGTTACCGAAGCGAATGGCTGCTTCAAGCATCTTCAGGTACTTTTCTTCGGAGAACTTGAGGATTTTGATGTCCTTGTCCTTGCCCATGCTTCTGATCCACTTGTTAGCCTGGCCTTGGGGATCGATGAAGAGAGGCCATCTGCGAGTCTTCATGGTGACGATGGCGTTCTCAATGGAGAAGTTGTCGGAGGGAAGACCCTTGGCAGTCCACGCTCTGATCTGCACGGGATCACCGAGCACAGTCTGCAGACTGAAGTGACCTGCGTTGGGGATTTCCTTCTGTTCGAGCTGAGCGACCCAACTTTGGGCAAGCTCGTCTCTGTAAAGAGCGTTGAAGGCTCCCAAGTAAGCGATCATACCAGCGGCAATGAGCACATCACCAGTGAGGTTGTGGTACACAATCGCCAAGTCCTCGGACTGTTTCTTCCAGCGAGCCTTCTCGCCACCGAGTCCTTGGATGAGCTTGGTAGCTCTGACAAGTTTTGCCTCGCACTCGGTAACTTCAGCTTCTAATCGGGCCTTCTCGTCCTGACTCTCCTTAAGGTTCGCTCTCAAGTAGTTAACCTACTCTTCAACCTTGCGAAGTTCCTCTTGCTTGATCTTGAGCTGGGCGTTCACTTCGTTAGATTTGGCCAACGCAATTTCGAGCTGGGCTTTCTTGGGCTTGACAATCAGGTTGACGTTGTAGTAAGTGTTCATAGCCAAGACCCATTCGCAAAGGCCCATAGCGACTTCACTAATGTTCTTCATGGACTCCTTGTTGAACTTCTCGTGCTCGATGTAAGGTTTGAGATCTACGATCTGCTTCTCGGTGAGGTCATCTTTTTCGAAGGTTCTCAAGTTATCTAAGAACTTGATGTCTCCCATGATCTTCTGCGCCTCGGGCCAGAAGTTCTGTTCACGCTTGCCAGTCGCGGCATTCATTTTCTTGGGAGGGATCCTGTCGAACAGAATACACATTGCCGTCATCACACGCAACGCGTCCTCATGCACGTTTCTGATTTGTTTAAGCTCAGCAATCTGGGATTTGTTGATCTTTAACAGAGCAGCGGCAGCGGATTCGAGAGCAGGGGTAGCCTTGGCAAGCGCTTCCTGGCACTCGTTCTTAATGCCATTGGCCTCATCAGCTGCGAGCTGTGCAACGGCCTCATCCTTGGAGACTCTTTCCTTGACAGCTTCGGCAGCGATGGTCTGTTTCTCGACATCGGCCGCCTTGATTTCGACCTCCTTCGAGGTTTCAATAAGCTTGGGCTGCATGGCTTCGAGCTCGATTTGCATCTTACCGACACTGTTCTCCGTCTCGATCAGGCACTGGTAACCATTGCTGTACCTGTTCTTCAGGGTCATGATTTCATCGCGCTTCTCCTGAAGAAGCGACTTGAATGTCGTGATCAGTTCAAGGTAACTAGTGGGAGTGACATAATAGTGTCTCTTCTGCTCACGCAAGAACTTGACAGCCTGTTTCTGGGTGTCAGTGTGGAACATCTGCACCATGTTGACACATGCCTCGTGCACCTCGGGCGTCAAATCAATTTCACCAAGGAAACGTTCAGCGACACTCTCCAGGGCATCCTTTGGCCATTCCGAGAACCAATCGATGGTTGTGCAATTGACCAGAGAGGGGAAGTTTCTCACACGGGTTCTGAATGAGTCTCCAATAGGACTGAAGGCAAGGCAGATGTGAAGGTTTTTCTTGCAGCGCTCGACGAAGTAGGCGAACAGTTGCTGAGGGGTTCCTTCGGGGCATCTGTTCTCAGCCTTGGCAGGTCCACGCACTAACTCCATGACTTCGACGATTTCACTATCGGGGAAGATGTTGGGCACCTCGCCTGTGTTCAGGATGTTGTTAATGTCTTCGAGGAAACCTTCTTCCTTGATACTGTTGTCTGTGAAGATGAAAGCATAGGGTTCTCCCTTGGCTCCGACCTTGCGCATCAAGTCTTTGATGTCTTCACGGAACTCCTTCATCTCGTACTGCTTCTTGATTTCAATCTGGAACACTTCGAAATCGGCAATTCTTGAAGCGAGCTTAGTCAGGGACTGTCTACCAGAGCCACCCACTCCGACAAGCATAGCGTGACCACCTGGTTGTTTGATGATTCTGCTGATGCGAAGCAGATGCTCGATAGCGAAGGCAAAAAGCACAAGGTCCATGGGCTTGTCGCTCATGTCGTTGTACATACCCAGAGCGTCATCAGCACATTGCTGCATTCTCTCCTTGTCGAGGATTTCTTCGTAGGGTCTATCAGTCATGCCGAATGGAGTGTAGATGTCACCAAAGGCGTTGCCTCTGAACTCGTCCAAGGTGGTAACCTTTCCATCTTTGTCTTGGTCGAGATGTTTGAAGAGGAGATCGAAGTTTGCTCCGAAGGGCGCTCTGATGCAGTCTCTGACGCAGTTGAGCATCCACACACGGTCTTCGTTGTTGATGAGACGATCACCGAACACTCTGGTGCTCTCGTGAGCCCACAGACGCATCACGGTGTCCTGTGACTCGACTTGCTTGGGACCAGCGAGGCAAATACCGCAGATGACCTTGCTCACATCACGCAAGTTGAAAGTGTAATGACTCTTCAGTGGTGTCGGCTTAAGGTCCTCTTGAATCTTCTTGTAGACGTTGAGAGTAGCAGCGACGAGTTTCTCTTGCATGTTGGAGACTTCGCCGTTGAAGTTCTCGGAGCGGAAGTACCACTTGAGAATGGACTGGAATATGGACTTCATGACGTTGTCATCGAAGATGGCGAAGGCCACGACGTTGAAATGTCTCTACAGACGAGGGGAGATGAAGGACTTACCACCGCCTGGGGGACCCATAGCGGCGATCATGAGCACGTCGATCAGCGTCAAGAAAGGATGTTGGTCTTTTCTGTCGTACCAGCCGCCCTGGTCCATGAATTGTCTCAGGATTTCGATAGGTGGCTGCGCTCCGTACTACTCTTTCTTGGGCATGTTGAGATCATCAACGAAGACAATGCACTTTTTGGGCATGCGGGGTCCGTAAATGTCTCTTCCTCTTCTGGTCAAGTTCATGTCAATGATGTCTTGCACGTTGTTGCAGTTGGTCTGCGCCGAGAAACCAATGTTAATGGTGTCGTACTCTTCTCTCTTGCATCTCTGCTGGAGGACGTTCTGGATGTACACGGACTTTCCGGTACCGGTGGGGCCGACGAACAGGGTGGGGATGAAGTTCCTGATGCAGTGTTCTTGGATGTAACTGTATCTGATGGTGTCAACGGTGGTGACGACGAGATCCTGGACCTTGGAGTTCTTGGGGAACTTGTCAATGTCTTCCTTCTTGGTGAGGTCCATCCATGCGCGCCACAACTCTTCCTTGGGGAAGTAGCAGTAGTCGTAGATGGTGCCTCTGTCCATGGCCGAGGGAATCAACTTTTTGTTGTTGAACTTGGTGATGTTTTCGAGCTCACCGTTGCAAATCTGTTTCAGGTGCTTGTCGAAGGGTCTTCTGTACTCGGTGTTAATCGTGATGCACAGAGACCAGATTACGGAGAACAGGAAGCACGAGTCAACCACGGCGATGGCTTTCTTTTTGTCGGGAAGCTCCGCAACGTAGTCCTGATCATCGAACACGTTCAAGAGGGAACGCCACAGTCTGAGAAGACCTTGAACCAAAGTTTGATCATCGGTGGGCGTCGTCTCGTGGGCTTGGTTTCTGACAAAATCGAGGCAAGGCTGAACGACAACCTCAATCAACTCGTCGAAGTTCTTGAGAAGGGACTCGTTCTTATCGGCATGGAAGTAGTTGGGAAGGGTGTTCTTCCATGATTTATAGAGAGGAGTCCAGCCCATCTCATGGGGCTGCATGTAGACCATACCACAACGGGAGACAGTAGCAGGGGAAGCTTCGGCCAAGTCCATGGGCTCGAAGATCATGTTCATGTTGACGGACATCTGGATGATTTCTCCACTGGTGAGGCAGAGCTTCTTGTTATCGTCGAGGACGGTGTTCATGTTCTCGATCCAAACAGTATCGACGGGGCCGTCAAAGACCAACCAACGTCTTTCCTTGGTGTCCATCTGGGCAGCCTGGATTCTGTACCAGACAGCAAGAATACCATCAGCCCAATCGTGACTCACGGGGTCGAAGTTACCGTAGAGTTGACCTTGAGTGATCGACTTGGGGTTGATGATGTTGATGTGAGTTTTCATTTCCTCCATCTGACCCTTTTCTTTGAGCTCGGAGAGGGCTGCCGCAAGCACTTTCATAGCAGACGTCTTTCCAGCGAAAGGCATGCCAACGACCATGAGACCGTGACGCACGATGATCATCTCGTAGAGCTGGATTGTCTTCTCGATGAAGTAGGGCTCTTCTTGAAGGTTGTACCTCTTGATTGCGTTCTTAATGGCCGTGTTCAGGGCAACGTAGTCGGGCTCAGGGAGCACAACTCCGGGGAAGAGATCACTGGTGATGTTCTTGAAGAGGGGCAAGTCATGAGACAAGAACTTGGCCAAATTGACATCGTTGATGGCACGAAGCATCAGAATCGACTCATCTTCGTCGATGTACTTTCTCTTGAGGTTACCGGCAGCAGTGAGGACGGACTTGACAGCACGCATACCATAATCATAATGATGTTAAGAGGAGAGCTGCTCCGAGCACAACTTGTAGGTGGTGACAATCTTCTGAGAAAGAGTCTTCGCGTTGAGGAAACCGTATGAGTAAAGCGAGATCTGGGCGATCAGGCCGTAGTCGGGCACCATCATAGCCACAGATCTGAACAGAGCCTTCAGGTTATCGGGAAGCTCAGCACGACCAGCGTAACCGGGGTTCATGGTAATGAAGCAATTGCAAGTTAGCTTGAGAGGAATGACAGCTCCTTCAAACTCAAACTGCTCCAACTTTCTGTCGACAGCCATCTGAATTTGTTGCAGCTGAGAGGCGATGACGGAGAGCACCTCGAGCTGAATTCTGTTGAACTCATCGAAGCAGGACCAGGCACCGCAGGAGGCAAGACCCTTGAAGAACTTAGCCATGGCCATGTAGTCGAGACCGTCAGAGCAGTTAAACACGATACATTGACGGGCAAGAGCCTTCGACAGATCCTTAACGGTCTCGGTCTTTCCGGTTCCGGCGGGTCCTTCGGGAGCACCACCATAGTTGAGGTAGATGGCTCCGCAAAGAGTTCTGTAGCAACGATCAGTGAGGGGAGTGATGACGAGTCTGGCGGAGTTGCCCAAGTACTCGTAGTTGTAGGACATGGTGGAGTTGGTGATTTTCACGATGACATCGTTCTCCTCCCAGTAGTATCTGAGCTGCGACAGCCAGGCGAAGTCATTGTACGAGCAGATGTTCTGATCAATCAGCTCGTCCTTGATAACAGCCATAGCATGCACATCGAGTACAACGAGGGCTTCCAGGGTGCATCTCTGAAGGGCGGAGATCTTGGTTCGCACCACACCGACAATTCCTTCGAGCTATATTAATGAGAACAAGGTTAGCGATCATGTGTAAAAAGAAAAGGAGTAATCTTGGGCGAAGTCTCAGACCTGGCTAGACAAATCATAAGAGGCAGAGAAGTTACGAGACCAGAAACCTGATCTCGCACTCTCTGCCGCTTTCAGTTATCCGTTCATTATCTATCATGCGTGGGGTGCAGTGGGCTAACAAGATGCGACGACTTACCTGCTTCTGAAGCTTTTCGTAGTAGGCTTGAAGGCCAGCCATACCATTAGCCGACTTCATGACTTCCTCAGCTTGACTGGTCCAGAACATCATGGACACGGCAAGGGTTGCCATTCCAGTGAACTGGGTGACCCACTTCTCACGCTCGGTGCGGTTGTAGGCCTGAAGGGCTTTCTCGGTCTCGAATTTGACGGACTTCCATTGGACTTCCTCGACCTGGCAAAGCCACTCCTCGACGTTCGACTTTTGAGCGACGGGGTCAATGATCTTAATGAATTGCACCTTCTCGCCCTCAGATGAGAACATAGCGTGAATCTTCTTCTCGTCATCGAAGTGGAGCGAGGTGATTCCCTCGAAGAGTTTCTTCAAGTGAGGTTGCACCTTCAGGGGTTCCTTAGTCTGTGACAAGATTTCGAGAAGCTCGTCACTTGACAGGAAGTAGAAACGGGGGAAGGCACCTCTTTTGCGCTCCAAGTACTGGTCAAGACCCTTCTGAACATTGTCGAGCTTGTTTTTGCAGTCGACGAGCATCTTTCCGAGGTCTTGAATCTCGATGACGTCGAGAGCGTTCTGGTTGTCGTTAACCTGGGCCATGATCTTTCTCCAGACACGGTCAACAGTCTGGAAAGTCTGACCTTCAACGGGCATCTGCTTCATGATGTCATCTGACTGGAAGACGGGCTCGAGGTAGAGCCACACAGATTGAACCTTGAGCCACACCTCCAGGTTCTCGTTGGTCTGGTTGAGCTTGTTCTCCCACTCAATGACCTGGTCACGCATGAAGCCGATGTGAGGGGAACCCTTCATGGTTTGGGTTTTGATGAGATGGTCATCGAGAAGGGTGCGCAAGTTCTCGACGGCCTCGCCTTCAAGAATGTAAGAGCCTCTCCATGCCTTAGTGGTGAACTCGATTGGTCCCCACTCCTCTTTCATGGTCCCCATGATTTTTTTGTTCTGGTGCTCTTTTCTGGATGTATCGGCAATCACCTCGATTTTCTCGATGTGATCAACAGCATTGAAGGTGTTCAAATTCTTTAAATTTTCAGTGCCAGTGAACGTAATGCCGAGCAACTCGCTGATCTTTTGAATGTGGCGCGTTTCTTGGAGACCTTCGACACAGAATGCTTCAATGAGGGGCATGTTCTTTCTGAAGTCTTACAGTTCCTTGAAGAGGTCACCAGCCAGCTTAGCAGGCTTGGGCAACTTTTGGTTCTCGAAGGTGACCTTGAGACGTTGAGACGCCCCCATCATCTTCTTGTGGGTTTCCTTGACTTGGTCAGGGACGAGGCTGAGCACTTCGTTACCGTTCCAGTCTTCCATGCACTTCTTCTGGTCTCTCACGAGAGCCCACAAGTCCTGGAAGGGAGCAATCTGCTTGATGCACTGGCCAATCTGAGGGAACTCAGTCTTCTCGTACTCCAGATCCTCCTGCTGCTCGTTGATCTAGATCTGATTTTCCTGCAGTCTGGCGAGTCTCGTGTTAATGTTGGAGATCTGTCTGTTGTGTTCTTCGAACTTTCTGTTGGTTTGAAGTTCTTTGAACTTGTCGACATCGATTTTGACTTGGATCAACTCCTCCTCGAACAACTTAATGTCCTGGTGGAGTTTCTCGTCAATCTCACGACGCTGGTGGCTCAGGGTGACGACCTGGTTTTCGATCTGACTCTGGACCTTCTTCGCGGAGCTGAAGTGCTGCATGACGTTCTTGGATTGCTCGTCAGCCACATTGAACTGAGGGAACTTGTACAGAAGCATGAGCCAGGCGATGAAGTCGTAGTAAAGCTGCTCGATCTCGCCTCTCTTCTTGGTCTTAACCATCTCGAGGTACTCTTCGTTCTTGACCAACAGTTTCGAGGTGTCGGCCTTCTCCTGGAACTTGTTGGTGATGTCGAGGACTTCGGTGCGGAGGTTGGTCGAGCAAGTCGTGAAGATGTGGTCATGGACTGCCTTGAGCAACTTGGAGATCAACTTTTCACACATGGTGACTAGCTGTTCGTTCAAGTCTGAGCATTCAACCAAGAACATCGACATGCGGATTTCGTAGGGGGCGACGTTCCTGATCTGGTAAATGGTGTCCTTGTACCTCTGAATCTCATCGAGGAACTCTTGCTGCACATAGACCTTGTTCTCCAAGAACTGGTCAATGCGGGCCTCCTCCTGGAGCAGGAAAAGGAACTCGTCGTAGACGTTGATTGCTTTCTGGGTTGCACGGAGGTTCTCGCTCAGGATCTCACGGATCTCCTGTTGAGCTTGGGTGACAATCTCATCTTCAAGGTCGATTTCCCAAAGATGGACTTTCTCAGAGTTGGCGATCTGGGTGTCAGCACGGGGGATCAAGTTGATCTTCTCAATCATTTGAGTGACGATTCTGACAAGCTCGTCTCTGACGCCGTCCAAGGAGGTTGCGAAAGCGATCTCTTGCTTGTTGGCCGTGACTTCGATCTCAAGCTTGAGAGTGAGGAAGGTGAGCTCGAAGGGAGTGTCAGGGTCGTACTCTCTTTCGATGATTTCCTCGGGCAAGGGGTACACGCCGTCTTCCTTTTTGAACTTGCGGAAGAAAAGCACGTACTTCTCGATCGACTTCTGAACCAGGTCTCTCACTTGGTTACTCATCAAAGCAGCAACCGAGTCGAAGAAAGTCTTAGTCTGGTCCTTGTCAAGGTTCTCAAGCTCTTCACGAAGGATGTTGACGGCGCTCTTACTCCAGTCGGAGTTAAGGAGAGCACGGACTTCCTCAATCTGCTTGATCTGCATTTGAGAGAACTCAGCGAGGGGCACGGGCTTTTCCTCGTCGGTGGGGAGCATGACCAAGTAAGTCTTGTAGTACTCCTTCTCGCGCCAGATGCGCATCAGCTCAAGCGTGGCCTGCGAACAGATGCAGAGGTTCTCGCTCATGAGCATGCGGGCCATCATCACGTTGTGCTTCCACTCCTCGTTGGGCTCGATGCCCTTGTAGAAGTCGTCGCCCCAAGTGATAGGCTGGTTGAGAACCTGCTGGATGCCGAGACGGCGCATTTCATTCTCGTCCTTCAAGATGTAGTCAATGATAGACTTGCGGACACTGTCGAAGTAGTCCTTGTTGATCTCGTTGAGCATGGTGTCGATGAGGTACTCGATGCGGTCTTTCTCGACAGCGTGCAAGTCGCCAGGGATCAGCTCAATGATATGAGTGAGCCAGTACTGGCGGATGGGTGCGATCACGTCCACTGAGATCTCGTTCTCGACGTACTGGCGGTAGCGGTTGTAGGAAACTTCACGGGCCGCGATACGTCTGGGGTCAGCGGTGTCGGGGTTCATGATGGACTCGTACTCTTCAGCTTCGTCTGCAGGCTCAACGTCACGGTCGCTGACGATGTCGAGCTTGGTGCCAGTGTCGTTGATGTCCTTGTAGCGAACCATGCGGGTCTCCACGTCGATGTAGAAGCCCTTTCCGGAAGGAGTGAAGTTGGTTCCAATCCGGTGACTGACCGACAGGTAGTGGCGCTGGGAGGACACAGGTGCCGCCAAGGTGCGACTGAAGGGGTCGATGACGGGAGGGAACCTACTTTGGGCCTTCTAGGGCTTCTTGAAGTTCTGCCTCATAAGCTGGGCGGGGTTGCTCGCGAGAAGAGAGAACTCCTGGTTCTTGGCCATGGGGTCGTCACCGGCACCGAGGAGCTCGCTTGTTATCTTGGCGTCGTTGTAGGGCTTTCTGAATCGGCGCGTGGGCGATTCGTTAAGGGCTTGGGAGTGGTTGGAGACTTAGCCTCCCGATTTGAAAAGCATGGCGGAAAGGTTGCCCTGCTTGCCGCTTGACGCGTAGGCAAGGTTAGCCTAGGCCTGGTAGTATTACTACTACTGGGCATGCTGCAGCTGCTATTGCTCGTAGCTGTCGCGGGGGTGGATGGAGGGCAACTGGCCGCCTCTGTGGCCCTGAGTGCCGAAGTCCATCAAGGCTTTGACGGTCTACTTGCCCTGGAGTCCGCTAGGCTTCATCTTGTTCATGGGCGCGTACAGGATCTGACGGTTCATGCCGGTGAACTTGCCGAACTCCTGGAGGTCGATCTCAACATTCTGAGACTCAGAGAGGAGCTCGCCGATGAGGTGGAGCATGTTCAGGAGAGAGCTGTGGAAGGATCCCTTCTCCATGTTGGCGTTCTTGGCCATGACGCCGAAGTTTGGCTTCGTGGTGGGCTTGAGCACGATAGTAGCGTGTTGCTCGAAGTCCGCCATGCTCGATTGATAGACGAGTCCATGTTCGTGAAGGAAGGCGTCGTCGAGGTGGATGTAGATGATCCTGGAGTTCTCGTTCAAGGGCTGGAAGCCGATGATGGCGAAGTTCTGGATGTTCACGGCGCGCTGCACCTCGATCTGGCTTTGGCAGAATCTAACCCACGAATAAAGAAAAACCAGTTAGAAAATCAAAAGAAAAAGATATTCTCGAGGTGGGCACCAAGTCCACCAGGCCGAGGTCTGGGCCCAGTCATCCACTCAAGCTACACTCAGCGCCCTGTAGATCCTCGACAGGATACCCGTATGAGTCTACTCGTCGAGTCGAGGTCTTCATCGAGAAGGCGAAGGGCAGGGCGCGGATAAGAAAATTTGAAATTCATAACCGTTCAAACGGCGCGGCAATTTGAATTTTAGCACGCCCGAATCTGGCTCATCAAACCAAAAAAGTAACTTACTTAGTGAAAGCTGCCCAGCAGAGCGCGTAGGTGGCCTGCGAGATGACGTTGCCAACAGTGTTGCCATCGCCTTTAAAGTCGCGCTTGACGGCCTCTTGGCAGAGACGGTCAAGGTCGTAGTAACTGATTCCTCTGGTTGATCGGTCCATTTGTGACGTGGATTTGGTTAATCAAATGAGTAGTTTTACTTTATTCTTTTAATTATACACTCTCAACCAAACGACGGCTTTAAGCTGGTCCCCAGCCAATCAAAATCAGTTATAACCCTTCCACTCTCTCAACCCTCTCTCACTTTATTCAAATCAAATAAAATCAAGCATGGGGTTTTGGGGTTTTGGGGTTTTGGGGTTTTGGGGTTTTGGGGTTTTGGGG
>Ga0075467_10002706_pt1 | contig 13896 bp, 11 predicted proteins | sample DEB08_DNA_9_FD_75067 | JGI IMG/M metagenome (GOLD analysis project Ga0075467, IMG submission 75067) | Aqueous microbial communities from the Delaware River and Bay under freshwater to marine salinity gradient to study organic matter... | ecosystem: Environmental > Aquatic > Marine > Coastal ...
GAGCTAATTTAGTGTTTAGAGGCTCGGAGCTCGGAGTATAGCATCTGGCACTGAAGTCACAGTCGCATCAACATTCGACATGTAGTTGATCATCTTCTTTGTTTGTCGCCCTTGCCACGCTTGATAAACTGGAAGTGGAAGCTCGACAATAACCTCAAAGTATGTCATTCAACAGTAGAGTCAGCAACCCGTGCAGCAACAGTTGTTACCCAGCTCTCCCTCGTTTGCCATGTTGTTGGACCTAAACGTTTCAGCCAAAAGAGACAGTTGCGAACAAGGAGGGAGCTTCTCCTAATGTAACTCAGGACTCCGAGGGAACTAGCACTAGCACACTTCCTCCAACTCGAGCTTCCAAGGGCGAATGGGCTTGTCAGTAAAGAGGATTTAGCCACGGCTCTTCATGCTCATCAGGCTGATGTAGATGCAAGATGCAACGAGATGCAACGAAAAGTCCTCAGAGAGGCAGCAGAGAAGCAGAAACAGAAACAGCTGAATCAATAACGAGTTGAGTTAATGAGCCAATATCTATGTAGCAAATAGAAGATTGTCATTTGAAACTTGTCAAGTCATTGCATTCATGATGCTTCTATACTACATTTCTCAAATTCATTAAATACTGGCTTTACGGGAGGAAGAGTGGAAATGAAAGTGCTGGATAAGTTACTTCATATTTTATACAAAGTTGTTAATCAGATAGGTATCGTATCTACCTAATGGACCGGCTCGTGTGCATACTTGTTTCTCCACATCATAGAGAGGTAATCGCCATTGTTCATGACTAATGCGAATGTTAAGAAGGCTTTCTATTCTACACATTCATGAGCGACAGTACTATGCACATCATACGCATACATTCATAAGCGCTAATAACAAAGAAGTTAGATTTAGATAGCATTACTAACGAGTAATATTAATATAAATACATCCATTGAATACAAATTCTTCAACCAAAGAATTTAACTAACAACAGGAGAGAGAGTTGGAGAAACTGTCGGGCTGACTGTTGGACTGACTGTTGGCGACACCGTCGGAGAGACTGTCGGAGAGACCGTCGGGCTTAACGTCGGAGGAGCACGACCTAAGCCCACATCAAGGCTGGGTGGGGTTCCCAACATGTTGACTCCGCTGACCGGAGAGAGAGTTGGAGACCAAGTCGGGCTCAATGTTGGCGATAGCGTAGGACTAACTGTTGGGCTCAATGTTGGGCTCAATGTTGGAGATAAAGTCGGAGAGTCCGTGTGACCCAAGCCCAACATGTCAACTCCACCTCGTAGTTGAGATTGTTCCGACATGGCGGCTGATTGGAATGCCGGCATCTTGTGAGGGCAACCAAAGCCAAGCGATTTGGCAACGAAGGAGACGCCCATGATGACTAGAGCAACCGCAGCAGCTTTGCGGATAGACATCCAGCTGCTGCTGCTGCTGCGGAGATTTTCTCCGGAAGAAGATGGGAGGAGGGTGGTGTCCTCATCAGGGATGGTGTCGTATTGCGCCTAGGTTTAGAAGAAGAACAATGGAATAAAGTGGAGAGTGCATATGAATGTGAGCAGAGATGAAATCGATGTAGACGAGAAGACGATAGAGTCTACGGTGTTTGAATACTCACTGGCATGATGTTGATGTTGATGTTCAAGCTGACAGCAGCAGCAGTGTTGCATTATGAGGAACACGGCTGACGTTCAACTTCTCTTGATCAAATCTTTCCCTTTTCGAAGCCCCTTTTGCCTTCTCAGGGGCTTCTTTGCATAAATTTCGTCGCCCGAGGGTGCAAGAGCTCACCAAAAATGGCCAAAATGTGGAGCAAATTTGTTTTTTCTGGCGGGTAGCAGGTAGCAGTTTCAGTTCCAAGATTGAAGCAGGTACATGTGGGATCGCTCGAACTATCCCCCCTCCAAATCACAGCCTAGCTGAAATTGTTATACCCCCCTCATGAAGATACTAGGGGAAAGCTACATAGGTGACAACTTACCCCCCTAAAACTCTGCCAGCAAAATTCTCATCCCGGTACCCAAGTAAGAAAGCGACACTTGCAAAACCCTCCACACACCTTGGCTCCCGCACTTTTCACCCCTTGCCGCAAAAAAGATCGGTGCAAATAATGAAGATGATGACTTATGATGACCTCAACATAAAATGATCCGCATAGGATATGTCATAGAGCAACATAGGAAAAGGCCGATCAAAGCAAAAGCTGCAGGATCTTCTTCTTTCATATCACAGTATGACATCGTGGAAGCCTCCATCCTGGTCACAAATTCCACCCCAATCTCAGCAATGGCATCTCGACGAACTCAAAAACGGCAACCTCATCGCCAGCCACTCACTCAACAACCTCCTCTCTTCTTCTTCCAACAACAATCGCCGCTGCATCACCTTCGGCCGCATAGACGACCCCACTCAAATCGACATCCTCACCGCTCACGAAAGCTGCTCCCGCCTCCACGCTCGTATCGCCTTTACTGCCAGTGGCGCGCCATACCTCAAAGATTTGGGGTCGGGAAATGGAACGTTTGTGAATAATCGACAATTGCCCATTGAGGCGTGTGGGAAGTGGGAGTGTACGGATAGTATGAAGGAGGTGGAGGTGAGGGGGAGTAGAGGGGTGGTGGTGTATCCCGGGGATGCGATTCGGTTGGGGTGTAGTACGAGGATTTTTGTGTTGGAGGGACCTGAGGAGTTTGAACGGGGGGCCGCGAAGTTGAAGGAGGCAGAAAAGAGGATGACGGTAGTGGATGGTCATGATAATGACAGCGATGCAGTAGCAACCGCTGCTGCTGAAAAGAGTGAAGAGGCATGCACCTGGGGAATGTCAACTGCCGATTACTCTGACGATGAGCACGAAGCGCAACATCAAAACCAACATTCTCAACTACCACTAACATCATCACAAAGCAGCAACAATACCACCAACCTACCATCAATCGACACATTCTTCTCCTCCACATCATCAAAATACACAATTTCCAACCCCCTCCAACAACTCTACAATCAATACCAAACCAAATCATACAAACTCGATGCCATCTCGACTGAATCGAAACGCATCTCCCAAAAGGAAGATATGGGAGTGGAACTTACCGAAGGACAACGGAATCAGTTGACTAAGAATCAAGACAAGTTGACTGCATTGGAGACGAGTTTGAAAGGGTTGAAGGATAAGATTGAAGAGGGGATGCATGTGGCTATTTATGGCAAGCCTTTGAATCGACAATCTCAAAGAAGTAAGGGGGGTGATGGATATGATCGGGATGGAGATGATACTGATGATATTGATGATTTCTTTGATCGTACCACCACCACACGACAGCGTGACAATGACCAAGGAGAAGAAGTTGAATCGGAAGCATCCCTCATAGAAAAATGGAAATTGCTGTTACAATCTTATTCCAAACAACAAACTGTGGTAGCATCTACAACGAAGCAGTGCGACAATCTTCAAAGTCAAATTGACAGTGCTGGAGATGAAGAGGATGCGTTCTTCATTCAGAATGATTTGAATTTGGTCAAGGACAATGTCAAGAAAGCAACGTGCAATCTGCACGACATTGAAAATGATTTGAAGGATGTTGAACGGTTGTTGAAGATTGTTAATCCAAAGTTGAGTTGGGATAGGGAGGGGGGACTGATTGGTACTGATTTGGACGTTGATGCAAAGAAGACAAAGTACAAAGCTTTTGAGAGTGATAACCCAACAACTAATGCCGCAGAAGAGCAGTGTGAATCAATCATGATGATGCCCCCACCTCCAAAGATGGCAGCAACTGTATCAACAGTGACTACTTCGTTTGATATGCCACCACCTCCAATGATGATGGCAACAGCGGCAGCAAAATCTGCTGTGTCGTCATTTGATATGATGCCACCTGATATGATGCCACCTCCACCCAAGGTGACGATAAGCGCAACTGAAACAATGTCGAATGAAGCTGAGCAAGAAGTCATCACTGAACATCCAGTCAACCCTGATAGAGCAACGCCACAAGAGGGAGGAGAAAAGCCTTCTCCTCCTCCACAGAGAAAGAAACGACAACTTGGTCCTATGCGCCCTCCTCAAACAGCCGCTGGAACCCAAGGTACACTCGCAGCACTAAAGCAATTCACTTCTCACTCAAACGAAGCATCGAACAATTCACATCATGCAAAGAAGCAAAAGAAGTCAAATGATAACTCAAAATTTGATCCACGAAAAGATGAGTGGAATGCACCATCTGATCAAGATGGTAGTGGTCGGACATCACTTCACGACAAGTTTAAAGGAAGATATTAGATAAAGTCACCAGGTTTAGGTTTCTCCCCCTGGGAGGCAAACCAGTTGTACTAAAATTTAAGTTACATATGCAGAAGATACATGTCGAATATAGTTGGTCTGAGCTTTTTTGATCGATGTAACATAAAAGAGAAGCTAGGTGCTTGTCAAATCAAATGACAAGTGTTTCTTTTTATCCTGTGTCCATTATTCACGGAGAGAACCGATCGATCGCGGCGATTGAATTACCCTTCGAGATTTTGGTTCAGACGACCGTCTCAGATGCCAATAAGAAGTCACCTCCATCCATCCGCCTCGCCTGCTGCATGCTAACTAAAAGTACTAAACCATACCCGCCGAGCGACCTGTGTTTTTGTTGCAGGCTTGCGGTCGCCATCTGTGTTTTCAGGAACTGGTATCAATCCTACAGGAATCTACAGGAGTGCACATTTTCATCTACGATGCCTCATTTGCATCGTCGTGTTGTTTCACGTGCATTCTGATAAGCATCTTGTTATAAATCTGAACTTGCTGCACGTCCTCTCTCAAACTCAAAAGGCCAACAAAGTCAATCAATCAAGAGACATCATATAAACAATCATAACCCTGAAGGAAGATGATCCAGAGTATTCTACCATTCATTGTACTCACTTTGATGTTGAGCGGAGGCTTTGCTCTTGCTGATTCTCTTACCATCACTTCTTGCATCATTAAATGTGAAGAATTGACAGCAAAAAAAATTGTGACGCTGTACTGGGCTGCACTTGGTCGACGAAGGCACATGAATGCTTTGGATATTCTGTACCTAATATCCACTGTTGTGAACAAATTAGAACAGAAAGCGAGTGTGATGCAGCAGGCTGTTATTGGATGGGTGTTAACCCAAATTACCCATCCGAGGGAATGTGTGCAGGTGAAGGAACACTTTGGCATCCTGATCATTTGACAGCCCGTAAAGCCAGTCCTAATGACGCTTCTATCAGCTTGGAAACCGATTATGGATACGAAGGCAAAGGGGCTGAGGTCGACGATATCACTCCCAAGGACGATCTCTCAACAGAATACGAGTACGATGAAGAAGAACTTCCTAATCACGATGTCTATATCAGTGCTGGTATTACCAGCGGCAAGCCATCTAGAAGTGGAAATGGTTTCCTCAGAGCCGGAGAACGCGATGGCAACAGCAACAGTAACGGTGTTGACTCGTCTTATTAGAGGTATTGTGCAGAAGAACAAGAAGCAAACATAGTAAGGAATAAATGAAGTGCAGAAAGAAGAGAGAGAGGGAGAGCAAGAATCATTTCTTCTTGCCAGTGTAGAATATGCAGCTGCGATGGCTAATGGTATATAATAGAACGATTTCTAGCTGGTGATCAACATGTTCCTCGAGCTTGGATGGAGTCGATCCGGGAAGCAATATTGACACGAATGGCGACAATAGACTTGTTGGTTGGCTAGATGGCTAGGCGCCCTTGGCTTGGGAAGCCCTCCAGACTAAATTAACATGTCTGTACATGTAATCATTTAATCCAACCATCATATCTATATCTTGTCTAATGTCTGTTTCCCATATCGCTCTCCCTTCTCTAAATCTCTACATGTTGATTGATCTCGATATACGACTCTTAATATTATGCCTTTCAATCCCTAAAAACCAGTCCTAACCCTAATCATGCCCTAATACACGCCAGCTCCAGCAACATAATCTAATCCTGCAAACAGAATTGAAACCAAACTCCACAATCATATCTTAATACCATACGAACATCCAATTGGAACTCACATACACCATCATCTCCGTCGCAGCAAACCTCGCAACATTCACAAGCATCACAATCCATAACCAACAACGTTGTATTATCACAAACGTCTTTCATTGTAGCACTATCGACAAATGAGTTCTTTGCACCAATCAGGGAGACTAGATTGCTCATGTCTGCAAAGCTGGTTGGTAGTTCTTCTGTAAACTTATTGTCCCCAATGTCAACAACAATGTTGTCGGATGTTCCTGAAAACAATCCATCAGGGAGAGCTCCAATGAATGAATTCGATCTGATTAGTAGTACTGTCAAATTCTTCATTGACTCTAATACGTCGACAGTACCATTGAACCTGTTTGATTCTAGCACGAGGTACTCTGATGAACAAGAGAGGCATGTTGTTAGATGTTTGTCAGTTTACGATTTCTAAGCAAAGTGTTTCAGTATAAGTAAGACTTACTCAAGCTCTTGAGGTTTGCAAACGATGAGGGTATCGTCGAAGTCAACATATTAGACCCCACATCAAGAAGCGTAAGCGTCTGGAGATTTCCGATTGAAGCTGGCAGTTCCCCCTGCAGTGCATTATTACCAAGAATCAGGACTTCAATCGCAGGCAACTTTCCAAGCGAAGAGGGGATTGTTTCAGTGAAATTGTTTCCCAGCAGGTTGAAGTACTTGACGGAAGAGAGATCACCGATTGCTTCTGGGATTGCTCCCTGAAAATTGTTCATTGACAGATCCAACGTCTGCAGCTTCTCGAGCTTTGCAATCCAAGATGGAATGGCACCGGAGAAGTTGTTCCTTACCAAAACAATTTGCTCAAGCTGTGTATCATCACCAACCTGCGCATTGGTGGGGAGACTCCAATCCTTTCCCAAGTTGCTCATGATAGTAATGTAAATGAGATTCTTCAATTGAAATAATGAACTAGGGAGCTCTCCGCCGAAGTTCGGTCCATTCAAGAGCAACGACACACTTAATAGGCTAGTCATATTCCCCATTGTTTGAGGAAGTGAACCTGTCAAACGGATGTTATTTTCAAACCCTACGCCCTTGCAATCGATTAAGTATCCGATCTCTGGAGGTAATGGCCCATTCAGATTGTTTTCAACTACACAAAGAACGATACATACATGTTAGCAATATTCTGATTCTGATTCGAACGAAAAGAAGAACAAGTTGAGACTTACTCCGAAAATGTAATTCTAAATATCTAAGAGGATAATCATCATCGTTCAAGAGAAACTCCTCGGTAATGGAGATTGGAGAGGATAACTCTCCTTTGTCAATGATACAAAACACACCTACCGGGTCAAAGTCTGGATGTGAAAGGGAAGGTGAAAGAACAAATATTGGTATTTTCACAAAATATAAGTACTAGGAAATTCAAGGACTCACCCCCAAAAGGAAAGTTGTTTTGTTTCGTGAAGTTCTTATGCCAATTACATTCATGAAGATCTGGAGACAGAAAATTCAAGGAATCTTTCCAAGGACTGGATTGGGATGTGGAATAGAAGAATGCTGCCAAAATGTATCTCCTGGTTACTTGTGCCTCGCCTGCATCCCCACCGAAACGAAAGCCGTGCTTCTGCTTGGACAGATTTCCAGTAGCATGCTCTTGGTTCTCGAGAAGTTGGACGGAAATGGAATCATCACAGACTATCCACCGGATTGCTTTGCCCTGAGGGGTTGATCCGTCCTCTAGCAAATCAGGTGGTGTAATGCTTGAGAGGATTGATTTGGCCAACTCCAATCGTGCTTCCACTTCACCCGGCAGACAAACAGCATCACTTAATGGAGATGACATATCTTGTGCTGCATTTCCCAACTCCCCCCGCAGACTTGGTGGAAGAACAATTGCCAAAATAACACATGCAACTAACACTAACACCAAAAGAGGGAGAAACCATGGAGGATTGTCACTCTTGCCCTCTTCGTCATCCCCTGAACTATCACTTTTTGATCCATTATTCCCCTCTTCATCAATAGGAATTGGCCTCACAGCCGAATCATCCAACGTGATAGCATTATCAACAAGTCTCTGCACACGTTCCCTTGTCCTTTGTTCCCTTGTACTCTCGGCTCGTGACCTCCTCCGACGTAACGGATCATCTTCCGGTAGAAATCCTTGTAGAATGACAGCCCCCTCATTAATATTGCCATCATCTGAACCGGAGACGTAGCCCGTGTGAATTCCCGTGCCAGTGTAGTCTGGACCGGCGATAAACATGAATCCTGGTAAGACGACACTCCTCTCGTCATCACCGTCATCTGCGATTGCTGAATCTTCATGTGCTGAGTTGGAATTTTCTTCGGGGATCGTGGCAATAGTTCCCTCTGGAGGCAATGACGTGGCCTCCTCGTTTTTTCGTTGCATATCTCCATGCGCATGTACATTTATTTCGTCTGCGGCCTCCTCGATTATATCTTTTTGTGCATCTTGTGCCTTTTCTTCCTGCATATCAGATATGTCCTTATTATCTTCTTCATCCTCTGGCGTTTTTAGCTGACCGCTGCCGGTGTTGCCCGTTGTTTCTCCGGACGGGCGATCTGTTGCTATTGCGTCCTCTTCCGTTTTCTCCTTCTCTTCTAGGCTGTCGGCGTGGTCGATATAATCGATTTTGCCTTCAGCTCCAGCCGAGTGTTCGGATGCACCGGCGCCAGTGTTTTCGTCTTTGTCATTGTTATTGTCGTCCATCGTTGAAATGCAGAAGAATGAGGACAAATAAGTGTGGATAGATTTGAACATGCATACTGACGTGGCGTTTGGAGTTACCTCTTACTAAAGAATGGTGACATCGCATCACCTCATCTCCATCTCGCCTCACACCATCAGTAGATCTTATAATTATCATAACCAAACGAGTTAACCTACCATTCAGGTCATCCTCTGCATAGACAGAGCAACCCTCACGTGGTGTCTCTCCAATACCGGGTAGCTGATGAAAACCACTCCACCCTCATCATCATCATCTCTGGCTGGGGCACTGGGAATTGCCACTCCGAAGCTAGATACTTCTACCATACGTCGTCTCTTCTGACGGAGTAGGTGTATTTCTGAGCATTGTTTGTTATCCATTGTCATTGCCATTGAGGTTGAGGACTAGTAATGACTATAATGAGTGTAGAGGTAAAGGTAAAGGTAAAGTAAAGGGCAATCGTCTCTGCCTCTGCTCCTGCTCCTGGAGTCATTCACTTGATGCATGTAATAGGCATCGAAAGCCGCAAGGGTAATCCCACCCCACTTATTCTTATTATACATTTATATGATGATCTGCCTTTGTATTACATCTCAAATCCAAGCTACAGTCCCAGTCCCAGTCCCAGCAAAAGCAAAAGATACTCCTGATACTGATACTGACTGATACTGATACGGTTAACTTCACTACAAAAGGCAATAAAACTTACATTCCCTTCCCTCCAGCTCGGCAGACTCCTTCTCGCTAACAACTTAGTTTACCTGAATGATTTCATAATGTTTCCCTCTCATACACTGAGTGCATACATAATACCAATCACTAAGATATGAAGCAAAAGCAACTACTGCATGCATGAAAGTGTCACTCAGACATTATTTTGAACCGTACCTGTGCTTCGTGAACCAGATTCATCATTCACGATTAGATCGACATGTCGATACGATCGGATAAGACGCAGGCTGCATGTGTATCTACCATACTGCCCATAATAGGGTTGTACACAATTGCTCGCCCTTGATAAGCATACAATAAAAGAAGATAACACCGACATGTCAACAATGATGATGACCCCTCCCAATCATCGTTGCCCTAGTCGTCCTCGTAACGGGTGGCGCCGTTCCGTCACAACTGCAATATTATTGTTACTAACATCATCACACCACCAAGCTGTCCACGCCTACGATCAAAACGAAGAGTTATCCTACCTCACCAACTTTGGCACACTCACTTCTCAATCTCACTCCGAGCTGTCTGCTGTTCCGATTGAAGAGATGAGCTGGCTGACTGCCAATTGCATCAATCAGGGCAAGCTAACTGCCTCTTCGGAAGTCATCGTGGAATCATTGGTAGGAGAGTCAACCGTCACTTCTTTAGAGGTGCAAGATCAATGTGATCAAACTTCACACTGTATTATTCCACAGTCACTAACACTAGTTATGAATAGTAATCTCAATGTAGGTGGATTGACGCTCAACGGAGGTCAGCTCTCATGGACTGATAATGACCCAAGTAGCAACAAGTACTCCCTCTGTGCAGGATATGTAATCGCCCAGCAATCATCCTCACTATTCCACATGAAATTAACCAATTCCTCCTCTCGTGGAATAATCTACATTAAAAACAATGGACTTTCTCCTACCTCAACAGCTGGGATGATGATGGGAACACGTGTCTTTGGAACAGACATGGGGGGTAATATGAACATTGAGGGGTCGAATGACATGAAGCGGACTTGGACTTTGTTACGGGATTTGTTTGGGTTGGGGGATGGGGTGATTGGTGTGCTTCATGATGTTGCTTCGATGGGATGGAAGGTGAGAGAGTGAATGGGGGTTTTAGTGCTTCATATACTTTTGTCTACACCTTGTTGCACACTTATTTCAACAAATCATCTCATTATCATTATACTCTTGCCTCTATACCAAACTATCTCTCATACTTAGGTTGGGGATAGAATTGGTATCGCACCAACCACACACGGATCCGATGGAACAGGTCAAACCTTCACCATTGCTTCCATCCTCGGAAATAATACCATTCAACTATCCCATACCAATCCACTCGATCAGATCCACGAGGCTACATTCGTCCACGGGGGAGCAGGAGGAGATCATGGTGCTCCTCCCATTCTCAAGTCTGCCGAGGTTGTCAATCTAAGTCGGAATATCATCATTACAGGTGATGACTTTGAACATGTGCCATGTGATGCTAGTATTGTATCGAGTGGGGAGACTTCTTCCATGGGGTGTAAGTGTAGCGCTACAAGAACGACTTGCACACTGGGTCTTCATACCATTCATCACTCTCATCATGATCAAGGGGGAGGAGGCGGGAGTGCTCCTGGATCAATGAAGATTTCAGGTACCCGTGTGGAGAAGTGTGGACAACGAGGAATTGAAGGGAAGTATTGTCTTCATTTTCACTTGGCGAGAGATTGTCCATCGTGTGTGTTTGAGAATAATGCCGTCGAGTATGGACATCATCGTGGTATTACTGTCCATGGATCACATCGCACTACTGTTCGTGGAAATGTAGTATGGGATGTTCGAGGGGCAAATGTTTACATTGAGGATGGTAACGAAATGCACAATGAAATCTCGTATAATGTGGCAGTTTGTCCACATTCACTCTCGGATCCAATCCTGCAAGGATGTTCTATTCCCGGAACTTCCAATGCAGGGAGTGATGCACCAAATGCCGCCTTTTATTCCAAGGCAGCCACGAATGATTGGATTGGAAATCGTGCTGCCAATACGTACAATGGCATGCTCTTGGATGCCGGGACGCAAGGACAAGCGAGTGGGCAGGTTTGTGCTTCGGATGCAGCATTGGGTCGGTGGATGGGTAATACCATGCATGGTTGCAGTCGCTTCGGGTTGTATACGCTTGGACACGGTGGCAATTTCCCCAAAGTAACCGATCGATCAATTGGTACAAATGGACTGAATCAAAATACCGCGCTCTGTGATGGATTTGATTCATCCGAGAGTATCAACCCTGGTACCACAGATAGAGGTTATCCGGCATCATTTTATCAGAATGTAGATTACCACAATGTTTTTGTTGGTCATTATAATGCTGGTGATCTACAGCATCGCGCGCATTCGAGTATCAACAACAACAACCTCATTTATTGGAAGGAGACCAAGAATTTTGCGGATGGGTGTTCGGTAAGTGTTTCTATCTCCTTTGAACGCCTATTCTTCAGGTGTAGTGTATTATCTCACATTCATTTCTAATTCAAACTTTTGTAGAGTCACTTCTTCGATTCATTCTACCAAGACGGCAATCTCGCCCTTCCCGATCAAGGCTCAATTATCTTCAGTCGAACCAAGTTTGGGAAGAATGTTCATCTTGAATTCAATCACCACTGTGATGTAGGGGCTACTGTAAGTAATTGACCTCCTTCGCTTAATTGTTTGACGTTTTGTATAATTGCTTACAAATACATCACTTCTTTCGTGTGCACTTTTGTATTCCAGGGAGTTCTTTGTATGCCTCAATACATCCTCGATAACTCTGTATGGGAGAACGACAACTCAAACAAATGGATTTCTTTTCAAGCTGGCTATAATAACGATGGAGGAGTATTGAGTGTAGCTCCTGGACAAGAAGACTTGCCAAACGGTTTCTTTCCTGAGGGTTACCATTCGGTAGCAGGATCGACCTATTCTTATCTGCTTGCATCTCCAGGTCCTCGCAAGTGTATTGATTCTTCACCTCTGTATGGAGATCGATTTGACAGTGGCATACTTTGTAACGCCCCTCTCCGAAGTTTCAAGATTTATTCCCGAGGGTTGACTGGATCTACTGCTCCAATGTTGAAAGTAGAAGTCTGGTTCAATTCCTTAGGATTGTTAGGACAAAATGGACCCGCGAACGCAGAGCAGTTAGTTGGGTTTCACATGATCGGTGACTTGAGTGTCAAGCAGGGCTATAGTTTCCCAATTATGGCAGGCCTTAGTCAGTCCTACAGGATTTCTCTTTTTGACCAGAATGAAGGAACCACTTCTGAGATTCCTCTCGATTGGGTAATTGAATTTTCAGATCCCGTGATTGGAAACAGATTCGGAGTTGATGATGAAGTGTATGTTAACGTACTTGGACGAAGTTGTGGTACTAATGGAGATGGACTTATAACTAGTCAACATGATCGTAAATTCCTCTGGTCTGGCGATCACTTCATCGATGATGCTGCTTGGGGAAATTTTGGAGCTTGCGCTACAGAAAGTGTGGACATGAACCCCGTTGATTGCTCTGCTCTGGTCGGAGGCAATCCCAGTGAAGAAGGTTCTATCGAAGCGTCGGAATGCCCTGAACTTTGTGCTGCTTCCCCCTGCAATCCAATCAACTCTTATTGCCACTGTGGTATACCTTCAACTTGCAAATGCAAGCCGAGCTTTACTGGGCCTGACTGCACCGTCGATTTGTGCTCCTCAGCAAGCTGCGGCGAGCACGGATCATGTGCTGCAAAATATCTCGGCGGTGTAGGTGACGTTGCGATTGACCCTTCATTCGAATGTATATGCGAATCTGGTTGGTTCGGTAACAAATGCGATGTTAATCCCTGCGAGATGGGCGAGCCAGCGAAGACTTGTTCGGGTAATGGAAAGTGCTTCAGCCTGAATGGAATTGATGCCGAGTGTGACTGTGGAATGGGATATCAAGGAAATGACTGCGAAGCTCATAACATTGCTTATGGCAAGGCTTCATCAACTTCAAGTGAGCTTCAGCCATCGTCACGTGCGTTTGATGGGAATATTTGGTCGAGGTGGGAGTCTGCGCATGGTTTGGAGGATACGTATTTGGAAGTCGACCTTGGCGATGTTTATGATATCGAAAGTGTCAACATACACTGGGAAGCTAGCTCTGCAAAGAGATATGACATAGAAGTTTCTTCCGACGGTATCACGTTTGCAAGTGTATGGAGTAAAACAGATGGTTATGCAAACATGGGGTCTGTTATTAGTATGCTGAATGGTGCCAGCGGCCGCTTCCTTAGAATGCATGCTTTTGAGAGGACTATGCCATACGGATATTCGATTTTCGAGATGGAGGTGTTCGGAGTGATGGGACCTTCCTCTCCACCGACACCTTGGCCAACATACAAAGCAATATCATTGGCACCAACTGTTTCGAAAGTTCCAACGCTATCCCCGATTACTTCACCTCCTTCTCTTTCTCTCTTTGA
>Ga0075467_10002709_pt1 | contig 13886 bp, 9 predicted proteins | sample DEB08_DNA_9_FD_75067 | JGI IMG/M metagenome (GOLD analysis project Ga0075467, IMG submission 75067) | Aqueous microbial communities from the Delaware River and Bay under freshwater to marine salinity gradient to study organic matter... | ecosystem: Environmental > Aquatic > Marine > Coastal ...
ATCAGTTCATTTTTTGCTTGAAGCAAATATTTATCACTACTATATTTCGAAATATTAGTGTACTCAAATGGCAGGATTGTTTTACCAGAATTATCCATCATTCCCCAACCTTGAGTCGTCCGATTGATGACTTTATTCGAGGTTTGAAACTTACCGACAATCGTAAACTGTGGCTGCACGATAACTTTTCCGTTTTCATCAAAATAGCCCCAAAATCCTTTTTCTATTCTGTAATAATTGTCCGTCACATTTCTACGATCAAAAAAATCAATTTGAAAATCTCGATGTAAAGAAAATGACCTTCCAAAATCAAATTTTGAAGAGCGATTGTTGCTTACAATTTGTTCGCCTTTCGGAAATGCAAACAAACCTTTTTCAAAAGGTTTTATAAATAATTGATTAGGTGATAGTACGACTTGACCATTTTTATGAATCAATCCAAACTGACCGTTTTGACTCAGAAAAGCTGCGGACGAACTGCCATTATCAAAATCACTCGATCGAATCCCAATCATTTTTTGAGTAGAAACAATTTGTAATAATTCATTTGAGAATAACTCGATAGGATGATAAATTACATTTTTAGCTCGACCAAAAATCGGGTAATACTTAGCTGTGTCAACACTTTCGTGATAAACGATCGTTGCATTGTGTCGATGTAAGACTTTGATGTGCTTGTATTTTGGTTCGACAATCCACGTATCTGAATTTGAAATAGCTTGCAAACCATACAAATTATTTTCACCTTTTTTCCAACAGTAATTTCCAAACGTTTTTGGGTTTAGCCAATCGGCTTGCTGAACGGTTGTAAAGTTGCCAGAGTTACGATTTGGGCTTCCGCCAATTCTTAAACTTCTTACGTTTGCATAAGATTCACTCAGTGTGAATTGATCATCAGCCGTTTGACTGAAAAAAGTCAAATTATTTTTATCATAAGCTTTCAAAAGCCCATTGTATAAAACCAATCGAGTATAAATTGCAGGGATCGCTACGTCAAATTGTCGATTAATATAGCCAATTTTATCATTGATTCTAATTGTTGCAAATCCATCGTCATTAAACCACCCGATGGCATCAAAATCGGTTTCCACCAAAACGGAATCTTGCACACTATATAGCCCCCAGCCACCTTTTCGCACCTTGAAAATATCACCGTCGTATCGTTGAATATTTTCAAATATCGGCGGAATAATCACATTGCCAAGTGTATCCAAAATCCCCATTTTGAAAGTCGTATGGGCAGAAATAATCGTAGAATCTCCCCAAATCACTCGATAAGAATTAAATTTTTTATCTGATTTGAAAAATGTATTTTTTAAATTTAGATACAATTCTTGCTGGTTTTCGATTGTGGTATAAATCGAAAAATAACGAGATAACTTACTGTAACTTCGATATTTTGGTTCAAATAGTTGTTTTCCTTCGGCATCAACCATTCCCCAAAGGTCATTTTTTTGAACCAAAATTTTATCATTATCAATGACATCAATATTTTGATATTCTAAAGGAATAATCAAATTTCCTGCTTTATCCCAAAGTCCCCAATGAGCGACTGCACCCTTCATTTTCATTACACCGAAATAACCATTTCCAACTTGAATCGGTTTGATGTTATCAAATCGTGGTTCAAATAAAACACCTTTATTGCGTTGATAAACGCCCCAAAGACTTCCTTTTTTAAAAGCAAAAAAGTGGTCGTCTAACATTGTGATATAATCAAATTCTGCTCTTAAAATGCGTTGTTCATTTTTATCAATTACAATTTCGAGCGAATCTTTAATGACGGCAAAATAATTTTTGGACAATGGTCGAATCCGACGATAATTTGCTGAAATGATTTGCTGACCATTTTGATTTAACAAACCAATTTTTTTATCAACACCAATTAAATAATAGGATTGATTAAAATCAGAATCAATCATTTTTAAGTTATCATATTGCGGGTTGATTCGAATCCTCCCTGAGGTGTCAATTAAGCCCCATTTTTGCTCGACTTTTACTGGTAATAACGGTGAATTGATAGTTTGTGAAAAAGTCAATATCGGTAGAAGTACAACGAAAATTAATGAATAGATTCTGGTTTTCATTTGTAGAAGCTTGTAGTGTTGCGAATGTTTTTTCAATACATATAATGATAAGTTTAAGAAAAGTTACATTTTTTTTAGCGGTGAACGGATGCTTCGCTTGACGGTGCAGGGCAGGCGGTTAGAATAATAAGCTATTTATAAAGTTAAACTTTGCGAACTTAGTGATTTCAATGTTTGTAACATATTGTGAAAATTACTTTTCGTTCCCGTTAACTCGATCTTTAACAAAATACTAACAAATTCATTTTTACCAACCAAACAACCTCTGTTTTGTTTATAACGTTATTTTAATATAAATTAAATTGTACCTATATTTCGACCTCTCTCGAAATTTCGGGAGGATTATCATTGTTGAATTATTCAGCTGCTTTGTTTGGAAATGAATGTTAGAAAAACAGCCGAACAATAAAATAATTGAACAATCTACGCAAACCTATTCTTATGATAAAAACGAAACTATTTTCAATTGCGGCATTATTCACAATAATCGTTGCAAGTTGCACATTCACACAAAAAATAAAAGACGGAACGATGGCTTATGAACGCAAACAGTATGCGGTTGCCGTTCAGATGTTACCTGCCGAAATAGAAAAAGCCGATGGCATTGACGAAAAGTCAAAGTTAGCAGCTATGTTAGCAGATAGTTACCGAGTTTTGAATAAACCTAAAGAGTCAAAAGATTGGTTTTTAAAGAGTTATGAGCTTACGGGCAATCCTGATGCGTTAAAAAATTATGCTTTCACTTTGAAGGAGTTAGAGCAATACGGCGAAGCGGCGAAGGCTTTTGAAGATTTGATTATTCAAACTGGTGATGGGTTTTTATGGCGTAAAGAAGTAGCGGCTTGCCGACAAGCACAAGGTTGGATTGACTTGGCAAAAAAACGCACCGAATTTGTTTTAGAACCGGCAAGATTTAATAGTAGTGCGATGGATTTTGCACCGAGTATTTATAAAGATGGACAAATTGTTTTCACATCTGATCGCTCGACTGATTCGGAGGAAGAAACTTACAACTGGACAGGGCGAGCATTTTCGGATTTGTTTGTAGTTGATGCTGACAAAGGAGCGGTTCAGTCGTTTGATGCTGTTTTTAATACTAATTATAATGATGGAACGATTTCGTTTAATGCAGATTATACCGAAGCCTATTTTTCAAGATGTGGTGAGGACAATAAAGATGGAAAAACGAATTATTGTAAGTTGATGTTTTCCAAATTCGAAAATGGACAATGGTCAAAACCTGTTCCGTTAAAAGAAATTATGATTGCTAACACGAATTATGCACAACCGGTACTTTCGACTGATGGCAACACCTTATATTTTGCAACGGATATTTTAGATGGTTATGGCGGATTTGATATTTATTATTCTCGTAAAATGGCGGATGGGACGTGGGATTTGCCCGAAAATTTAGGTAGTCAAATCAATACCGAAGGCAACGAGTTGTTTCCGTTTTTAGATGCGGATACCTTGTATTTTTCGTCTGATTTTCATGTTGGAATGGGTGGCCTGGACGTGTTCAAAACTTTCCAAAGTCGTTCTGGGCGTTGGTCGCCTTTACAAAATCTGAAAGCACCGATTAACTCTGGTTCAGATGATTTTGGTTATGTTGTTGATTATCAATCCGAAAAACTGGACACTGTTATTCAAGTTGGTTATTTTGCGACAAATCGGGATGGTTCAGATGATATCTATAAATTTTCGAAAGTCATTTTACCGCCCGAAAAAGTCATTTCGCCACCAGTTGAGGAAGTTATTGATACTCAAGAAATTGTAGAAAATATAGCGTTCAAATATATTTTAGAAATCAATACTGTAGAGACTATTTACAATATAGCAGACGAGCCGAGTAGTGGCGTTGCAGGGAAAGGAAGTTTGCCAAATACTACAATTCAAATCAATTATGGTAACGAATCCAAAACTATAGAAACAGATGATAATGGTTTTTATGAATTGGAAATCTCTTTAGACCAATATTATAATTTATTTGGTTCAAAATCAGGTTATTTGAATAATTCTACCGCTTTTTCAAGCAAAGGAATCGAAGAAGATCCCGAAAAAAAAGTTCGTCGTTTTAAGGTGGTTTTAGAATTGAATAAAGAAATTATCGGTAAAGAATTTACCTTAGAAAATATTTATTATGATTTGGATAAATATGAAATCCGTGCGGATGCAGAACCGACTTTGAATAAATTAGCGACGATTTTAAGAGAAAATCCACAGATTAACATTCAATTGAATTCGCACACAGATTGTCAAGGAAATGATGCGTACAACAATTGGCTATCACAAAAAAGAGCCGAGTCAGCGGTTAGTTATTTGATTTCTTTAGGAATCAGTGTCGATAGATTGCAAGCTAAAGGTTTTGGAGAAACTCGACCTTCTGTGACTTGTGTGTGTGCGAGTTGTACCAAAGAACAACATCAGCAAAATCGTCGAACAACATTTACAATTTTGGAATAAAGTATAACTTAGTGTCACTAAGTTACTGATAAACAGTAGTTTATATGTTTGTGCCGACCTGTTAGGAAAACATTATGATGACGATTCTCCTATCAGGTTGACACAAAAACTAAAGTTGAATAATCGAAAATCAATCGACTATTCATCTAGATCACACCTAATTTTTTGCCCACTTTCGTAAATGCAGCAACGGCTTTTTCTAAGTGTTCACGTTCGTGACCAGCCGAAATTTGCACACGGATTCTTGCCAAATCCTTTGGCACGACGGGGTAAAAGAAGCCAATCACATAAATACCTTCTTTCAATAATTCGTCTGCAAAAGTTTGAGATAATTTCGCATCGTACAGCATCACAGGCACAATCGGCGTTTCGCCTGGCAAAATATCAAAACCGGCAGCTTCCATTTCTTGACGGAAAAATTTAGCATTATTTTCTAACTTATCACGTAAAGCAGTAGAGGAATTTAAAATATCTAATACTTTAATCGAAGCCCCAACAATCGACGGAGCTAAAGAATTGGAAAACAAATACGGACGAGAACGCTGACGTAACATTTCTACAATTTCCTTTTTTGCAGCCGTAAAACCACCCATTGCACCGCCAAGTGCTTTTCCAAAAGTCCCTGTAATAATATCGACTCGTCCTAACACACCACAATGTTCAGCGACGCCACGACCATTTTTACCAATAAAACCAGTTGCATGACAATCATCAACCATTACCATTGCGTCGTATTTATCTGCCAAATCACAAATTTTATCCAATTGTGCCAATGTGCCATCCATTGAAAAAACGCCATCTGTTGCGATTAGACGTCGTCTTGCTCCTTGAGCTTCAATCAACTTCGCTTCCAAATCCGCCATATCGTTTGTTTTGTAGCGATATCGTGCTGCTTTACATAAACGAATGCCGTCAATAATTGACGCATGATTTAACGAATCTGAAATAATCGCATCTTCTTTTCCTAAAATTGGCTCGAATAAACCGCCATTTGCATCAAAAGCAGCTGCGTACAAAATGGCGTCTTCACAGCCAACAAATTTTGCAATCTTTTGCTCCAGTTCCTTGTGAATATCCTGTGTTCCACAAATAAAGCGAACCGATGACATACCGTAACCATGCGAATCAATTGCATCTTTTGCCGCTTGAATGACATCAGGGTGTGAAGACAAGCCCAAGTAATTATTCGCACAAAAATTCAATACTTCACCACCTGGTTGAGCCTGAATTTCAGCGGCTTGCGGTGTCGAAATAATACGTTCTTTCTTATACAATCCCGCCTCTTCGATGGCAGTTAATTCTTCTTGTAAAGCGTTTTCTACGTTTGTAAACATTTCTTAAACGGTTGACGGCAGAGGGCAGACAGCAGACGGTTGACGATTTTACGGAGTATAATTTACATAAAACCGTCAACGGTCAACCGTCAGCGGTCTGCCGTTATAATCAATTGTTTTTTTAAATTAAAAATCATATCCTTCGTCATTTTTTCCAAATCGTATTTTGGTTGCCAGTTCCAATCTTGACGAGCTGGTGTGTCGTCAATCACATCTGGCCACGATTCGGCGATTTTTTGACGAAAGTCAGGTGCGTAATTTATTGTAAAATCTGGTATTTCTTTTTTGATGGCTTCCGCCAAATCAGCTGGTGAAAAGCTCAAACCTGCTAAGTTATAACTATTAGAAACCGTCAAATTTTCTTTTGGCGCTTCCATGAGTTCTAAAGTTGCCCGAATAGCGTCGTCCATGTAAATCATGGGTAAAGTTGCATCTTCGGCAAGAAAGCAAGTGTAGGATTGATTCAAAATAGCTTCATGAAAAATATCGACAGCGTAATCTGTCGTACCGCCACCCGGTTTTGATTGATAGCCAATGATGCCCGGATAACGCAAAGAACGAACATCAACGTCATAGCGACTGCGGTAATAATACGCCCAATTTTCGCCAGCGGCTTTACTAATTCCATAAACGGTGGCAGGAATCAGGGGCGAATATTGCGGAGCTGACTCAGGGGGAAGATGTTCTCCAAAAACAGCAATCGAACTTGGATAAAATACCTTCAAATTGAACTTTCGGGCGGTTTCCATCACATTGAAAAAGCCATTCATGTTGATTTCCCATGTTCGTAAGGGATTTTGTTCACCTGAAGCAGACAAAATCGCTGCTAAGTGATAAATCTGGGTGATTTGGTATTCGTTTACCAAATACTCAAAACGAGCCGCATCTAAAACATTTAATTGCTCGAACTGTACCTGTTGGTTTGGTTCAGTTGCAATATCCGTAGATAGCACATGATCGTAGCCATATCGCTCCATCAATGCTTGAACGAGAACAGTTCCGATTTGCCCGTTTGCCCCAGTAATTAGGACGGTTTCTTTCATTTTTTAGTATAAAATCTTTTGAATGTTACATTGAGATAAACTAACACAATCTAACCCTCAAAGTTTTAAAAATATGGTAGTGCAAAATTAGGTATTTTTTTGATAAAAGTTAGGAATAGATGCGATGCACTTTTAAAGTGTTTCCCATCTTTATACCGCTATATGTCATCGGATTTTTGATTGATTTTATCGAACAACTTTTGAATCGCTGCTAAAAATTGTACTTTGTGTATTCATTCAAAATAAATAAATAAAATAAAACTTATGAACTTCTTTGATAGATTAAAAAATGGTTGGACTATAGCTATGTTGAGCTTTAAGACGATTAATGAAAATAGAACTTTATTACTTTTTCCTGTAGTTTCGAGTGTTTCCTTAATTATTGTCTTATTGACTTTTTTTGGTGGTGGCTTTTTGCTAATCGGTGACAGCATCGACAGCCTGCTGCAAGATGATATGATGGGGAATATTATGGCGTATGCCTTGATTTTTACTTATTATTTGATAAATTACTTTATTATCGTCTTTTTCAATGCGGCTTTGATACATTGCTCCGTGAAAATCTTTAATGAAGAACCAACCGATTTAAGCGATGGAATCAATTATGCGACAAGTAAGATTGATAAAATCTTCAGTTGGGCAGTTTTGTCGGCGACTGTCGGTACGGTGTTACAAGCGATTCGTAATACGGGTAGGATAGGAGAGTTTGTCGCTGGGCTTATGGGTGGTGCTTGGTCAATTTTAACATTTTTTGTTGTGCCAATTGTAATTTATGAAAATAAAAATGTGATTGATTCCGTGAAAGAATCGACTGCTATTATGAGAGAAAAATGGGGCGAGTCTTTAGCAGGAAGTGTGAGTTTTGGTATTTTTCAGGTTTTAGGAATTATTGTTACGCTAGGTATTTTTATATTGTTGGTACAAGTGAATATAATTTTAGGTTTAGCAGCGGCGATGATGTTCTTGTTATTGACTTTTACAGTTGTTTCGGCAGCACGCACTATTTTTGTAGCGGCAGTTTATAATCATGTTAAAGGTCAGCCGACAGGAAATTTTGGAGAAGATACTTTAGATAGTGTTTTTTTTAGTAAATAACTAATAATATTTTTTCTGAAAGAATAGGAATTAAAAGAGGTTGTATCGAAAATCAGACAGTAAAATAATTTGATTCTAAGTTTATTAAACTTTTATTTTGCGTCGATTTTGAACAACCTCTTTTCAGTTATTTTTGATAAACTTTATTCTGTAACACATTTAATGTTGACGGATACTTCTTCAGAAATTGTGAAAGTACTGTATTCTGAACCAATACCATAGTCGAAACGATTCACCTTCAGTGTACCCTCAAAAACGCCATTTTCATAAGTAAAAGGAATTTTTATGTCTTTAGAAATTCCATGTATCACCAATTTTCCTTTTGCGATAAAATATCCTTCTTTTTTCGAACGAACAATAGCGTCTGACTTAAATTTGATAGTCGGATATTTTTCGACCTCAAAGAAATCTTCGTTTTTCAAGTGTTTATCTCGTTTACTATTGTTAGTATTGACGGTCGAAGCATCAATTGTGACCTCAAAACTGGAGTTCTTTAAATCCTTTGGGTTGAAGTTGACATCACCTTTCATACCTTCGAATGAACCTTCAACCGTGTTGAGTTTCATATTAGTAACTTCAAATGTTACCCCAGAATCCATTGTTTTGATTTTTTGTTTACCTAATACAGCTACAAATAAAATAGCCATAATTCCTATCATATAGCTTTTCATAATTGCTTATTTTAGAATTTAAAAATTATTTTTCAACAACTGAGCCATCAGGAAATTGAGCAAAACGACGTTTTTCTTTTCCATGGACTGGCCCGGCACTTCCCCATTTCCAACCACCGAATTGTGTACGTTGATATTCCATAAACGCTTCTTGAATTTCTTGTCGAGTATTCATTACAAAAGGTCCATGCTGGGCGACAGGTTCGTTAATAGGCTTGCCTTGTAACAACAATAAGTAACAATCTGCATCACCGGCAACTATTGAAATATCTTCGTCTGATTTTACTTTTGCATAGTAGTTATTTTCAAGTGTAGCATCTTCGATTTGGATTTGATTGCCACGATAGAAGTACAATGTTCTATTGATTCCAGCCGCTGTTTTGGGTAAAACCCAATTTGCTCCAGCTTCCATTTTGATTGTCCAAATCGCTACTTTATTATCTTTGTTCTTCGCCCAAGAATTAGGAGTTGGTTCGAGTGCTTCTGAGCCGTTGAGTTCACCAGCGATGATTTTTGCAGAGATACTTTTACCGTTTGCATCCTGTTCTGTTACGGTAGGGATATTTTCTGACCACAACATTTTATAATGCGGCTCGACCATTTTATCCTTTCTGGGCAAGTTCAACCAAATTTGAAATAATTCCATACGGTTTGGTTTATCTTTGTCTAACAAAGGAAACATTTCAGAGTGTAAAATTCCCTTACCAGCAGTCATCCACTGTACATCGCCGTTGCTAAATCGTCCTAAACCATTTTTAGAGTCCGCATGATCAATGTAGCCTTCTTGAGCGATTGTTACCGTTTCAAATCCTCGGTGCGGATGATGCGGAAAACCTGGAACAACATCACCATGATACATTCGCCATCCATCTTTGATAACAAAATCATTTCCGATATTTCTACCCTTTAACAAATCAGGATTTGGACCCAAATTTTCTTCACCTTTCGGATAATTATCTTCGTGATGTACACAGAATAAGAAAGGGTCTTCGGTTGCCCACGGAAATCCCATTTGTTGCACTCGAATTATTTTATTAGAAGCCATTTTTTTTGTTTTAATATTTGATTGATTGATATTTGAAGCCGTCACTTGAACATGCTCATTGTCAGAAGTCTGATTAATGTTTTCACTATTTATACCTTGTTTGCCTAATGCTATAATAGATATGAAAGCCACTATTCCAATGATATAATTTGTCATATTTATTGATGTTTTAAGTGCAGCAATTTGACGTTAATGATTTACTAATTATTAATAGTTAGTAAGTTGTTTTTATTTAATGTTCAAACATTGATTGTTGTCTAAAGACTAAATGTTTTAAATGGTAAAAATGTTTTGATAGTTTAAATACAAAAGATTTTTTACACATGATTTATTGAGTTTATTCGCCAAGGAGCATAAAAAAAGCATTCACCGATAAAGTGAATGCTTTTTGTGTGTATTTGTATGTTAAAAATTAATCCTGTTCAAATTGTATCTGTTCTATAATAGTTTTTCCGCTTTTTTCACTTACGTAAATGAAAACTCGGAATTTCTTACCTGAAGCAATCATATCACCGATGGCATATTCTGACGATTTACCTTTCGAAGATCCTTGATGTTGTAAGGTGAATGACGTTACTTTGTAGGTTGCGAAAAATGATTTCATAATATTAGTCGCTTCGCTTTTAGAGAAAACATCATCCTGGTTTGGTGTTGTAATTTCAACTTGATCACCAAAAAAGTTTGATAACTCGGTTACGTTTTGACTACTAATTGCATCTGAAATGCCATCGAATTGTGCATTTGCAGCGGTACCAACGATTGTGAATAAAATTAAAAAAACTAAATTTTTCATGATGCTTCTATTTTGTTTATACTTATTATAGTTCTAATACTGTGCCAATATACTGTATCAACGTTTTTAGTATTTTGTAAAGTATTCTTAATCATTAAAATACCGTAAGAAACTATGATTAATACGTCAAATATGGTTTAAAAGTCACAGTTTAGCGATTTTATATTGATAATCAATAAGTTGAAAAATGTGCTTGACGTGAAGTTTTTAACTGTGAAAATTCTAATTTATGGAAAATCGTATGAATAAAACTAATTGTCTTTTTGACACTAAGAAAATCGAAAAATTGTCAAATAATCTCTATTTTTGTTAAAACATACTTATCAAGTATTTATCAAATAAAGTTATAAAAAGTAACTGAAACAACTAAATTGGAAAAGAAAAATTATGAAAACTTACGATAAAGTGATGCTCGTTATTCTTGATGGTTGGGGACATGGTCCAAAACCTGAGGTCAGTGCAATTGCACAAGCTAATACACCTTTTGTAGATAGTTTGTATGATCAGTATCCAAATTCTGAGTTAGTGACTTATGGTGAAGAAGTTGGTTTGCCAGAAGGACAGATGGGCAACTCGGAAGTTGGTCATTTGAATATTGGTGCTGGTCGCATAGTTTATCAAGAATTAGCTCGTATCAATAAAGCTATCAGAGAGAAAACGTTGGATGAAAATGAAACGCTTGTCGAAGCATTGAATTATGCAAAAACTAACGATGCTAAGGTGCATTTATTAGGTTTAGTGTCTGATGGCGGTGTACATTCTCACATCAATCATTTAAAGGGAATTTGTGATATCACCGAAGCATACGGTTTAGACAATGTTTTTATTCATGCTTTTATGGATGGACGTGACACTTCTCCTAAAGGTGGATTGAATTATTTAAAAGAAGTAACACAACATATTGAAAATAAGTCAGTTAAGGTAGCGTCTGTTATCGGTCGTTATTATGCGATGGATAGAGATAAGCGATGGGAACGTGTGAAATTAGCCTATGATTTATTGGTGAATGGACAGGGAACAGCAACAACCGATTATTTGGGAGCATTGCAAAATTCGTATGACAACGGCAAGACGGATGAGTTTATTGATCCGATTGTGGTGACAAATAATGATGGTTCGCCTGTGGCGACAATTGGCGAAAATGATGTGGTAATTTGTTATAATTTTAGAACGGATAGATGTCGTGAAATTACGGAGGTATTGACGCAGAAAGATATGCCGGAGCATGATATGAAAACGCTGCCTTTGCATTATGTAACGATGACAAAATATGACGAATCGTTCAAAGGAGTTCATGTTATTTTTGAAAAAGAAAACTTGGTGAATACACTGGGCGAAATTTTGGCGAAAGCCCAAAAAACACAATTAAGAATAGCTGAAACAGAAAAATATCCGCATGTTACGTTCTTCTTCAACGGTGGGCGTGAAGCCAACTTTGAGGGCGAAACTCGTTCAATTGTTCCTTCTCCAAAAGTAGCAACTTATGATTTGCAGCCAGAAATGAGTGCAATCGAGTTGACGGACGTGGTGACGAAGGCTATTGATGAAAATCAACCAGATTTCATTTGTTTGAATTATGCAAATGCAGATATGGTCGGTCATACAGGTGTTTTTGAAGCAGCGATGAAAGCGGCTGAAACAGTTGATACTTGTACAAAACGCTTGATTGAAGCAGGTCAAGAGCATAATTATGCAGCTATTATTATTGCAGATCACGGTAATTCTGATTTTATGAAAAATGAGGATGGAACGCCACACACCGCACACACAACGAATCCTGTGCCTTGCTTTTTGGTCGCTAAAGATTTGGATGGCGTGACGATTAATAATGGAAAATTAGGCGATGTTGCACCGACTATTTTAGAATTATTCGGTTTGGAACAGCCTGAAGAAATGAATGGCGTTTCTTTGTTGAAGTAAAATCAAGTAAGTTCGAAAGGATATCAAAACCTGACAGGATTCAAAACCTGTCAGGTTTTTTTGTTGTAAATCAGTGATTGACAAATGTGTTTATTTTGAATAAACTACTCCTTTTCAACTCTTTTTATAGTTAGTTCTTGCCTAATTGAGCATCAAAATCTTTCTGCTCTAAATACCGATAATAGCCTTCATCTGCCCAGTTCAACATCGCTTTATCACCTGAAGAATTTCCGAATGCAATAACTTTACTAAACTCGACTTTATTATAAATCAATTTTACTCTTTTAACTTTTTCTTGCTTGTCGCAATTAGGCGTAGAGAATTTTCCTGTATAAATTCCATGTTCATAGTAGAGTTCAGTGCAAATAAGTTGAAGTTGGTATTCCTCGCAAAATGCTCGCAAGTGAATATCAATATTGGCAGAAACGATGACAATCGTATTATTTTGATTTTGAAATGATTGTATGAGTTCGATAGCTCCTTGACGAAGTATTTTGGGCATTCGTTTTTGTAAGTATAATCTACCTTGTTGATTAATTTTATTCTTTGTCCAGTTTTTATAGAAACGATTAATGACAAATTTTTTCCCTTTTTTAGCATCATACAGCCCTAATTTCCAAATAATAATCACGGGAACGGATAGGAACATATTCCAACAAAAACGGGTAAATCCATGGGTGAAAATAAATAAATCGAGTAAAGAATCTCTATCACTCAGCGTGCCATCAAAATCAAAAAGGATTAGTTTTTTTTGCATTGGTTGATGGTGTTTTACTTAAATAAATTTGGTTTACGACCACTTTTTTGTAGTCGTAAACCAATTAAGAGCATATAAAGTCGAATGCTTCGTTTATTCTGTTTATTCAATCACTAATATTTTCTCCGTTTTTACAAAATCATCACTGATAAAGTGTAAAAAGTAGCTACCAGATGTTAAATCATCTACTGGTAAATTGAAAATATTATTGCCTTGTGGAGCATTAGCATATTGGTATTCTTTAACTGTTTTTCCAATTGCATCGAATACAAAAATGGTAACATTTTGTGTTGTTGACAAATAGAAATCAACGTTGATATTATCCGTTGTTGGATTTGGATAAATACCTAAAGGATTTTCAGCTGTTGCGATTCCCTTTGATTCTTCAGCTTCGATCGTGAAAAACGGTGTGCCGTACCAACCGCCGTCACCGTCACGAACATCAAATTGAAAACTATCCGTTTCTGCTTCTATTCCTTCGTGTTCGTACGTCAAATTTCCATTATCAATATCCGTTTGTATAAAAGTTGAGCCTTGTGTCAGTGCTGCTCCATTGAGGTAAAGTGTTCCTTTTGAAGTTGCTGTCACTAAAGTATAAACTAAGTCAGCCGCAACATTATCGGCATCGGTAGATAACAATAATTCGGTATCAATGGTAGCAGATTGGCCGATAGTAAC
>Ga0075467_10002711_pt1 | contig 13884 bp, 9 predicted proteins | sample DEB08_DNA_9_FD_75067 | JGI IMG/M metagenome (GOLD analysis project Ga0075467, IMG submission 75067) | Aqueous microbial communities from the Delaware River and Bay under freshwater to marine salinity gradient to study organic matter... | ecosystem: Environmental > Aquatic > Marine > Coastal ...
ATTAAACCTACTGCAATAGATTTTGCTTGAGGAGTATTGAGCTCCCAAATAGCCCGAGTCAAGCTAGTACTAAAGGTGTTTTTTAAGGTTTTAAGTTCACCTTCAATATGACTTTTAGCATTTAAATATTCGGCGAAAACCTGGCCTGCAGTCACTAGTAGCGTCAGGATAAAATAAACTGACAGCACTCTCGCTAGAAGCTTTGTGGATAAGCCTTGCTTAACGTTTGACATTGAAGTTTGTATTTCCTTAAATTTAAACAGCCGCTAGAGAATATGCGGAATAAAAAAAATAAACAAGATGTCTAGGATGTGTTTATCTTTGAAGTTCCATTTCAGTAAACTGCTTGGCACCGTTTTGAGCATTTAAGTGATATACGAAGTATCGCCACCTATGCCAATACCTAATGATAAAGACCACAACGGTTGCCGCCATGCTTAAACCGCTTTAGACTTCGCTGCAAATCCTATTTTTGGGTTATATGTGTAGATAGCCGATTGAGCAATAATGTCTTTTGAGGAGCAGTCTAATCAACATTTTTAAAAGTCTTTGATTTATTAAATTATTGTTTTAGCGATATAAATAAAGACTAAAATGCTGTTCGTCATAAAAATGTCACACAAAATATGAATAATCTAAAGAGTTGTTGCTTTAGCAAGGAATATAAAAATGGCAAAACGTATTTTACTGGTGGAAGACGAAGCTCCCATCCGCGAGATGTTAAAGTTTGTACTTGAAAAATCAGGTTATGAAACCGTAGAGGCTGAAGATTATCAAATAGCGTTAGACAAAATAGTAGAGCCTTTTCCAGATTTGATTTTACTCGATTGGATGTTGCCAGGTGGCACGGGTGTGCAACTAGCCAAAAAACTCAAGCAACATGAATACGCTCGAGACATCCCAATCATTATGTTAACAGCCAGAGGCGAAGAAGAAGACAAAATAAGAGGTTTAGAAGCGGGTGCTGATGATTACGTAACTAAACCCTTTTCACCAAAAGAACTGGTGGCGAGAGTCAAAGCCGTGATTAGACGTGTATCACCCACATCCAGCGAAGATGCTATTGATTACCAAGGTTTGAAACTTGATCCTCTGTCTCATCGCGTGACATCTAATGACGTGCCCATTGATATGGGACCCACTGAGTTCAAACTTTTACACTTTTTTATGACCCATACTGAGAGGGTATATAGCCGTGAACAGCTTTTGGACAATGTATGGGGGACAAATGTTTATGTGGAAGATAGAACAGTAGACGTGCATATTAGAAGGCTACGTAAAGCCTTGTCTGAGTTTGCACATGATAATATGATCCAAACAGTGCGTGGTGCAGGTTACCGTTTTTCCAGCAAAGTGTAATAAATGCAGCCAAATGTTGGTGCTCAGAAACACACATATTTTTTAATCTCAAAACAGGAATATAGTACCTAGATGTATCCCTCATTTCCTTGGTTAAGAAGCATTGCAAGAGTCATTATTTTTATGGCATTTTGTACGTTACTTGGCTTATATATTGAGCAGTTAGCCCTAACTTTGTTGATGGGAACTTTTATACTGCTTGGATGGCAGTATTGGCGAATTTATACGCTTAATTATTGGTTATGGCACAGCAAAAAGATTTCTCCTCCTACTGCCTGGGGTATTTGGTCGCATATTTACCAAGGAGTTTATGGCACTAATTTAAAAAATCGTAATAAGCGTAAATCTTTAGGTGAAATTATTCGTCGTTTTCGGCAGGGTTCAGAAGCACTTCCCGACGCAGCATTTGTAGTTGATAATTCTTCTGAGATCACCTGGTGTAATCGATTGGCAAGAATCGAGCTGGGTTTACGTTGGCCCCAAGATATGGGGCGTAAAGTATATGATTGTATTAATGATGAGCAGTTTATCAAGTTCTATCACGCTAATCGTTTTGAACAGCCGATAGAAATCATCTCTCCTATTAATCCAAGCAAAGTATTAGAGTGTAGAGTCGTACCTTACGAAGATGATAATTTGATGTTCCTCATTCGTGATGTCACGCGCCTGACTCAAATTGAAAAAATGCGTAAAGATTTTGTGGCCAATGTTTCTCATGAGTTGAAAACGCCTTTAACGGTGATTAATGGATATTTGGAGATGTTGCCAGAAAATGGCGAACTACCTGCACCAGTAATGAAAAAAGCTCTATCTGAAATGCGCTCCCAATCTATTCGTATGCAAGATTTAATTGAAGAGTTGCTGGTGTTGTCACGCATTGAAGCCAGCACTGAAAGAGTCTTCGAAAAAATGGTGAATGTGCCTCAATTGTTGTGGCAAATTCATGCTGAAGCAGAAGCACTCAATCGTGACAAGTCACATAAAATATTCTTTGATATATCGCCAATTTTATATGTCTACGGTATTGAGTCTGAATTGCGTAGCGCATTTTCTAATATCATTTTTAACGCCATTAATTACACACCTAATCATGGTGTGATAGAAGTAAAATGGTCCCTGAAAGGTGATCAGGCTAAGTTTAGTGTTAGAGATAATGGAGATGGTATCGCATCAGAGCATATTGAGCGTATTACAGAGCGTTTCTATCGTGTAGACAAAGCAAGATCGCGAACAACTGGAGGCTCTGGTCTAGGGTTGTCTATCGTCAAACATGTTTTATCCCACCACAACTCTCACTTGGTAGTTAAAAGTGATGTTGGCAAGGGAAGCGAGTTTTCCTGTCTTTTTTCTGACGAACTAACACTCTTAGTCGATTTGAAAACGAATAAAAGCAATTTGTTATAATTGTCTATCCATCCAGTACCTACATTTTACTTGTTCTAACCTAGCGTTTTTTAGTCATTAATGGCTGTTGTCACAGGCATATTGTGACTTTTGGTCTATTTGTTTTTTCTAACTAGAGGTAATAATTAGTCCTGTTACAGATGCACTTTTACTAAATGGCTTTTGCCAACTCTGTATTGAGCACAGAGAACGTTTCTTGTCTGCATGTCAAGTCGTGAAGGATAGAAGTGAGTTACTACAACGGCTTAAAATAGATCGAAAGCAATCTTCAGTCAGTTCTTGAATTAAAATATGACAAGTATTACTGCTTATGGCAATCGGGACCCTAATAGCGGTGCTTAAAACTTTAGAATTTGAATCTTTACATATTCTTAAAGTGGCATCTGAACACTCAGTCAGATTTTCACCTAACTTGATACTCGACCAAAATATAGAGCTCCAAGCGTTGGGTTATATTTTGTTACTGGTATTGGTTATCGGTTTTATCAGCGGTGTATTTCCCCCTTTGAGGGCTGCCAGGATGCCAGTCATATTGGTGTTTCAAGCGAGGGTGACATTCTGATTTCATTGAGTCATTGATGTATCAAAAGCCGAGCTGATTATTCTCGGTTTTTCTTTTTTGTCAGTGTGTAAGATGGTTTTTTGTGTGAGGCTAATTTAAGGTAGTGAATTAAGTCTCACCTTACTGTGTTGAATAAAGGGTCAAATGAAAAAGCTACTCAGTGTAAAAAAAGTCATAATGTGTGTGTTCATTATTTTAGTGATAGTGGTCAGTGTTTATCAAAAAAACCTTGTGCGTTTATACACTGCCGTCACTTTGTATGATCAAGACAAAATCGTTAATAATTTCCTGACCATGTATCAATCTTTTAATGCAACTGTCATTCCTGCAAGCGCAGAGCCATTTTACTTTCCAGTGGATACCAAAACACTGCCTGATTCATTTGAATACAACAACAATGCTATCTCTACTCAAGGCTTTATCACCGATAGCCAAACAACGGGTCTTTTGGTGTTGAAAAGTGGAAACATTGTTTATGAAGATTATTGGCTTGGTCATGAGAAAAACAAACAACATATCTCTTTTTCTATGGCTAAGTCCTTTGTATCAGCCTTACTGGGAATTGCTGTTGAGGAGGGAGTAGTGACGAGTATCGAACAGGCGGTGACTGATTATGTCCCCGAATTAATAGGCAGTGGCTATGAGGGCGTCAGTATAAAAAACGTATTGCAAATGTCCTCAGGTGTCAGTTTTAACGAAGATTATAGCGACTTTAATTCTGACATTAATCGATTTTCCCGGGCCACCGCTTTTGGCACGTCTTTAGATGAATTTTCAGCTTCATTAGTTCGAGAAAAAGAGCCAGGCACTTATCATCATTATGTGAGTATTGATACGCAAGTGCTTGGTATGGTGTTAACCCGTGCGACGGGGAAAAGCTTAACTGATTATTTATCTGAAAAAATCTGGCAACCTCTAGGCATGGAGCATCAAGCTTTTTGGTTAGCAGATGATGATGGCATGGAATTGGCTTTGGGTGGACTCAATGTGTCCTTGCGTGACTACGCTAAGTTAGGTTGGCTGTATCTTAATCAAGGCACTTGGACTGACAATCAGGGAAATACACAGCAAATAGTGTCCAAGCAATGGGTGATTGACTCTACTTCAGCCGTTGCGCCGCATCTTGTGGCAGGCAAAGACAATCCAGCATCATCATCTTCTTTTGGTTACGGGTATCAATGGTGGTTACCACTTGGTGCTGAAGACGAATTTTCTGCTCAGGGCATTTACAATCAATACATCTATGTCGATCCAGATCAAAACTTAGTCATAGTTAAAAATTCAGCTAATTATCGTTTTACGGACAAAAGTTTAAACTGGGCAGCCAAACACTATGCTATGTTCCGTGGGATCAGTATTCATTTTTCAAAATAAGTAAATATTTTGACTCCAAAGGAATGTTCTTTTTGTCATTTTTTTCACCTTTTTTCATGTTGGGAGCTGCCGCTATGACCACACTTTTAAGCGCTTGTAATTCTGAGCCAGAAGACAAGATATTTCCTAGGTTACAACAGTTAGAAATGTCTCAACCAGAAGCAAACACACAAGCTTATAAGGCGCAATATCATGGATTGACCTTAACTGATAACTATCATTGGCTAAGAGATCAGGATTATCCAGAAGTAAACGATAAATTGGTGTTGGATTACCTCAAGGCTGAAAATGACTACTACGCAAACTTTCTCACCCCCCATAAAAAACTAGTGGATACCTTATTTGAAGAATTTAAGGGGCGAGTAAATGAAACTGATTCCTCTGTGCCTTGGGCAAAAAATGGTTATGAGTATCGGTGGTATTTTCAGCCTGGTAAAGAATATAAAACGTGGGCTCGGCGAAAGTTAGGCAGTGAGTCTGAGCAAATATTTATGGATGAAAACCTGTTGGCTGAAGGTCACGAATATTTCGATTTAGGTGATTGGGACATCAGCCCAGACAATGACTACTTAGCTTACTCGGTCGATACTGATGGCAGCGAACGAAGCATCATTAAAATCAAAAATTTAACCACGCATGAATACCTTGAAGATGAATTAGTCGATGCTGCAGGCTCTATGTTGTTTAGCCAAGATAGCCAACGTCTTATCTATTCTTTGTTAGCAAAAGATAAATGGCGGACATTGAGTGTCAACGTGCATAAGTTGGGAACTCAACAAAATCAAGATAAGGTGCTAGTGAGTGAGGTTGATGAAACATTTTTTTTAGATTTTGACCTCACCAGTAGTCAGCAGTATTTGATATTAACCACAGGTGATTCTGATAGAACAGAAGTCTCGGTGGTAAGCATGGCAGACTTAAGTCAAGCCCCAAAAATGCTTAACACGCGAGATCAAAACTTTAAGCTAGACGTTGACCATGGCAATGGGTATTTTTATATGTTGACCAATGATACCCACGTCAACTTTAGAATCGCTAAAAGCAAAGAAAATCAAGTGCAGTACGATCAATGGCAGACTGTATTTGCAGGTTCAAATACGAGATATTTTAAAGATCTGCAGGTGTTCAAAGACTTTGTGGCTATTGGTCAAAGTGTTCAAGGGCTAGAGTCGATCAGTATTTTACCTAATCAAGGGGCTATCCATGAAATACTGTTACCTGAAAAAGTAGCCAGTGTCAGCTTAGGTGCTAACCCAGAGTTTTTGCAAAAACACGTGCGGATCAGATATGAATCAATGATTACGCCCGACAGTGTCTATGATTACGATGTGTCCAGTAAAACCCTTAATTTACGCAAAATAAAAATCATTCCCTCTGGTTACGAAAAAAGCTTGTACACCACTGAACGTATTATGGCTGAGGCCCGTGATGGCGCGAAAATACCTATCAGCATTGTGTATAAAAAGGGCTTTAAGAAAGATGGATCCCAGCCTCTATACCTTTACGCTTACGGTGCCTATGCTATGGGGCTTGAGCCTAACTTTTCTATCACACGCTTAAGTTTACTTGACCGAGGATTTGTTTATGCCTTCGCTCATGTGCGAGGTGGAGATGAAATGGGCTATCAGTGGTACTTAGATGGCAAATTGGACAAGCGAACCAATACCTTTAATGACTTTGTTGATGTTGCTCATCACCTAATCGACCAAGGCTATGTTGCTAAGGGTAATATATCCATAGAGGGGGGAAGTGCAGGGGGAGAATTAATGGGTGCCGTTGTCAATCAAGCGCCTGAGTTATGGCGTTCAGTGAATTTAGCAGTCCCTTTTGTTGATGTGCTCAATACCATGCTAGATGCGACTTTGCCACTTACTCCCCCTGAATGGACCCAGTGGGGTAATCCTTTGATGAGCAAACAAACATTTGAATACATCCAAAGCTACTCTCCCTATGACAATATTCAAGCCAAAGAATACCCCCCCATGCTAGTCACTGGGGGATTAAACGACCCGCGAGTGACGTATTGGGAGCCCGCAAAGTGGACCGCCAAAATGCGAGCCACCAAAACTGACAATAACTTATTGGTGATGCGCATCAATATGGGGGCAGGGCATTTCTCTAATACTGGTAGGTATGGACGTTTAAAAGACTCTGCTGAGGAATACGCCTTTACGCTTATCGCCCATGGTATTAATTAATTTGTTATGGCAATGGACCTATTGATCTATTGACCTTTGATTCACTGTGACACGTGAAAAATTGACATGTCCTATCATTATCAATTTATTCACATCGCTTTTGTTTGTTAGCAAATATCGTTAATGTTAGGGGTATATAATTGTTTAAGAGATATTCCCATGCGTTTTGCCTATTTTTTTCTGTTTATTCTTTCCACACAGGTTTTTGCTACTGATTCCAATACTAAAAAGAGTATTACAGACTTTACTAAGGACATGCAGCATCAAAGGGGGTTCTTTGAATTTTACTATCAAATTGAGACAGACAAAGTTTTCTTAAAGATCGACAAGTTTGAACAACCTTTTTTATTCCAAAGTAGTATGCCACAGGGTATTGGCTCCAATGATATAGGCTTAGATCGTGGGCAGTTGGGTGATACTCGATTAGTGAAATTCGAGCGTTATGGTAACAAAGTGCTGCTTAAACAATTGAATACACAGTATCGCGCTAGTTCATCTAATCTTGCCGAACAAGCGAGTATTGACGAAGCTTTTGCTGATTCGGTCATTGCTGGTTTCTCTGTTGTGGCCACTGACGGTGATATAGTTGTTATCGATTATACTGACTTTTTACTGTCTGATATTCATCAAATTTCTCAACGTCTAACAGCAACTGAACAAGGTAGCTATAAGGTTGATTTAACGCGTAGTGGGGTATTTTTAAAGCGTAGTAAATCATTCCCTGAAAATACTGAACTAGAAGCCCTAGTAACCTTTGGTGGCTCTAAACCGGGTCAGTATGTGTATCAGGTTACGCCAGATCCCATTAGTATTTCTGTGCATTTACATCATTCATTGGTGAAGTTACCCAATACGGATTATCAACCAAGAAAATTTGTACCTTTTTCCGGATTCTGGTCAGTGGGTTATGAAGATTACTCAGTGCCAATTCAAGAAAGCATGAAAAAACAGTTTATTCCTCGCCACCGTTTGAATAAAAAGCAGCCCAACGCGGATATGAGCGAGGCAATTGACCCTATTATTTATTACCTTGACCCTGGCATTCCTGAGCCGGTAATGAACGCATTAAAAGACGGTGCTTTATGGTGGGATCAAGCTTTTAACGCTATAGGCTATAAAAATGCTTTTCAGGTTAAAGTGTTACCACAGGATGCTGATCCTATGGATGTGCGATACAACGTGATCCAGTGGGTACATAGAGCAACTCGGGGGTGGTCTTATGGCTCCTCTGTTATTGACCCCCGTAGCGGCGAAATTATTAAAGGTCATGTCACCTTGGGTTCACTGCGGGTTAAACAGGATTATTTAATTGCCTTGGGTTTGACTAGCCCCTTTAGTGGAGATGGGGCTGCTTCGGACGTTGCTAGTAGGCATAACCTGTCTGATGCTCAAGTGGATACCTCTAAACAAACAGAAATGGCCCTGGCGCGTATTCGTCAGCTTTCTGCTCACGAGGTAGGGCACACCTTAGGCATTTCTCATAACTTTGCAGCCAGCGAATATGGTCGAGAATCCGTGATGGATTACCCGCATCCTTTGGTGAGTGTTAAGGATGGTAAAATTAGTTTAGATAATGCTTACGATGTGGGCATGGGAGCGTGGGATAAATATGTGGTGGCTTATGGTTATCAAGAATACCCCGATGCCATTACCGAACAACAAGCGTTAAAACATTTAGTTAGTGATGCTAGGGCTAAAGGGTTCAAGTATCAGTCCGACCCAGACGCTCGTCAGTCACATGCAGCCAATGTAGAAGGGCACCTTTGGGACAATGGCGCAGACCCTGTGAGAGAGCTAACTCGGATCAGCGAAGTGCGCAAAGTGGCTATAGCAAACTTTGGTCTTAAAACCATTAAAACCGGTGCCACACTGTCTTCTTTGGAGGAAATTTTTGCCCCTATTTATTTGTTTCATCGTTATCAGTTAGATGCGGTTGCTAAGTTAATTGGTGGGGTGAACTACGAGTACGAATCAAAAGGTGATTATTCAGTTGCTAAGGGTGTCAAAGTCATTTCTGCTAAACAGCAAAAAGATGCCCTCACGGCCATGTTAAATACCCTGCAGAGTGATTTTTTGAGTATTCCTGAGTCTGTGGTTCAATTGATTACTCCAAAAGCTTATGGTGAAAGCCGCAATCGCGAAAGTTTCAAAGGGCGAACCGGGCATACATTTGACCCCATTAGCGCCGCAGAATCTGCCGCAGGTTACAGTCTTAACCTATTGTTACAAGCTGAACGTTTAAACCGTATTGCGCAACAAAAACACCGGTTAAAAGGCGTACCTGATTTGGCGTATTTATTGACTGAACTGTTTAAACTGACCATAAAAGACGGTATCGACAGAGACTACCCGCAGCTGAGTAAACGGATCAATTATTTAGTGTTAGATCAAGTGGTACAAGCCATGCAACAGGAAAAATTGGCACCTGAAGCTCGGGGCGAAATGGCATTACAGTTGATTGATTTACATAAGTGGTTAAAAAATAAAAAGCGCAATGCTCACAACGAAGTAATGGCTCGTCAGTTGGAACAGTATTGGCGTCTAGGTAAATGGCATACGCAGTTTACATTAAAACCTTTACCGCCGGGCTCACCAATTTAATTGCTTACCCCAAATTCGGTCAGCATGGTTAATGATACCCCAACCTTGCATTGCGTAAAATGCGCTCAGCCCAGTCTCCTCAAGCAAGGAGAAAAAGCCTTTAGATGCAGCTTGTGTGGCTTTGTGTATTTTCATAATGTCGCCGCTGCAGTTAGCGGGGTGATTGTTTGTGACCAACAAATGTTACTGGTGCAAAGGGCACAACGGCCATCCAAGGGAAAGTTAGACTTCCCTGGTGGCTTTGTTGATTACAACGAATCAAATGAGCAGGCGTTAACACGAGAGTTACTAGAAGAATTACAGCTGCCCATTGACAACATGCGGTACCTTTTTTCTTACCCGAATCGTTACCTTTACCAAGACGTGCTTTATTATACTTTAGACAGCTTTTTTGAGATCCATCTAACCACTAAACCTGCTTTAGTTTTGCAGCAAGATGAAGTGAGTCGTTATCTTTGGTTGGATATGTCGACTGTCAATGCTAATGAGCTTGCCTTTGCATCAGGGCAAAATGCATTGAGGGCGTATTTAAGAGGAAATAATTATGATAGGCGAGGGAGGATGACAAAAAAGTGAGCATGAAAATCAAGTTTTATACCCACTTTTTTTTAAAAAATGACGCTATCTAACCACGATAGTCAAAGAATTTATTATTCATAATTTCTTGTGCCACACCTTCAGGTAAATCTTTTTTCCAATCACCTTTGCCACCTGAAATTTGTTGCAGGATGTTACGGGAATAGATATTCAACAATGCTGGATCACTGCATTCGATACCATGTAAAAAGCCGTTTTCTAGTAAATGACGGTACAAAAAGCGTAAATGCTCAGGCACTTTCACATCTGTAAATTCTGTTAGTTGGCCATCTGTATCCATCTCTGGGTAGATAAATATACGCGTATTGTCTGGAAACAGTTTACCAAAACCTTCTAATATTCCGCCTTCTACACCTCGGTAGAATTTCTCATCGAATATCTGCTTAACATTCACCATACCCATCACTATACCGATTTGTAACTGGGTAAATTGACGGAAGTAGGCTCTGAGAGAGAAGTAACGGGTGTAATCCGAGATCATTACGTTATAACCAAGGGAGTTGAGTAGTTGTACTCTTGCCACAATGTCACTTTCTGGCACTTTCGCATCGTTACCGTGGGCATCGTTAAGAGATATTTCAGCTATAGCAATCGTGTTGCTTGGGTCGACTCCGGGCAGCTCAGAAAAGGAATTTTGTCCCTGCTCAATCATGTCTACATTTAATTTGGTGACTGGGCGGAATGAGCCTCGAATAGTGAGTATATTTTTTTTGTATAACACCTCAGCTGGCACCGCCACACTGCCATCGGGTTTAAACATGATGGCACGGGTTTTCCAACTACGGATAAGGTGGATGTTTTTAATTCTATTGTCAGCATCTTCAAAGTAAGGACCTTCAAAATCGATTGAGTCAATTTCAATGCGATCGGCTTTCATGCCATCAGTTAATGAATCAATAATTTGTTTAGGTTTTTCAAAATAATGGTAAGCGGCGTAGATAAGGTTGACGCCAAGCACACCTAATGCCTGTTGTTGCGCTTCAGCATTGTCGTCAAGCATCCTAACATGCACTGTGATGTTTGAAGGTTTTGCGCCAGGATACATCTGTACGCGCACACCGCACCATGCATGGCATTCGTTTTTACGATTAAAACTTTTTGCCGAAACCGTGGCTGCATAGGCAAAATAACGCGACGACTTAGAGCGAATGTCACCCACTCGGTCAACCACCAAGTCAAATTCTCGTTCCATCATGGCTTTAACACGCGCTTTACTGACATAGCGGCCGTCATCTTGCACACCGTATATGGCATCTGAAAATTTCATGTCATAGGCAGACATGGTTTTGGCAATGGTACCTGCCGCAGCACCTGCCAAAAAAAAACTGTCGGGCGACTTCTTGCCCTGCACCAATTTCCACTATTGTGCCGTATTTCTTTTCATCAAGGTTAATGCGTAACGCTTTTTGGGTCGTTGAGCGGGAACTCACGCTCTTACGAGACTCGGTTTTTTTATCCATGATTTCTCCAAAGGAAGTGGCAAATAGTGGTACAAGGCTATTGTAGCCTTTTTTTGTCAGAGCAAAAATCTAAATTTTCATCATAGTAACGACTAATTCATTGAATAATATGATGAAAATGTTAACGAAAGGTTAATAAGCAAGTGTAGAGGTGAATCAACAGAGAAATCTAGATAAGAGCATTGGATAGAGAAAACCACATCCATAGATAAATAATATCACCATATAGGAAGTATGCTTCGCTAACAGAATATAGCTTAAGCGAAGATTTGCCATCATCAGCGCCAAGTGCACGGTAAATTACTTACTGTCTTCTATCATAGTTGAACGTGTTTCTTGTCCGTAGAACTATGCCTTATTACAAAGATTTATTGCATTAATATAGCTTAAAAAAATGTCTGTTCACAGTGAAATCAACTTGTTATCTTTTAAGATAAATTCGTTACTTAATTCGTTCGATAGCATGAAAGTCTAAAATGTTTTGTTCAGGACTGTTCTCAATCTCGATCACTGATTTAAAGCGGGTACATACAATAAACAGTAAACAACTAAACATTAAGCCAATCACTATGGCACCTACCCACTGGATTTGTAAAAAATCTAAAGTGAACAACAAGGTCAGGCCACTTAAAACTAGAAGGTTGCCCATAAAATAGGGGACCTTACCAATACGGGTAATGGTGAGGTTTAAGTTGTCGCTGTAAAGGCGTATCAAGGAGTCCAATGAATTGATTACAAAGAGTATGCCTACGGCCACCATAAAACCATTCAACCAGCCTGCAATACTTAACTCGTTGAGGTGATAATAATACAGACCTACAAACCATATGGCGATCGGGATAGAAGGGAATATCAACATGGCTAAAAATATTTGATAAGTGCGCAACCCACCAACAAAACGTGCGGTAAATTGACCAATCATAATGCTCCAAGCAAACCACCAATATAGATAGAATTCATGATAAGCATTAAGTGGTAAAACAAATTGCTCAATATTCGAAAAGTAGCCGCCCAATAAGGTAAAGGTGTGTAAAAACTCGCTGACATTGCCTTGGTCTGTCAACAATGCTCCTGACCACATTAAAGCAATCAGCGCAAAGAATAACCAAGTACTGCCAAGGCTAAGTAAACGTACATAACGGAAATCAGTGCTCGAATAAACGGCAGCCGCTATCACAATTAACACAATCAAATAGAAGCTGGCGGTGAGTGCGCCTTCATCAGCAAGCTGGGGAATATACCAAGGTAAATTACTTAATAATAAATAAGCGGTAAATGCACAGGTGCCGATTATGACTAAGTTATTGATAAATTTGATAATCGGGATAGAAAAAAACTGAACTTTAGGCTCAATAATGCAAAAGTAAAAGCAGGTTAAAAAATAGAAACCCCAAATCAAAAACGCCCAATAGCCAAATTCAATCGCTAAGGGGTTAGTAAACGCATACTCTGGGCTGGTGGCAATGTCTGCGTAGCCAGCAAACTCGGTTAAGGGAAACATTATCAGCCCTACATCTAACCCAGAGGTAAACAAAATAGCAATAAAGGTAAAAGTGCTGACAGGCGTCACACCGATACAACGTACATTTCCCCATTTAAATAAAATGCAGCCAATGCAAAAAAAAGTAAATAAAATACCTGCTGATAACCAAATTGTCATAGTACAACCGAAAAAAGTACAACCAAAAAATATGTGATAGCTTAGCCCTTATTATTGTCGTTTAGGTTGGTTAGCTCGTTGTTGAACTTGCCATTGTGGATCCCCTGTTACCTTAACTTTTTCTGGAGACAGTGTTTGACCTCTTATGATGTCGGCTGCGCGCTCTGCCAACATAATGGTTGGAGCGTTTAAATTTCCATTAGGAATGGTCGGAAAAATCGACGAGTCCACCACACGTAAACCGTGAATGCCGTGTACTTTTGTTTCTGGGTCAACCACAGACAGTTCGTCTGTACCCATCTTACATGAACAGCTTGGGTGATAGGCACTTTCTACTGACTCACGCACAAAGGCATCAATCTGTGCATCACTTTGAATATGCATCCCAGGTTGAATTTCTTCTCCTCGATAACCATCAAGAGCGGGTTGATTGATAATTTCACGCGTTAACCTAACGCAGTCTCTAAACCCTTGGATGTCATCCTGATGTTGCAAATAGTTGAAACTGATCTGTGGTGCGACATCTGGTTGTGAAGATACCACCTTGACGCACCCCCGACTTTTGGGTTTGTTATGACCGATATGCACCTGAAAACCGTGTCCAGCAAACGCTTCTTTACCATCGTAACGCATCGCAGCAGGCAAAAAGTGATATTGTAAATCAGGCCA
>Ga0075467_10002713_pt1 | contig 13877 bp, 11 predicted proteins | sample DEB08_DNA_9_FD_75067 | JGI IMG/M metagenome (GOLD analysis project Ga0075467, IMG submission 75067) | Aqueous microbial communities from the Delaware River and Bay under freshwater to marine salinity gradient to study organic matter... | ecosystem: Environmental > Aquatic > Marine > Coastal ...
GAAATCGCCGTGTCGCATTATGCCACAGCGCTAACCCATGTGAGGGATTATCCGCAAGCGATTGAGCTGGCCCTGAATGGCATTGCGCAGGCGCAAAAGCGTGGGGATGACATGTCGGCGGCTTGGCTGCATTTGCCGTTGCTGCGCGCTTATGAGGAAACCAACGCGGTGCCGGATGCCACGTTTTTGGCGCTGGCCGAGGAGACGCTGCGAAAAGCCGAAAGCCTTGGCGAAACGCGGCTGAAGATGCAGATCATCTATTTGCAAGCGGCGCATTTCCGGTCAATTGGCAAGATGACCTTGGCACGCGAGCGTAACGCCGCCTTGCGCGACTTTGCGATCAGCGAAAAAGACAATCGGGGCCAAGGCTTTGCGGCGTGGTCGCAAACTCTACTTTATCAGGTGGTTGAGGAAAACGAGGCGGCCGTGGCATTGGCGGATGCGTCATTGCCACTGACCTTGTCCGGCACAGCGGACAAACACGTGATGATGTCGCTTTGGGCGGCGAATACGGTGCTCGGCAAAAACCCGGTGACAGCGCGGGCCACTTTGGATGAGGTGATGGCCCTAGCCCACAGCTATTTGGATTGTAACATTATTCACGGCAATGCGTTGATCGATGCGATCTATCATTTGCGGCTGGGCAAGGTGACGATTGGCTGGGCGCGGCTGTGCGCGGTGCTGGACGAGACGAAGGCGTCGGGCAATGTGGTGTTCAGCCGTTATTTCCATTTGGTTAGGGCCGAGATTTTGCTGAAAGTGGCCGGCTTGATGAAAGAGCCGCCGCCCAGCCCCGGTTATCCTGACCGCAGCGTGGTGCCTGCACCCAAGCCGGGTTTGGGCGATATTATGACCTTGCTAAAACTGCGGCTAAAGGCGCGGCAGATGGCTGCGGCCGATCTGGCCTATTTCCGCGCGAATTTCGATGGCGATGGTGCGGGGGTGCATGAAGCCCGCGCGCTGACCGGTGAGGCCTTGTTGAACCGTGACCGTACAAAGCGTGACGCAAGCCTGCGCCGGGCTGCGATGCTGGCGGAAGAAGAAGGTTTGATGATTTTGAAACGGCGGATTGAGGAGCAGCTTTAGGGGTTTGCGGTGCTAGGGATGGCCTGTTTGATGCCGTCGGCGCACCGATGCGGGACGCCCTGCTAGGGTCAATCGGGTGTCATTGCGGGCCTTTGTGGCCACCAGTTTGCCTTTGGACAACACGGCAAGCCGGTCAGGGCGCAGGCGCAACGCCTCTACCGCGCCACCAGCATCCAGCACCACCAAACTGGCCACAGCACCGACATGCAATCCGTAGTCAGGCAGGTTCATGATTTTGGCATTCTGGGTAGTGACCATATCAAAACAGCGCGCCATTTCCTGCGGTGAGGTCATCTGCGCCACATGCAGGCCCATAAAGGCCACATCCAGCATATCGGCGGTCCCAAGGCTGTACCACGGGTCCATCACGCAGTCTTGGCCCCAGCCCACGGTGATGCCATGGGCCTGCATTTCCTTGACCCGCGTCAGGCCGCGGCGTTTGGGATAGGTATCATGGCGGCCTTGTAAGGTGATATTTATCAATGGGTTGGGAATGGCGCACATCCCGCTTTCGGCGATCAAGGGCAGCAGTTTGGACACATAGTAATTGTCCATCGAATGCATCGAGGTGAGGTGGCTGCCTGCCGCCCTGCCCCCAAGGCCAAGGCGCTGCACTGCGCTGGCCAAGGTTTCCACATGGCGCGACATCGGGTCATCGGTTTCGTCACAGTGCAAATCCAGCATCAAGCCGCGGTCAGCCGCGATCTGCGCCAGTTCCAGCACCGAAGCTGTGCCATCAGCCATTGTACGTTCAAAATGCGGGATGCCGCCCACAACATCGACGCCCATGTCCAAGGCGCGGATCAGATTTTCGCGCCCGGTTTCGGTGCGGTAAAACCCATCTTGCGGGAAGGCGACCAATTGCAGATCAAGATAAGGGGCGACACGGCGCTTGACCTCGAGCATCGCTTCTACGCCGCGCAGATGGTCGGGGGTGGTGTCGACATGGCTGCGGATGGCCAAAAGCCCCATGGACACCGCCCAATCGCAATAGGTCACCGCGCGATCGATCATGTCATCGACGGTTGCTATATCGCGCAGATCGCCCCACAGGTTGATGCCTTCGAGCAAGGTGCCCGAGGCGTTCAGCCGGGGGGTGCCATAAGACAGCGTTGCATCCATATGAAAATGCGGATCGACAAGGGGCGGGCTGACCAAATCGCCCGTGGCATCAAGGGTTTGCACGGCGTTTTGTGGCAAGTCGCCCATTGCGGTGATACGGTCGCCCGTGATGCCGATATCGGCGCGACGGCCATCTGGCAGCGTGCCCCCCTTGACCAAAAGATCGAACATTCAGCGTTCCCCTTTGTTGAATGGAACCATGAGGGCGGCGGGCACTTGGGCGCGGCGCGACATCAAGATAAGTGCCAGAATGGACAGGATATAGGGTGCCATCAGGAACATCTGATAAGGGATGACCTGCCCAATCGGGGTTTGCTGCAAGCGGATTTGCAGCGCGTCAAAGCCTGCAAACAGCAAGGCGCCCAACATCGCCTTGCCCGGACGCCATGCGCCAAACACCACGAGCGCGATGCAGATCCAGCCCCGGCCATTCACCATTTCAAAGAAAAAGCTGGAGAAGGCCGAGAGGGTCAGGAATGCGCCGCCGACGGCCATAAGGCCAGAACCGACTATCACAGCCCCCATGCGCAGGCCTGTGACCGAAAGCCCTTGGGCAGCAACGGCTTGCGGGCTTTCGCCAGCGGCACGGATGGCTAGGCCGAGCGGGGTGCGGTAGAGCGTGATGGCGGTGACCGCGACAACCGCAAAGGCGGCATAGGTAAGTGCAGTTTGTGCAAAAAGGGCGGGACCGAGAAGAGGGATATCAACAAGATACGGGATCTCTATCGGTTGGAAAGGTTCGATTTTGGGTGGGCTTGTGACCTCGGGCAAGATCAGGCGATAGGCGAAATAACTGGTCGAGGCGGCCAAAAGTGTGACCCCCAAGCCCACAACATGCTGGCTAAGGCCAAAGGGCACAGTGAAGGTCGCGTGCAGTAGGCCAAAGAGCATACCCGCGAGCATCGCCACCGCGACACCGCCCCAAAGCCCCGTGCCCAGATACACGGCCATCCAGCCCGAAAACGCGCCGATGACCATGATCCCTTCGATCCCAAGGTTCAGCACGCCCGCGCGTTCACAGATCAACTCACCCATCGTGGCAAAGATAAGGGGCGAGGCGATGCGCACGGCGGCGGCCCAAAAACTGGCGGTTATCAGGATGTCAAACAGGGCGCTCATCCCCGCACCACGCGGAATTTGGTCAGGCCTATTGCGAGGACCATGAGGAGAAGGGCCAAGGCCAAGAGCATATCGGCGATATAGGTTGGCACACCCGCTGCCCTGCTCATGCTATCGGAGCCGACAAAGATGCCTGCGACAAAAATTGCTGTGATAACAACGCCTAACGGGTGCAAAAGCGCCAGCATCGCCACGATAATGCCGGTATAGCCAAAGCCGGGCGATAGATCAAGGCTCAGGTGGCCTTTTAGTCCCGCCACCTCGGAAAAACCGGCCAAGGCAGCCAAACCACCCGACAAAAGGGCAGTTTTGACCAAGACGCCGTTCACCGGGATGCCCGCAAACCGCGCGGCTTGGGGGTTGAGGCCGACGGCGCGCATCTCGTATCCAAGGGTGGTGCGGGTTTGCACAAACCAGATAAGAGTCGCCGAAATCAGGGCGAGGCCAAAGCCCCAATGCAGGCGCAACCCTTCATCAATGCGAGGCAAACGAAGTGATTTATCCAGCGGGGCCGACTTGGGCCATCCCATGCCCATCGGGTCTTTCATCGGGCCTTCTAGCAGGTAGGACACCAGCAAGAGCATGACAAAGTTGAACAAAAGCGTAGTCACCACCTCATCCACGCCAAAGCGGGTTTTCAACATGACGGGGCCAAGCAAGATGAGCGCGCCCGCCACCATTGCGCCCAAGGCGATGAGGGGCAAGGCCGCGGCACCGATCCCAGACAGTGCCGAGGTGCCAAGTATAACGGTGACGATTGCGCCGCCGTAAAGCTGCGCCTCGGCCCCGATGTTCCATAGCTTGGCGCGAAAGGCGACGGCGATGGCAAGCCCGGTAAAGATAAGCGGGGTGGCGCGGTTCAAGGTTTCAAGCATCGCGAATTTGGACCCAGCCGCGCCTTTGACGATAAGGCCCAAAGTTGCCAATGGGTTCGCCCCGGCAAGGGCAGCCAAAAGCGACGCGATAACCACGGTTGCCACAAGGGCTGCGGCGGGAAAGCCAAAGCTGCGGGCAAGGCTGGGGTTGGCAATGGGTTCAAGCCGCATCGGCAAACCCTATGCCAGCCATCCAGATGCCCAGTTCAGCGGCGGTCAGCGTGCCACGCGCAAATTCAGGCGAGATCCGCCCTTCGGAGATAACATGAATAATATCCGACAAGGCCATGATTTCATCCAGATCTTCGGAAATCAGCAACACGGCAGCCCCTGCGTTTCTCGCCGCCAGCAAGCGTTTATGAACATAGGTGATCGCCCCGATATCCAAGCCGCGCACGGGCTGATTTGCAAGGATGATCTTGGGTGACGCCTCTAGCACCCGGCCCAAGATAAGCTTTTGCATGTTACCGCCCGACAGTTGGCGAATGGGCGCAGAGGGGCCGGGGCAGCGCACGTCATTGGTGGCGATCAGATGACGGGTATGAGCATCGGCTGCGGCCCAATTCAGCAAGCCGTTGCGGCTGAAGGGGGCTTGGGCATAGGTTTCCAGAATGGCGTTTTCGGTTAGGGAAAAATCGGCGATGCTGCCGGTTTTGTGCCGATCCTCGGGGATGCGGGCGATGCCTGCGGCAACAACAGTGCGCGGGGACCAAACATCGGGCATATCGGGCATTTCAATCGCGCCTGATTGCGGGGTGGTGAGGCCCGAAATCAGATCAGACAAGGCGGCTTGACCGTTGCCCGACACGCCTGCAAGCCCGGTGATTTGACCTGCGCGCAAAGCGAGGGTTATGGACTTGAGGCCCGGTGCTGCACCGACATCGGGGGTGGACAGATCACGCAAGGTCAAAAGAGCTGGGCCGGGGCGTTGGGGGGCAACGCTGGGGGGTGTCACCTCGGCCCCTACCATTAAAGCTGCCAGCGCATGACGGTCGGTGTCACGCGTTGCGACCTCGCCCACCAGTTTGCCGTGTCGCAGCACCAAGACGCGTGAAGACAGCGCCATAACTTCATGCAATTTATGGGAAATAAAGATTACCGACAGCCCAGTGGCAACCGCACGGCGCAAGGTGTCAAACAACGCATCGCTTTCTTGCGGGGTCAGAATGGCGGTGGGTTCATCCAAAATCAGGATGCGGGCGTCGCGGTAGAGCGCCTTTAGAATCTCGACTCGCTGGCGTTCACCCACGGCCAAAGTGCCGACAAGTGCGTCAGGATCGATACCAAGACCGAAATCGGCGGCGAGTTTGGCCAGTTTGGCGCGGGCAGCTTTGCTGCCAAGACCCATGCGCCACAAAGGCACGGTGCCGAGCTGGATGTTATCCAGCACAGACAAATTATCGGCCAAGGTAAAATGCTGATGCACCATGCCCAAACCTGCGGCCAAGGCGGCGGCGGGATTGCCGGGGGGTAAGGGGTGGCCAAACACCTCCACATTCCCTTCATCGGCAGTGTATTGGCCAAAGAGAATGTTCATCAATGTGGTTTTGCCGGCCCCGTTTTCACCAAGCAAAGCAATGACTTCTCCGCGATGCAAAGTCAGGCTGATCGCGTCATTGGCGACCAAGGGGCCAAAGCGTTTTGTGATGGACTCAAGGCGCAGAACAACGTCCTGCGCCTTGGGATGTGCAGAGGTCACGACGATTTAGGCTCTTCGTCGTTGATCTCAACCGTAAAGGTGCCTGCTTTGATCGCGGCCTCTTTTTCCGCGACCATCGCCATTGCGGCCTCGGGAACTTTGCCTTCAAAGGTGCCTAAGGGGGCCAAGGAACAACCGCCCTCTTTCATAAAGGAATAGGTGCCGTAATTGGCGGCTTTGAACGTGCCTGCCTGCACCGCCGCGAGGGCTGCGTTGAAGGTCGGTTCAAAGTGCCAGATGGCCGAGGCAACCACGGTATCGGGATAATCGGCTTGGGTGTCGATCACGTTGCCGATGGCCAGAACGCCCTTTTCCTTGGCCGCATCCGACACGCCAAAGCGTTCGGCATAGAGCATATCGGCGCCATTTTCGATCATCGCAAAAGCAGTTTCTTTGGCCTTGGGCGGATCGAACCACGAGCCGATAAAGCTGACCTGGAAGGTGATATCGGGGTTCATTTCACGCGCGCCGGCCATGAAGGCGTGCATCAGGCGATTCACCTCGGGGATCGGGAAGCCGCCGACCATGCCGATGTTCCCTTTGCTCATGGAACCCGCAATGATACCAGACAGATAGCTGGCGTCTTGAATGTAGTTGTCAAACACCGCTAGGTTTGGCACCGCATCATCGGGCAAGAAGCTGGACCCCATCAGGAAGGCTACATCGGGGTAATCGGCGGCCACTTCGCGGGCCTCTTGTTCCACCCCGAATATCTCACCCACAATCAGTCTTACGCCGCTTTCGGCATATTCACGCATGACACGGGGGTAGTCGGTGTTGGAGGTGTTTTCGGAATAAGTGTACTCGATAAGGCCTGCAGCCTTTGCCGCCTCGGCCGCGACGTGGATACGGCTGACCCATTGTTGTTCAACTGGTACGGTATAGATGCCCGCGACTTTCAGCGGGGATTGCGCGAGGGCGATTTTGGGCAAAAGGCCTGCACCCAGAACGGCCCCTGCGCCCATAAGCAGGCTGCGGCGCGTGGTGGCATAAAGTGGTTTCTGCATGGTAAATCCAATCCCTGTTATTTTGATGTTTGACCGAATGGTAAAGCCAAGTGGCGATTCGCTACAAGGCACAGCCAGGTTTATTTTGCGCATGCCCCTTGGGCTGAGGGGTGGAGTGGCGTTTCTTTAGGCTGATCGCGCCTAATTGCCTGAGGTTTGAGCGGACCTGTCAGCGGGCAATGGCCAATAATCCATCTATATCAAGGCATTGCTCTAGATGCTGCGCCAAGGCATCTAGCGTGTGTTCTACTGTGTCGCTGTAGTGGAGTTGCGAAGCGGCCGCGCCGCGTGCGGTTAAAAAGGCTGCGCGAAAGCTGTCATCTGCAAACATGCCGTGCAGATAGCTGCCCATAATCTGGCTATCGGCGGACACAGCGCCTTCGGGCTGGCCGTCAATCTGTGCAAAGGGGCGGGCGCGGGCTGCGCCTTCGCTGCGGCCAATGTGGATTTCATAACCTGAAATGGGGCAGCCGGTTTCGACATGTCTGGCGGTGACGCGGGTCAGGGTTTTATCCGTGCTCATCACCGTTTCAAGATCGAGAAGGCCAAGGCCCGGTGTATCGCCCGCCGCGCCTTCGATGCCTTGCGGATCGCGGACCCATGCGCCCAGCATTTGATAGCCACCGCAGATGCCCAGCACGGCACCGCCGCGCCGCACATGGGCTGCGATGTCAACATCCCAGCCCATGCTGCGCAGATAGGCAAGATCGCCGCGGGTGGATTTGGAGCCGGGAATGATGATCAGGTCGGTATCGCCCGGCACCACCTCACCTGCGCGGATCATTTGCAAGTTCACGCCGGGTTCTTGGGCCAAAGGGTCGAGGTCATCAAAATTGGCGATGCGCGATAGGGTGAGGCAAGCGATTTTATAAGCACCATTCCCGCCGCCTTTTGGCAGATCCAGCGCATCCTCGGCAGGCAAGCGGGACGCGTCGGGAAAGAAGGGGACCACGCCGAAACCGGGCCAATTGGTGCGGTCGGCGATGAGTTTGTAGCCATCATCAAACAGCGAGACATCGCCGCGAAATTTGTTGATGAGAAAGCCCGCGATAAGAGCGTTGTCGGCAGGGTCGAGCACGGCTTGGGTGCCGATCATCTGGGCAATCACGCCGCCACGGTCGATATCACCGACGAGGATCACGGGAACATTGGCGGCGGCGGCAAAGCCCATGTTGGCGATGTCGCCTGCGCGCAGGTTCACCTCGGCGGGGCTACCGGCACCTTCGACGATGACCAGATCACATTGCGATTTCAAGCGGTTGAAACTGTCGAGGACCGGGGCCATCAGGCTGGGTTTGAGGGCGGAATATTCGCGCGCTTTGACGGTGGCGACGCGGCGGCCCTGGACGATGATTTGTGAGCCAACCTCGGATTCAGGTTTCAATAGAACGGGGTTCATATCGACAATTGGCTCTGCGCCGCACGCCAGGGCTTGCAAGGCTTGGGCGCGACCAATTTCGCCACCATCGGCGGTGACGGCGGCGTTATTGGACATGTTTTGCGGCTTGAACGGGCGGACCGACAACCCGCGCAGTTTGCCCGCACGGCAAAGGCCCGCCACCAGCAGCGATTTGCCCACATTGGACCCTGCCCCTTGGATCATCAGCGCGCGCATCTGTTATCCTTGCTTGGGCAAAAACGCCTCGACCGCGGCGGTGGCGATGACCAGCACATTGCCGTTGTCGGGGTTGGTGGCGTTTAACCCGCCGTGGGTGGCGGTAACTGTGGCACGGCCGCGCGGGAGTTTTTCGGCCAATGCCGCGCAATCTACCGCATCGGGTTTTTGCACGCCGATGGTCACGCGGACCTCCATGTCTCCGTGGGAAATGCCCACGGCCTCAAACATCGGGATGGCGGAATGGCGGATAGCGTCTTCAATCGCGAGGGCGGCGGCCTTGGTGTAATCTTGGCCGTATTGGTCGTTGCCCATACCCATTTCAATGATAAAGCGCTGCATTTACGCCTCCATCTCAAAGGAAACCGAGATCGCGGCGTTGGCGATAAAGGTGGGTTTGCCACCATCAGCGCGCGGGACATCAAGCCCGCCTTTGACCACCGAAACACGGACCTGCCCGTACGGGAACACGGCCGCGAGCGCATCTTGGGCAACCAGATCGGGCTGCTGGACGCCAATGTCGAGATCAATGAGCATTTCCGATTTGTCGCGGCCAAAAAGTTCGGCCAAGTTGATGGAATTGTGCCACAGCGCATCTTTGACCGCGCGAATGGCGGCTTCGGTATAATCTTGGCGGCGCAAGGATGTGCCCATGCCCATTTCTGTTAACATGCGCTTTTTCATTCAGTATTCCACGCCTTTTTGCGCCTTGATGCCAGAGCGGAACGGATGCTTGATCAGGGTCATTTCAGTAACCATATCGGCCAGTTCGATCAGCTCTTGCTTCACATTGCGGCCGGTTAGCACCACATGAGTCATGGGCGGTTTATGGTCGCGTAAGAAGGCGACGATTTCGGCTATATCAAGGTAATCATAACGCAGGGCGATGTTGATCTCGTCCAGCAGGACAAACTGGATGTCGGGGTTGAGGATCAGCTCTTTGGCTTTGGCCCAACCGGCTTCGGCTGCGGCCACGTCGCGCGCGCGGTCTTGAGTTTCCCAGGTAAACCCTTCGCCCATTGCGTAAAATTGGCACATGTCGGCGAAATTCGCCTCAATCAACCGGCGTTCGCCGGTGTCCCAAGCGCCTTTGATGAATTGGACCACAGCGCTTGGCATACCATGCGCGATGCAGCGCAGGATCATACCAAAACCTGAGGAGGATTTGCCCTTGCCTGCCCCTGTGTGGACGATGATCAGGCCTTTGTCGCCTTCTTTGGTCGCCATGATTTTGTCGCGCGCGGCTTTCTTCTTGGCCATTTTATTGGCGTGGCGGGCGTTATCGACTTCTGGCTTCTCGGTTGGCGGCTTTTCTACAGGTGTTTCGTCCATGGCTTGCATCCTTTTGTTCGGCTTGGGGCTATCTTTGGCAGCAGTTGCCCGCCACTACAACCAAAAGCCGCCCCGATTGACCCGCGCCGAATGCTGCACGGCTGCGCTTGACTCTACCCTGTCAGTTGGCCCAAGTGGGAACTGTTGGTGCCCGCTGGTTTTCGGGTGAAAAGGGAATGTGCAGTGGTGTTTTTCGCCCCAAGCACAGCCGCCCCCGCGACCGTGACCGGAGAGGTCGCCCAATGCCACTGGCCCATGAGGCTGGGAAGGCGGGGCAACCGATGGGGCCAAACGCCCCAACATCCGCAAGCCGGGAGACCTGCCAACACGAGAGACAGACGAAGTCCGGGCGGGGTGCCCCGGTGTCGGGCATTTTTATGTGCGCCCGCCATTTTTGCCCCGGTCCGGTCCAAGCATAAGGACCGATAGGATGACCGAAGCCACAGCGCCCGTTCTGCCCGATGCAGAGTTGCTGATTTGTGTGACGTGCAAGACCAGCCTGCCTGCTGATCCACTAGCGGGTTTGGCGGCAAATCCATTGGCGGCCGAGGATGAAACCCGGCCCGGTGCGCGGCTTTATGCGGCGTTGATAGCTGGCGATTTGCCCGCGGGCTTGAAGGTTCACGCGGTCGAGTGCCTGTCCAATTGCACGCGCGGATGTACGGTGGCGCTGCGCGGTGGTGAGCGGTGGTCCTATGTTTACGGCAATCTGAACCCCGATACCGATGTCGAAACCTTGCGCGATGGCGCTGCCCGTTATCTGACTGCCGCAGATGGGCTAGTGCCGTGGCGCGAAAGATCCCAACACTTCCGCAAGAATTGTATCGCGCGGATTCCCCCTTATACCCTGACCAAGGATGCCCCCAATGTCTGACCTTTCCAAAATCCCTGTTACTGTGATCACCGGATTTCTGGGGTCGGGCAAAACCACGCTGATCCGGCATTTGATGATGAACCCGCACGGCAAGCGATTGGCGATTTTGGTCAATGAATTTGGCACTGTGGGAGTGGACGGCGATATCTTGAAATCTTGCGCGGATGAGAGTTGCCCGGTGGAGAATATTGTCGAGCTGGCGAATGGCTGCATTTGCTGCACCGTGGCCGATGATTTCATTCCGACGATCGAGGCGCTGATGGCCATGCCGCAGCGGCCCGACCATATTTTGATCGAAACCTCGGGGTTGGCGTTGCCGAAACCTTTGCTCAAGGCGTTTGACTGGCCTGCGATCCGGTCGAGGATTACGGTGGATGGGGTGATTGCGCTTGCCGATGCCGAGGCGGTTGCGGCGGGGCGGTTTGCGCCGGATGTGGCGGCTGTTGATGCCCAGCGCTTGGCCGATGACAGTATTGATCATGAAACGCCGTTGTCCGAGGTGTTTGAGGATCAGATCTCTTGTGCCGATATTATCCTGCTCTCCAAGGCGGATTTGGCGGGCGAGGCTGGGCTTGTCGCCGCGCGGCAGGTCATCACATCGGAAACCGTGCGTGAGGTTCCGATGATCGCGATGACCGATGGGATTATTGACCCGCGCGTGATTTTGGGCCTGAACTCGGCGGCCGAGGATGATATCGATGCGCGCCCCAGCCATCATGACGGCCATGACGACCATGAGCATGACGATTTTGAAAGCGTTGTGATTGATCTGCCAGAGGTGACCGACCCGGATGCTTTGCAAGCCGCGATTATCCGCCTTGCACGTGAGCAGCATATTTTGCGGGTCAAAGGGTATGTAGCAGTGACGGGCAAGCCGATGCGGATGTTGGTGCAAGCCGTGGGCGAGCGTATTCGCGTGCAATATGACCGCCCGTGGGGTGGTGCCCCGCGCCAGACCCGGCTGGTGGTGATTGCCGAGCATGACCATATCGACGAGGCTGCGATTCGCGCGGTGCTAGAGGCCTGATCCATGCATGTCGTCTTTCGCGAAAGCCACGGGCTAGAGGAAACGGACACGCCCTATGACGTGGGGCAAAGCCCTGCCGATTTGGTGGTGTTGTCCTTTTCCGACAGTGACTTAGGGGCTTTTGCGGCGGGCTGGCAGCGGGGGCGGGCATCGTTGCCTGCGGTGCGCTTGGCCAATTTGGTGGCGCTGCGGCATCCGCTGTCGGTGGATACCTATGTTGAGAATACTTTATCGGGTGCCAAGGGAATTTTGATCCGGTTGATTGGTGGCGAAAGCTATTGGTCCTATGGCCTTGCGCAGGTGCAGGATTTGTGTCGCCGCAGGGGTATTGCACTTGCGATTGTACCTGCGGATGGGCGGCCAGATGCGCGGCTGGATGCGCTGTCGACCTTGCCCGTATCCACCTTGCGCCGGTTGTCGGCGCTGTGCGAGGCGGGGGGGGCGGTGGCCGCCCATGCAGCCCTTGCGCAATTGGCGCTGGCAGCGGGGCTTTATGCCGGGCCGGTTGCGGGCGATAAATCGGTGCCGGAATGTGGGTGGTATGACCCCACATTGGGGGTGATCGCGGCACCCAAGCTGGACGGGCCTGCGGTGGCGGTTACGTTTTACCGCAGCTATTTGACTTCAGCCGATACCAGCCCTGTGGATGCGTTGATTGACCGATTGCGTGCACGCGGGTTTAACGCGGTCGGGCTGTTTGCCAATTCGCTGAAAGCGCCGGTGTCGGCGGCGTGGGTGCGCCAAGCCTTGGGTGATTTGGCCCCTGTGGCGGTGATCAATGCGACTGCGTTTTCGGCCAAGGGTGCGGATGGGACTTCGCCGCTGGACGCACCCGGTTGCCCGGTGTTTCAGGTGGGCCTTTCCACCGCGCGCAGGCGTGAATGGGCAGAGGCAGACCGTGGGTTGTCGCCTGCCGATTTGGCCATGCATGTGGTGCTGCCCGAGGTGGATGGGCGTATTTTTGCAGGCGCTGTCAGCTTCAAGGCCCCTACCCCGCGCGACCCCGATTTGCAGTATTCGCGGTTTACCCACCGCGCCGATGCAGGTCTGATCGAGGCTGCGGTGGAGAAGGTGGCAAGCTGGCATGCGCTGGCGCAGACCCCTGCCCCAGCGCGGCGCTTGGCGATTGTGTTGTCCACCTATCCCGGCAAAACCTATCAGCTTGCCCATGCCGTGGGCCTTGATGCAATTGCGTCAACCGAGGCGATTTTGGCGGCGCTGAAAGCTGAGGGGTATAGTGCAAAAACCGGCGAAGGCCTTGGGCAAGACCTGATGCACCGCACGATTGCTTGGCCGTTGGAGGCCTATGTGAGCGCGCTCAAAACCCTGCCGCAACCGTTGCAAGAGGATCTGATGCAGGCTTGGGGTGCGGCTGACACCGATCCAAGTGTCGCCAATGGGGCGTTTGAGTTCAAGGCATTGATGCGAGGCGATACCCTGATTGCGCTGCAACCTGAACGTGGCGAAGTGACGACGCGTGATGATGACTACCACGACCTGTCGCGCACGCCGCGCCATGCCTATGTTGCGTTTTATCTGTGGCTGCGGGCACAAAGGCTGCATGCGCTGATCCATGTGGGGGCGCATGGCACGCTGGAATGGTTGCCGGGTAAATCGGTGGCCTTGTCGCAGACCTGTTGGCCCGATGCGCTGACCGGGGCCTTGCCGGTGATTTACCCATTCATCGTGAATGATCCGGGCGAGGCCGCGCAGGCCAAACGCCGGATTGGGGCGGTGACGCTGGGCCATATGCCACCGCCGATGGCGCAATCGGAAACGCCGGCCAATATGACCCGGTTGGAGCGGTTGCTCGATGAATATTCCACCGCTGATGGGTTGGACCCTGCGCGCCGTGACCGCCTGATAGCCGATGTGCGCGCCGAGGCGCAGGCGGTGGGGGTTGAGGCGGATTTGGGCCTTGACGCCGATGCGTCACCTGCCGAGGCGATGACCCGTATTGACCGCTTTGTCTGCGATGTCAAAGAAAGCCAATATGGCGAAGGGTTGCATATTTTTGGCCCCGCTGGTGAGATGGACGGGCTTTTGACCGCACTTGCGGGCCAGCGCGTGGCCCCCGGTCCATCGGGATCGCCGTATCGGGGGCGGACCGATGTGCAGCCC
>Ga0075467_10002714_pt1 | contig 13873 bp, 11 predicted proteins | sample DEB08_DNA_9_FD_75067 | JGI IMG/M metagenome (GOLD analysis project Ga0075467, IMG submission 75067) | Aqueous microbial communities from the Delaware River and Bay under freshwater to marine salinity gradient to study organic matter... | ecosystem: Environmental > Aquatic > Marine > Coastal ...
CCCCAAAACCCCAAAACCCCAGGAGAAGAGATTGGTATAATTTATTATAACCAAGAATGGATAAATATTCCACAAACAACCTGCAAGATCTTACACTAAGTGGCAAGTACTATAGGTACTGCATTAAACAAATTAGGAGGGAGCTCAGATATCAACGGCCTAAGACACACTCAAACCCCGAGAAGGTCGTCAGTGTGGGCAATCTTCGCATTTAGTAACAGCATATGAACGATCCTTTTGTCAGGGATTTCATCAAGGGAGCAGGGTTGGGCAACATTAAAAAACAAATTTAAGATACCCCAAAGGAAACACCCTCTGGAGATTCAGACTGGGAAGAAACAGATTTCAGCAGCAAGCTTGAAGAGAGCCCTAAGAAGGAGACCAAAGAAAAGGTAGTGCGAAAAGAAGGCTTTTTCCAGAAACTGAATTACATGTGCATGTAGGACATTCAGCAGGAAGAGACACTCCCCTCAGGAAGGACCACAATGTGCAACCCAAACGCTTTCGTGGATACTACCTTGATGCGAGAGAACACTTTTTAGCTCTAGAACGTTCGAAAAGACGCCTTAAACGGACTGATTTCTTCAAAATAACAGGTTTTCATGGGTCGTCAGTGCAAATTATGGCCTACTCAGATGCAGTCTCTTATTGTGGCTCGAGGATCTTAACTCAAGGTCTTTCAGTCCTTCCATGATAGAGAACAAGAGGTAACAAAGGACTTGTTCAAGCAAAAAAAATCTTTGGGCAACGTGTGTGACCTTCTGGTGGACTCCTTCAACACCATCCATCTGCTCTTAGACACCGGAATTTACTAACAATTTGCTATAGGTGCGGCTCCTAAGCAAAGTGGAGAGAAACTTTAACTGAAGGGTCATACTATTAACTTTTAAAAGGTATAAGAATAATATAAGGAATGCTTCAAGAAGCTAGCTGTCAACGAACAATCACAATAAGGGCTCATTGTGATTTACACCCCTAGAAGTCTATTCAGTTTCAAACTGGAAGAGATTGCTAAAGAATAGAAGAGTTGTGCTGGGGCAGTCAGTGATTACATTAGCCTTGAAGACGAAGACAATGTCAAAGTAAATCATGCTCACACTTTTATGCCAGCAGGTTCGCCAATCAAAAGCATCTAGGTTAACCAGAAAGACCTAATTTTCGTAATGGCTTAATGCGGTAGCATCTTTGTTCTCAATAACACCTTAGACAACGAGAATGCTGGCCTTGTGTTCACACTCAAGATTCCCGTCTTGGCTTCTCCATCTGTTAGCTTCTTCTTAATCCCGGAGGCTGATATATCAATAGAAGAAGGAAACAAAGTGTCCAAAATAAAAGGTGCCGATACAGTTGAATAGTTCCTGCTGAAGAAAAACCTCAAGCCCTGTGGCAAAATACTGACCATTCAGAAAAATGCGGTGAGCATGTGGGATTTCGATTGCGACTACGATTCTAAAAAACATAGCTGCAAGCTATTATGCCAAATTGTGTTCGAAGAGAGTAGCCAAATAGTTAATGCAAAGTATTGCAACTCTGTTTTGCTTCTCTAACATATGGAACTGACAAAGTTCTCATTGGTTAAAATAGGCATGATGAAACCTGAAAACGAGGTTCCCTAGTTCTTGCAGCTCAACCTTCTTCAATTGCCAACGTTTGAGGCAAAGGAAGGACTCAAGAATTTTGAATTGCACACCAAGAGACTGAGGGACGGGCAGTTGGTTATAAACTTGAGGCATATCTCCGACTAGGGGGCTGTGAGAGACCTCATTACTACGGTTGCTGACCAGCGAGAGTTGTATCGACAGCTTGTGCGCAGTGGGATTGTCAAGAAGCACTCCCTACAAAGTAAAGTTTATTCGGAAAGCTTGCTCTGCTACAAGCAATCCTAGACAGCTCTTAAGCTTAAGGAATAGATCAGTTAAAAGGCATCATCTTTGTGGGAGAGTTACAAGGAGAAAACTAGGAATGTAGCAGAAACGCTTAATAATTTCAACGCTGAGACCGCTCATGAGGAGGCTGTGGTTAACAACACAATTTAAGAGGGAAGTCCTTCCTAAACCGACCCACTTTTGGATCTTCTAGAGACATTCAAACGAAGAATTGAGCAGAGCGCTAGCAAAGAGGATGCAAGCATGACTCGTTAGCGCCCACTCAGAGGTATTTAAAGCGAAAGTTCTCGATTGCTGTCGACTGCAGATATGGACGGGTTCATGAGGAGCACCTTTGGGTTCAGGCCCTAGGTATAAACTGAACACGAAACACGCCAGCTAATGAGTCTTTTCAACGAACAGGATGACGAACCCCTCAAGTGGGAGGTGAAAGAAGCTGAGTTGACAGCCATGCAAGAAAATAGAGCCAGACTAGTAAGTGAGGACATTTTCAAAGAGATTGATGAACAGGTCTTCGACGAGCAAAAGCCAAAACAAGTATAAAAAGTTAAGGTGGCAACAAAGATATAAGAGAAAGAAGAGTAGACTCCAAATGTGGAAGAGAGCAAACGCAGAGACTCCGAAAGTAATGACAATGAGAGCTCCGAGGAAGAAGTAATTGAAAGCACAGAAATAGAAGATGAGATCGGCTTGAGTCTTAAAAACTTCTCGGAGAGGCATTTACTGAAGCTGTAACGAATGTCCGACCAGCAGATTGAGAGAGTGCGCCTGATATCCTAGTCAGCAGAGAAGTCGACGCAATCTTACAAAAAGTTGAACAAAGCATTTAAACAGTAGACCCAACAGTTGTCAAGCAAGGTAAAGGCTCAACTTAGCCAAAATGTCAAGGCTTCTCTCACCTAGAGCTCTGTAAAGCTAAGAAAAGGAACTGTGTCCAAGGCTCAGGACTTCTACAGTGACTCTCTTGACTCCAGCCTGGCTGCAATGATGGCTCGGCTGCAGACAAAAGTCGTTGGTTATCAAGACGACCATACCAGAAAGTAAAAACGTCACATTGACCTTGTAGCCGAGACAACTTAGAGCTGTATGCGAGATGAGCTTGGTTAAGTGGTTGCAAAGACAGTTGAGGGGTGCCTCCAGGAGCATGTGCAGGCGGAGTATGATGGTGTTTGTAGAGACTACGTTGGTCGATCACAGCAGGGAAGTGATGAGCTCCTCCAGTTTATGGGCTCGTGTGAGGAAGTCATGCGCAGAGGCCTTGGGCTTCGACCACTCAATAACAAGGACGGCATGGAGGCTCAGCCAGCCGGGCTTGCAGCATGATAGAGTCTTTGGCCCACCACCAAAGTTTGACCATTTTATTCAAATTAATTAGAGGCAAGTTTTGATAACTGTTGTTTTCGAAATGTTTTTCAAAGTTATAATTAATTTAAATTTACGATGCAAACGCAACCGCTAAACACTGCCAATATGGCGAGCGCAACTCTCGATGGCTCTCGTGAGCAATCCGAACAGCCTGAGCTCAGTAAGGTGGCTCTACTTGAGTAGCGTATCGCCGCAGACATCAAGCGTGCCCAGGAAGACCTGGAAAGCTACACAAAGAATGACTCTAGCTTTAGACGCAAAGATACTGTGGAAGTTGTAAAGGATGTGATGGGCCGGATAAAAGAGGCGGCCTCGGAGCTAAACCGACAACCTGAGGACGTGAGAGAAAAACTCTACTACCTGATCTACAACTCCACTATCCTGATTTTCCGTGCCTGCCACTAATTGAGAGTGGCCAACTACTCAAGGGAGGCAACTCATTATCTTGCCTTTAACGTGCTCTGTCTGGACAACAACCTTATCCTCACGACCACTAAGTACCTAGACTGGAGAGTCCTCAACTACGTAGAGCTAGCTAGAGCATATGCCGACGTTGGGGCCCTTAAGGCTGCTAATAAGGTTGTGAGTTATGGTATCAGCAAGGTCCTTTACACCAAGCAGATTGAAGAGCAAGACCCGCCCGTTCCAGAAGGCACCAAAGACACGCTCATTGATGCTCTCAGAGTCCTCCGTACTCAGGAGCTCAAGTACGAGCTGCAGTCAGGTGCTCTCCAGCCAGACGCCTGGAGGAAGAAGCTGGAGGAAACCTTCGCCAACAACAAGTACCACCGAAGCCTCGCTATCGTGGAGTGTCTCCAGACTAACGAGCCCTTCGCCACGAGTGCTCAAGGCAAGGAGTCGAAGACAGCAAAGCTCATCGCAGCTGCACTGAAGCAAATGGTTGAGCTGCTGAAGCCAGACGTAGAGCTCATCAAGCAAGCTCTGGTGCAGGTGCACGAAAAGAAGAAGCGAGACCGCGAGAAGAAGGAGAAGCTCCAAAACAGGGACCCCGACGTCGACCTGGACGAGCTGCTCGACCGGTACAAGCAGATGGATGCGGAAATGATCCCGGAGAAAGACTGGAAGTTCGCAGCTACCTGCGTGCCCATCGAGATCCACGTTGAGCTCGTCAAGCTCGCTTTCGAGTGCCAGCTGTGGCAGGAGTTCGAGGCACTGCTGGACCCAGCCCTCGTCCGCCTCAAGTTCAGGAGGTACGAGGTGCCCTTCCTCGCAACTATCGACGTCTTGATGTCGGCAAGCAAGCTGGCGAACATCCCAAACGGCTTCGAAAAGCTGCCCAAGGACCTCAACTAGGCCAACCTGCGCATCGAACTCAAGAAGCTGCGGGCCTCTGCAAAGAAGGGGGCAAGTGGCGGAGGCGACGACGCTGACCCCAAGAAGGACGAGCCAAAGAAGGCCGCCCAGGCACCTCCCGCAAAGGACGCCAAAGATGCGAAGGGCAAAAAGGGTGCGCCTGCTGCCGCCCTGGAGGACGAGGCCAAGCCCGCCGAGGAGGATGAGATCCACGCCTCAGAGGGTGAGCTCGAGGCCATCAAGCACGTCTACGTGAACATGCTCCTCCAGCGCACCAAGAACCCACAGAACGCTATCGTCGGAGTGGACGTGGTCCTGGCCGACGAGAACCTCGGCCCCGACCTCCCCGACAACCACTTCGCCGTCGCAGTGCCAATCAGACAGCACGCTGGAGCCTACGAGAAGCAAGGGGTGATTCCCTACGTCGTGTTCCGCAGGACTGCTAACTCGCTCATCGACGAGGAAGACTCGCTCTCCATCATCACCGACGTGTGCGTCATCCAGGGCCAGGATCCCCACCTGCGGGCCCCTCTTGGTTACACCAAGATCCCTCTCGACCTCAGGCAGACCCCTCAAGAACTCGAGCGAGTACCCAACCTGGACTACGTGTTCGTCTGCTACAAGACCGACAGGCAGCTGGCGCTGGCAGAGCGCGACCTCCTCATCCTCCGCAGGCTAGCCGAGTTGGAGAAATCCTTTGTCGCCCCTGGCGCCGAGGAGTACAAGCAGCTTGCCGAGGCCAGCCAGTTCCTGAACCTCACGTACAGCCAAGACCTCCTCGTAGACCTCGCGAGCACTGTGAAAGAGGCGCTGCTAGGCCCACTGGGAGACTACTACTTGGAGAACAGACTGGACATGCTCACGGAGACGAGCGCCCTTCTCTGGGCCAAGTACCTATTGCCTGTGCTGCAAAAGATCGACATCTACGTTGAAATGCGAGGCCAGAAGGAATTCTTCGGCGAGTTCGTAGACGCCATCGACGAGTCAGTTATCCGTGTGCGCCGCGACTTCGTGGAGACCTTCAACGTGATGCACCGCATCCTCACCAGGATGGAGTTCGTGCCCGACATGGTCATGTACTGCAAGTTCTCGATCTACCTGGCCAGTCTACAAGAGGAGGTCGGTGAATTCAGAAACGCCGTCCAGGCTCTCCGGTCGGCACTAGGCAAGGTGGTCGAGTTCAGAGAGGAGCGGATGAAACGGACTCTAGACGCGGATGCCAAGGACAACGCTACAACAGCAATGAGCATCACCATTGACAACAAGAAGATCGGCGACCTGGAGGCGAAGATGCAGACCATCTATGAGACATGGGAGGAGCTCATTCTGCGGAAGGAGAGGGACAGAGTGAGGCGCGAGAAGGGTGAAACCTAGCTCGAAGAGGACGAGGGGGACGAGGAGCAGCTCGAGGTGAAACAGTGCGCACAGGAACTGAAAGACAAGGGCCTCGACGAAAGAGGCATCGAACTGTCTCAGTGGCACAAGGAGTGGGCGGAGAAGCACTCGCTCCGAGACAAAAAGTTCTTCGAAGAGACTGACCAGATCATCCACGCCCTTCACGCTGACGTGCTGGTGAACCTGTACCGCTGTGAAATCAAGCTCGGCAAGGAGATGTCCGTTGTGAAGAGGCAGACCCAGGATCTCCTCAAGACTCAGGGCATCGACCTCGCGAAGAACGCCCCCGGTAACTTGACTAAGAATCTCTCGGGCTCCCTCTCCAAGAAGATGAACATTGCCAAGGGCAAAACGCTGGCTCAGAATAAGGGTGCCCTGAAGAACCTGCAGCAAACTCTGCAGGAGGCGGGCAAGCTGCCTCCCTCCAAGCCCCAGATCCTGTCGTACGAGAAGATCCTGGAGAAGGAGAACAACCAGAATCCCTACCAGAATGCCCTCCTCTACATGGCGCTCGCCATGGCGAAGTCCAACAACGTTGAGCAAAAGAGCCTGCTGCTGGAGTCCTTCGAGTTCCTGAAGCGAGCCAGACAAGGGGAGGACACCCAGACCAACCTCGCTCTCGACAATGCTGTCTACATCCGCGCAGCCCGTCACTACCACGATTACTTTGGGAGGTCCGCCGACCAGATGCACCCATTCGGGCTTCTCGCCAAGGCTCAGTACATCAAGAAAACGCCCGTCCCTCAAAAGCCCGTGATGATTTGCAGGACCAGCACCTCGATCACGATGAAGCTCCCCTTCTACAAGCCCCTTACGGAGTACAAGGCCTGGCGCAACATCTCGGAGATAGCTCTCTACGGTAAGCCCAGCGGTTCTGGCGTGGCAGTCAGTCTCAACAACGCAGACTACGAGGGAACCGGCGAGAAGATGGCTCCCGGCGGCGTCGTCAACGTGACCGGTCTGATCCCCAATGAAAGGTACGTGTTCGCTGCAGGTGGCTATACTCCTGAGGGAGTGTGCGTCAACGGCATCGGCGAGACCTCCAACGAGACTCTCACTCTTTTGCCGTTGTCTCTGCACCAGCTCCACGGCTACCTGGCCGAGATAGCCTTCAAGCTGGGCCACTACCAGATCGCAAAGCAGGCAGCAGAGATTCTGTGCCAGCAGTTCATCATCAAGAACGAGTTCTCGTACGCTCACCTTGACACCAAGGTGAACCCCGTGCTCGCATTCCGCCTGGACGAGGACTACCTCTCTCGCATCTCCCTGGTCGAAGCGAAACAGCTGGCTGAGGCCTTCATCATCATTGCCAAATGCACCAAGCTCGTGCGAGGTGACGTTCAAAGAAGAGCTGACCACTGCGAGCTGCAGGTTGAGAAGCAGAAGATCGACATGAAGGTGGCCAACTTCCTTTGCCTGGCCCTCGAGATTTCAACATCGCTCAACAGGCCGTCTCTTACGAAACGCATCGTGGCTGAGCTCTACAACCATCTGACACCTTACTTCGCCATGAAAATGAGACCTCACATCCTGCTTCACGTTCTGCTCAAGTGCCACCAGAGCCTTCGTCTGGTGCCCGCTGAGCTCATAGATGCCAACTGCCGCCGTATCATGGGTTGTCTGAGCTACCAGGTAGTCAAGCTTGGCTTTGAGTCGTCGGAGGACAAGATGCTTCGCAGGGCCATGATATCAGAGCTCCCCATCGCATCTCGTAAGTGGAGAAGATACGCTCAGTATGTCGTGCAAAGGCCCCAGCTCGCAGAAGATGAGCGAGAGAAACTAGAGGAGCAGCAGAAGCGCATAGAGCTAGGTGAAGCCATTCCCGAGGAGGATCTCATTCGCGAGCCGGAAGCTTACGAGGAACGACTCTACAAGCTGGACGAGTTCGAGGACGAGGGTCATGCCCTCGAGGAGTTCCTGCTGAGTCTCATGGACTTCCAGGATGTAGTCAAGGCAAAGACTGAGAAGTGGAAAGAGTCTGTAGATTCCCTGCAGGAAACTGTCTCGAATGGTGAAGAAGTGGTGGGCCAGCTCAAAGAAGCAATCTCTGCCAAGACTGAGTTCTGGGAGCAGGTGAAACTCAACAAGCCGAGTGCCTAGCTCTAGGCCCTCATCCAAGCCCAGCAGGCAGGCTCCGAGAACCCTCGCTTCCTTGAGTTCTGCTGCAAGTGCATCCGCAGGGCGCTTGAGGCCGGCGACTATACGAGCTTCGAGGAGCTTGGGTAGAAGACCGAAGAGGGCGTCAAGGTGGCAGAGGATGATGAGGCAGCCATCGAAACCAGGATCAACGAGAGGCTCGAGTACCTCGACAAGGACATCGTCCGCAAGCAGCGAAAGAGGTTCGCCGCCCTCGAAGAGAGAGTGAAGCAGATGCTCGAGCAGCAGAGTCTTTCGGGAGGAAACGCGACTCTCGGCACCAAGAAGCTGCAGCAGCTGGTGAGCGGGGACAAGAGCGGCAATGACGAGGAAGCCAACCAGCTCGTGGTCACCTTCGACTCCCCCGAGCAAGAAGAGGCAAAGCTGTACGCCTATCTGTGGATCAGCGAGAAGTATTTCTTGCAGAGCATGTGCTTGTTCCTCCAGCTGGCATCCACCTCGTCCCAGCGTTCCCAGCTTGAGGCGGGGGCCCAGAGCTGCGTCTACAACGACATTCTTCAGATTGATTTTGTAAAGTACAAATCTACAGTAGAGGAGCACAATGAGGAAAACCGTCTTGCCAAGGCTCAGTTCGAGGAGGAGCACAAGGACGACGAAGAAAAGTATGAGATCCAGCCCGAGGAGAGAATCAAGCGGGTGTCTAATTTACTTCGCATTATGGCCAGGGCAGCCGAATACGCCAAGAACTCGAGATCGTGGTTGCAGCTCGTGGCCATCATTCGCTACACCTGGAACGTTCTCTCCTTCGACCTGACCACTCCTCTCGAGCTCACTCAAGCTGACGGCTGGCGCTACGTCCTACTGATTGCCGAGTGCAGTCTGTACCTCGTTGAGCACTTGCAGCAAGGAGGCAGTCTCAGAAGAATGGCAGGCAGGGAGATCGACGAGGTCAAGAACCAGCAGCCTTCATTCGACAGGGAGTCTTAGACAAAGACTGTGGCCTTCAAGTTCGACGGTGGAGCCGAAACCATGGATTCAAATGCCCAGACAGGCGTGGAAGGCGGGGCAGATACCAAGCAGACCGCGGTGACCTCAGGCGGAAAGGGAGCCAAGTGGTTCGACTCAATTGATGAGTTTGATATCTCTCTGCACGCTAGCTTCATCGGCTACACAGTCCAGTGCTTGATGGCTGTCTCAAAGTGGGAAAGTCTCGTCGACATCAGCAACCGACTCAACACTGCCACGGGCAACGAGTTCGCCTCGCACCTCCTCCCATTCATCATTTATGCTCAGAGCACTCTCCATGAGCAAGCAGCCACGCAAACTTCCGAGAAGCGCAAGGCCCTCGAAACAAGAATCTAGCAATTTGAGAACTGGAAGCTGACCAGCAAGAAGAAGCGTAGCAGACAAGCCATGCTGACTGGCGAGATCCCTCCGGAGGAGCAAGAGTTCTTGCGCGACAAGCAGCAACTTGAGAAGGAGATCTTCCGACTCGATGTGATCGAAAACGTGCTGCTCTCGGACAAGCAGGCTTCGGACGGCTTGCTAGAGAACATCAAGCGTGACGCAAACAACTGCGTGGAGTCCCTCAAAATGTGCCGCAAGCTCTACTACCAGTTTGGTATTGAAACGCAGAGCTTGAACAAGGAGGAAGTGAAGAAGGGAGCAAACCACTTTGAAATCCGCTCCAAGCGAAAGGGTCACAAAGTGTTCACTACCATGGTCATCGGCAACTACAAAAAGTGTGTTGAGCAGCTCAGGAAGAGATAGGAGAAGTTCCTGCTCATTCAAGCCTTGCACGAGCTCGGAAATCTTCAGTATGCGGACGGCAACCTCGGCGAAGCAGAAATCATCTGGAATGACTGTGTCGACACCATCTTCCAGAGGCTCTACGTAGTCAACCAATTCAGACAAGTGTTTGCCGACAACGACTCTCTCGGAGACGCCTTCGGTTCCAAGCAGGTTCTCATCGGTGGCATTGTTTTGACCAAGCTAGCCAAGCTTTGCTACGAGGGTGCAGACCTTCACAAGCACTCTGAGTGCCTTCTCATGGCAGCCGAACTCTTTGCAGCCCCTGCAAAGCTCACCATGCCTCACCCACAGGTGGCAGTAGAGTATGCCACCTACTCGTTTAGAGAGTTTGCCGACAGCGGTCTCTTCACAGATCAGCTTGTGTTGCAGCCAAGTGAGCTTCTGCACACAATCTCCGTGGCCACTCAGTCTCTGATAGACGAGCAACTCTATCATAAGGCACTTCCTCTGGCAGCTTTAATGGAGTATGTAGCCCGTGATGTCACGCGCTCCAAGATCCTCACCGTCAAGGCTCGTCTCCTGAAAGCCTCTGCCCTTGTGGAACTAGGCTACATCAACGAGGCACTGCAAATCTACAAGCGCATCATTGGGCTGAAAGACCTTCCCGACTACGGTGCCAGGAGCTCTGAGCACTCAACCAAACAGAATGGACAGAACTATCAGTTCCCTAGTGAAGAGGGCTACCACAATGACCTCAGCCCAGAGGCTGACGAAAACCAGGGAGTAATCAAGCTCTTGATGGATGCTATTCCCGCCGAAACTGAGCAAAAACTCATGGCCTTCTGTTCTCCATTCATCCTCGAGAGTCTCAACTATCTACGTGGACTCTTCCTCCTCAGAATTGGAGAGACCGAAAACGTCGAGCGCTCCGACAAGGCAGAGCTGAGACAGCAAATTCTGAAGACTGCAGAGGAGCTCATGCGGGCATCTCTGAAGAAAGTCCAGCTCGCCGAGGAAGTTGCTCACCTGAGGTCTGAAATTGTGAGCAACGACATGCGAGAGGTTAGCCGAGAAGAAGAGCAGATCATTGCTCTCAAATCAAAACTTTCTGAGTGCTACGAAAAGGCTGGCGTATCTCAGTAAGCCCAGGAAAGCTTCTACACAAACTCCGAGGAGGAGATGTGCGCTGCTGATGCTAGAAGCCAGCGTCTTAGTCTGATCCTTCGTCTGCGTGCGGCTCTGGGCCGAGTGCTCTCCTGCCAGGGTCTGCTCGTCGAGAGCTTCTATATCCTGCGCCAGGGTCTTATCAACTTTTAAGGGCTGTCAGAAGGCCAGTTCTCTGAGGTGGAGAAGGGAAGCGAGCCTGAGAGCAAGGGCTCTTTCAAGCTACCAGACCAGCTTGGAGGTGGAGGAGCAGCAGCTGCCAAGGGAGGAAAGGCACCTCCCCCTGGCAAGGATGCTAAGGGCAAGCCTGGGGCAGTCGACGACCAGGACGCGGCCAAGCGGGAGGAGGCTGAACGTGCCAAGTAGGCAGCAGCCGAGGCCGAGCGCCTCCGTGCTGCAGCAGAAGCGAGTGACAGGCGTTGCCATCCTCACGTCAGTCTCTGGCTGCGAACCAAGATCACCATTATCTCCATCTTGCTTGCCGAGAAGCGCTATGAAGACTGCGAAGACGCCATCGCTGTGACCAGGCTCGAAGCCTAGAGCGTGAAGGACTAACTCTACATCCGAAAGCTTTTGGAGATTGAGTTCCAAATCCACGTTCAGGCGGGAGATCTGAAGGAGGCACTCTTGATTGCCAAGAGCATTTCCAACCACGGGGAGAAGTACCACCAGGCAGACCAGTCGCTCTGCGAGTTCCTTGGCAACCTGTCAGAGCTCTACTACAACTAGAGCAAGAGCGAAGAGGCCATCCGAGTCATCGAGAAGGCTCGCTAGCTCACTTGGAGCCGTCTTGCTGAAACTGGCCTGGAGGTTGTGCCACAGGACATCAACGGCCATGGCGACGTCAAGGTTTGGGCCAACCGTAAGCGAGCGACCGAAGAGGACCTTGAAGCAAGGCTGGCAAGCTCGCAGCCAGCGGGTGGAGCTGGAGGCAAAAAAGAGGCTCCCGCCAAGGGAAAGGGCGCTCCAGCGAAAGGAGCTGTAGCCGATGAAGCACCTGCTGACGAGTCGACTGAAACTTCAAGCTTGGATTTCTCGAACCCAATTAATTACAAGCTTAACTTGGCAGACCAGGCCATAAATGCAAGCAGCCTCGCTCCTAGCATTTACTTACAAGGGCTTGACAACCTAGTTCGCTTTGACCTCCGCTACGCCCAGTACTTGACAATGATTCAGCACAAGCACTCTGAGGCTGAAGGTGTCCTCGCAAGAACCGAGAAGTTGGTGTCTCGCTGCTTGTATCTGTGCCCTCAACTGAAGTTCTACCAGTCCTTCTTGATGGGCCACGTCAACAGAATGCTCTTCTATGAAAAGGTGCTGGAGTTCTAAGCTCAATACACCAAGAAACTCAAGTACAAGGATTCGTTCCAGCGCCATGTCCCCCACGGCTCCATCGCTCTGGGCCAATTCCTGCTTGAGTTGCCCAACTTCAGCAGCCGACACAAGACGGAGTACATGGACTTCCTGGATGCAAGTGAGAAGGCTTACGGGCAATCAGTTGAAATTGCAAAGGCTGAAGCTGTCTGCTACGAGTTCGACTTCACGGTGGTTGATTCGCTGAGAGGCCTTTCAGAAATCTGCTTCTTGCAGAGCGAGTACAGATCGCGAATTCTTTCTTACAAATACGCTAGCTATGCTGAGCAGGACCACGAACGAAGGTTGGAACGTCTTCGCCAAATCAAGAAGGAGGCGGCAGAGACTAACGATGACCTCGACGATGGACTCCTCTAGAAGGAGCTTGCAGAGCAGGGCGACAAGTGGGAAGAAGAAAAGAGCGACAAAGAAGCGCTGGCTATTTACAACTACAGGACCAAGGCGAACAAGTACCTGTAAGCTGTTGTGTAGACTGCAGCTGCCCAGGTTGACTTCAATGACAAGCAGCACGAGCTTGGAACTGCAGCACTCTCTGATCCTAACAAGATCCCCAGAGAAGTGGTTTCTGAGCTCTATGAGTCTTCGCAAGTCTCTAAGATAGCCACGTCCAAGCAGGCAGATTATGAGTTCAAGGACAAAACAGGTATCAGCAGCAGTGAGATGCTAGCGTACATGAAGGCAGTCGTCAACGAGTGCTGCATGCTCACATTCGGCACAGAAAAGGCTCGCCTCTCCAAGCTGATCAGCAAGCTCCACCGCTTCTTGTCTGCATGCCTGCCCTCCTACACCCAGCGCTGCTAGTTGGTTGCTCCTCAGATTACTCTTGAAACCGACGGCGCTGTAGCAAAGTCAGGCAAGATTGCCGAGAAGAGCTAGGTGCTCTGCCACTGGAGCGACTTTGCCTCCGCTGCGAGCAGCTTGTTCTACATTCTTGGCCCCTTCGACCAGGAGGCAGTTCAGGACAGATTCGAGTAAACACCTGCTGACGAGCAAACGCCCGAGCAAAGGAAGAAGATTGCACAAGAGGTTTACGAAAACGGTCTCGTGCACTTTGGCAAGGTGGAAGTTCAAGACATTGCGCTGAGCGTGTTGTACCAAGACACAAGAGACCTCATCGATAAGATGAAGGCGTCAGAGCTCCTCTCTGCAGAGAAGAACACGAGGGACCGCAAAGGGTACCTTGCCACCTACCATGACCTCATGCTCCGGTTCGGCAACTTCTTCAAGCCCCCAATCACGAGTGAGGAAGAAATGGAGCAGGATATTGACTGTCTTGCCCTTGTAAAGAACCTGATTCCAGAGCTTTCAGTCGAGAACGTTGAGAAACTCGCAGAGGTGCTGAGAAAGGGCGAAGGGTGCAACTACTCTGACCCCTTGATGAACGGAATTCTCCGCAGATTCCACAGGGTGAGGTACGTCGAGTGATCAATACATATTTAGTTATTTATTTGAATATTGTTGCATGCATGATTCAAATCAAATTAATCACGTAAAATAGCTTGTGAAGGGGTTTTGGGGTTTTGGGG
>Ga0075467_10002720_pt1 | contig 13861 bp, 13 predicted proteins | sample DEB08_DNA_9_FD_75067 | JGI IMG/M metagenome (GOLD analysis project Ga0075467, IMG submission 75067) | Aqueous microbial communities from the Delaware River and Bay under freshwater to marine salinity gradient to study organic matter... | ecosystem: Environmental > Aquatic > Marine > Coastal ...
ACAAAATAGTAAGGTTATGACTTGGACAGAATGGTTTATCGTTTTTATAGTAATACAAGTAATTCACGGACTTGGTACTTGGAAACTTTATATAAAAGCTGGACGCAAAGCTTGGGAAGCTTTTGTACCTGTTTACAATGCAATTGTGTTAATGAAGATTATAAATCGTTCGCCTTGGTGGACTATTTTATTATTTCTCCCAATAATTAACCTTATCATGTTTCCTGTTGTTTGGGTAGAAACTGCAAGAAGTTTTGGAAAAAACACTTATGCAGATACATTTCTTGCTGTAGTTACTTTAGGCTTTTACAACTATTATATAAGTTACATCTTAGATGTTGAACATGTTAAAGACAGAGAAGGAAATCCTAAATCATCATCTGGTGAATGGGTAAATTCTATATTATTTGCTGTAGTTGCAGCTACTTTGGTGCATACTTATTTTATGCAGCCTTATGTAATTCCATCTTCATCCTTAGAAAAATCCTTATTGGTTGGAGATTTCCTATTGGTTAGCAAATACAATTATGGAGCTAGAGTCCCAATGACAACAGTTGCTGCACCTATGGTTCATGATACGATTCCAAAACTAAATAAAAAATCATATTTGTTTAATGACGATTATACACAACGGAAAACCTCTTGGTTAAACAAATTACAATTGCCATACCTAAGATTGCCTGGTTTTGAAAAAATTGATCGCAATGAAATTGTAGTTTTTAATCAGCCTGCTGATACTTTGTTGGATATGAATAACTTTCGTCCAGACAGAAACTACTACAAACCTATAGACAAAAAAACCAACTTGGTAAAACGTTGTGTAGGAGTTCCTGGTGATTCATTAGAAGTTCGGGATGGTTATATATATATCAATGGTAAGAAAAATGAACTACCAGATCGTGCAGAATTGCAGTTTAGCTATGAGGTTAAGCTGAAAGAAGGCAAAGGATTTGATAGAACTATTACAGATCAGTTATACAACAGATACGACATCACAGATGGCATCTATGGAACAGCTGATAATAGAATTATTATTCCAGCAGCTTCTGACAAGGCTGTTGCTATGTTTAAGAATCATCCAAGTGTAGATGCACTTGTTAGAAATTCAGCGCCAAAAGGTGAGCGCGATCCAGGGATTTTTCCTCACAACGCCAATTACAATTGGAACAATGATTTTTTTGGACCTCTTTATATTCCTGAAGCTGGTAAAACCATTGAATTAAATACAAAAGTATTACCACTTTATAAACGTGTTATTTCTGAATATGAACGAAACGACATCAGAATTGAAGGTGATAATATTTATATTAATGATGAATTAGCAACCAATTACACCTTCAAACAAGATTATTATTGGATGATGGGAGACAACAGAAACAACTCGTTAGATGCTCGTGCTTGGGGATTTGTACCTTTTGATCACGTGGTTGGAAAGCCTGTTTTTATCTGGATGAGTATAGGTAATTTTAATGCTGGTATAAAAAACTGGAGTGTGCGTTGGGATAGAGTATTTACGACCGTTAGTGGTAGTGGAGAACGAGTTTCTTATCTCATTCCGTTTTTAGTGGTATTATTTGGTTGGATTGGTTTTAACAAATGGCGTAAACGTAAAAAAGCTAATAGTTAATTGCATTGCGAAATTATCAAATAAACAAATAAACGCATCCACCATTGAACACTCTGCTTCATCCAACATATTTCGCAAGCATCTCACATTGGATTGCTATAGTGAACGCAGATGAATTAACATTTGAAGTAAACGACACTTACCAAAAGCAAACTTATAGAAACAGGACAACTATTTACAGTGCTAACGGAAAATTATCTTTAACAGTTCCAGTAGTTTTTAGTCAGAAAAACAGACAACTCTTTCGTGACATTAAAATTCATAATGATCATAAATGGCAAGCGTTACATTGGAAGTCTCTGTTGAGTGCTTATCGCACGTCTCCATTTTTTGAGTTTTATGAAGATGAGCTTGCGCCTCTTTTTCATTCAAAACAAGGCTATTTGATGGATTATAATTTCAAGTGTTTTAAAACTTTACTTGAATGTATGCAATTAGATTTAGAGTTTGGTAAAACTGAAGCTTATGAAAAGAAACTTGAAAACGTTCAAGATTTGCGCTACTTAACAAATGCTAGAAAAGAAGAGGCTTTTAACTTCTCAGAATACACACAAGTTTTTAGTAACAAGCATGGATTTATTAGTAATTTGAGTATTCTAGATTTACTTTTTAATGAAGGTCCAAATGTGCTTAATTATTTGAAAGCTCAAACTATTTCGTAATGTTTCAAACTTTATCACATTATGGAATTCATATTTTAGTTCCTCTAATAATTGCGCTAATATTTTTTAAAAGAACATGGGAAATGGCATTTTTAGTAATGATGGCAACGTTCGTCATAGACTTAGACCATTTGCTTGCCAATCCTATTTTTCAGGCAAATAGATGCAGCATCAACTTTCATCCACTTCACTCCTATTATGCCATCATTTTATATGTACTAATGCTAATTCCTAAAACCACAAGACTTGTAGGCTTAGGCCTTTGTATTCATATATTAGCAGACTATGTCGATTGTTTATTTATGTAAACTAACTTTGGTAAGAATTGGAAAATGATCTGAGTATTTCTGATCATAAGTTTTAAACTTATTTATTCTGAAAGCTTTATCAGCCAAGATAAAATCAATCCTAATTGGAAAATATTTAAAATCAAACGTTCTACCAAAACCATTTCCCGCAGCATTAAAAGCATCTACCAAATCGCCTTTAATTTCTTTATACACATAAGAGTAGGCTGTATTATTAAAATCGCCACATATAATCATTTTATAAGGCGATTCCTTTTTATGCATCAAGAACAATTCAGATTGAAATTGCTGCATTTTAAACGTTTCGCTGGCACGTTTAATAAGTCGTCCCGAATTCTCTTGAGAAATAGCCTCTTTGTTAGCATCTATGCGTAATGATTGCAAATGCACATTGTAAATTCTAATAGTGTCAGCACCTTTTACAATATCAGCATATATAGCATTATTTGCAGTATCAGGAAATTCTATAGAACCAGAATGCACAATAGGAAATTTTGAAAATATAGCCTGACCATACTTTATTCGTTTACCAGATAATTCTTCATATTTATACTTGTAAAAAGATAAATCTATCTTTTCATGAGGATGATATTCTTGAAAACTGATAACATCTGGCGATTCTTTTTTTATAAAATCAATTACCTCTTCTTGAACATTGTTACTAGGAATCCAATTATAGAGGTTAAATAACCTAACGTTATAGTTCATTACTGTAAGGTTATTATCGTTTTGAATATTTTTAGATCCTGAAAATTTATACAACGACCCAACATATTTAAAGCCAATCACTAGTACAAAAAGAGAAAGTAATAACTGCTTTTTTACATTCATTAACCAATACAATACAAACAAAATGTTTGATAGAATTAAGAAAGGAACCGCTAAACTTAAAACCGCTAGAAACGCGAAACTTTTAGGAGATACATAAGGCAGGATATAAGACAATAGCAACATCATCGCGAATATCGAATTGACTCCAAAAATTATCTTGTTTACAAAACTTAGTTTTTTCAATTTTTAACTTTAATAGCACAATGAATCAATCTTACTTCCCTGCTCTAAACAAAAATTCTTTCTCTTCTTTAGTAAGGCTTTCGTAACCGCTTTTACTTATTTTATCTAAAATAACATCTATTTTCTTCTGATTATTAAACTGATTAAACTCACCTTTATTATAACCTCCAACTTTAGATTTATCTTTATAAACAGTTTTTAACTTTGATTTTTTTGTTGATGAAAACATACCTAAAAAGGCATCCATAATCTTCTCAAAACCTTTACCAATATCAGTGCCTTGGCGTAAACGTGTAGCATAAAAATAGCCCAATAAGTCACCACCAAGATGTGCTACGTTACCTCCTGAATTTACACCAAACAAACCAAATAAATCTAAACCAACCATAACAAAACCAACATACATTAATTTAAACCTTAATGAACCTAATTTCATTTCATAATGAGGCATATAAGCACATAAAAAAATCAATGTAGCTCTCACTCCAGCTGACGCTCCAACTAATGAACTAGCATTATTAAAGAAACTAGGAAATAATGCAAAAGTTAACATATATGCTAAGCCACCAGTAATAATACCTAAAAAGTAAATATTAAGTGAGGTCTTTATATTGAATAAATTAGAGAATGATCTACCAACGAAATACAACACAAACATATTCATGAGCAAATGAAACAATTCAATATGCGTAAAACCATAAGTAATAATACTCCATGGTTTTAATACAAATACTGAAAATTCTTTTGGTAATTCTAACCAACTTAAACTTGAACTTCTACTAGCATCTGAAACAAGGGCAATAAGCCATCCAATAAAATAAACAAAAATATTTATTATTATTAGTTTATCAAAAGCGGTTAGTCGCTTTATTTTATCTTGAATATCTTGAGTAAGCGATGTCATTTAACTCCACCTGTTTTTATTAAACTGATTCTTTTTCCAATACCACATAATCAAAAATCCTGTTAAAGCACCACCAACGTGAGCCATATATGCAGTATTGCTAGGGCTAAAAAATGACTGTCCTGTTAGTGCAGAAACTACATCAAGAATAATAATTCCTGGAATAAAGTACTTTGCCTTTATAGGAATCGGTAAAAATATCATCATCAATTTGGCTTCCGGATTCATCATCCCAAAAGCAGCCAGAACTCCCATAATACAGCCAGAGGCTCCTACCATTGATGCATTAAACACTGGGAATAATTCTTTTAATTGTGCAAATTGAACTTGAGAAATTCCAGCGATTGCTTTATTTGAAGACAACATTTGCATGATTTCATCTCCAGTTAAACCAGAACCAATCAAATCTGCATGTAACGGAATATAATTGAAGTAATAATAGCCCAATTGAAACAAGACTGCTCCAAGACCTGCAGAAATGTAAATAAATAAAAACTTCTTACTGCCTAATTGTTGTTCAACCGCAGTTCCAAACATCCATAAAGCAAACATATTAAATAATAAGTGCGTAAATCCTCCATGCATAAACATGTGAGTTATGATTTGCCATGGTTGAAACAAATCATTGGCTGGGAAATATAAAGCAAACCATTGGTAAAACAATTCACCATTACCAATTGTCAGAGTTCCAACAAACATGATAACATTAATAATTAGCAAATGTTTTACTGTATCTGTAATCCTCATCATAGCTTTACATAAATTTTTTATCTAAATCATCAACATCTAAAGTGATAAACGTTGGTTTGTTAGTTGGTGTTATTGTTGGTTCTTTACATGCAAATAGTTTATTAACCAAATGCTCTTGTTCTTCATTAGTTAGGTGTTGCCCTGTGCGTATAGCCAACGATTTTGCCAGCGATTTTGCCAACATATCTGTTTGACTAAAGTGATTGTCAGGTATTTCATGTTGCGCATCGTGTATTAATTGTTCAAGCACTATTGAGGCCTGACTATTAGTGACAGACACAGGAATGCCTTGCAATTCTATTGTGGCATCGTCAAACTTCGAAAACATAAACCCCGTTTGTTCTAATTGTGGTTTTAAGGCTTTTAAAACTCTTATTTCTTCGGTATCAAATTGCAAAGAAATAGGAAATAATAATTGCTGACTTATGCCTTCTTTTATCGTGATTTGTTCTAAAAATTCTTCATACAAAATGCGTTGATGTGCACGATGCTGATCAATAACTAACATTCCAGACTTGATGGTATTAATGATAAACTTATTTTTAAGCTGAAATGTCTTTTGAATATCTTGTTTACCATCATTAAACATAGTTGGCACTTCATTTTCACTTTCAAAATGAAGTTCGCTAAAATCATTTGACCCTTCGTTCCCTTTTGATTCTAAACCAACATATAAACTTTCCCATCCATTGGTATTTTCTTTTTTAAAAGAAGGGTTTGTTTTATTTGAACCCTTTTCTTCTCTAAAAGGATTAAAAGCTCTATCAACCTCAACAGTTGGGCTATGTCCTGCTTTTTGTTGATAGTTATAAGGTGTATCTAAATTATTATCACGATCAAAATCTAAAACAGGTGCAATATTAAATTGCCCCAAACTATGCTTTATTGATGAACGTAAAATAGCATACAGAGTATGCTCATCATCAAACTTAATTTCTGTTTTTGTAGGATGAATATTAATATCAATACTTTTAGGATTAACCGTTAAATACAAAAAATAAGAAGCGTGTGTGTTTGGTTTTAACAAACCATCAAACGCTGCATTAACTGAGTGATTTAAATATGAGCTTTTAATAAATCTATTATTTACAAAAAAGTATTGTTCACCACGAGTTTTCTTAGCAAACTCAGGTTTTACCACAAATCCTGAAATTTTTAACACTTCAGTTTCTTCTTCAACTGGCACTAGTTTTTCATTGGTTTTATTCCCAAAAGTATTTACTAAACGCTGTCTATAATTACTTATTGGAAGATGAAATAGCTCACTTCCATTATTATATAAAGAAAATTCAATGGTTGGATGCGCTAAAGTCACACGATGAAACTCATCAATAATATGACGTGTTTCAACAGTTATGGACTTTAAAAAATTTCGTCGTGCAGGAATATTATAAAATAAATTTTTCACTGAAATTGAAGTACCATTTGGTGTTACTACAACTTCTTGAGATGTCACCTCGCTACCTTCAATTTTTAATTGCGTACCTACTTCGTCTTGAGATTGTTTAGTTTTAAGTTCCACATGCGCAATAGCAGCAATACTTGCTAAGGCTTCACCTCTAAAACCTTTGGTATGTAAATTAAATAAATCTTCAGCTGCTTTTATTTTTGATGTGGCATGACGCTCAAAACTCAAACGAGCATCAGTAACACTCATCCCTTTACCGTTATCAATTACCTGAATTAAGGTTTTGCCAGCGTCTTTTATAATGAGTTTAATAACAGTTGCATCTGCATCAATAGCATTTTCTAAAAGCTCTTTAACTACTGAAGCTGGTCGCTGCACAACTTCACCTGCCGCAATTTGATTGGCTACATGATCTGGTAATAATTGAATGATATCTGCCATTAATTAGTTAAGAAAAGAAAATGGATAAATCAAAGTCAATAATAAATAGGAAAACTAAAAGTAAAGCAGCAACTATTATTAATATTCTTTTGTTTGCTTCCCGATCTGGTTCTTCTTTTAATTCATCAATTGCATTAGTGAATTTAGATTTTAAGCCATTACTTCCAATCGTTTTTCTATAATCGTCAAATTTGTGCTTCATTTCAAATGGACTACTGCCATCATCATTAGATTTGTAATAACGTGGTGTATAACTGAATCTTTTATTTTTACGTAGTTTGAAAATTCCCATAACGCTTGTTTTTAATTAGACATGAATTTTATTTCTAGTACGTACATACAAATCAATAATAGTACCAAAATTAGAAATAAAACTGGTAATGAAAATCCTCTTTTACCTTTTCGTTTGGTTGTTTCTCTAACGCTTTGCCATTTTGATGAAAGCACATCATTTTGAGAAGCTTTGTCTGAACTCGACATTGTTTCATCGCTTTTGGTATGTCTTGGCTTATAATTGAACCGCTTATGCTTGCGTTGATTAAACAAAGTATGCAATTTTCATGTACTCCAAATGTACTTAAAATAGGACGAACTCAAGCCCAATAAATCCTAAAAATTGTTAACAATAGATGAAAAAAGAGTCGTTTAAGATATACGTCTCAAATCTGCCATTTTTATAGCAGCAATGGCAGCTTCAGTTCCTTTATTACCATGTTTACCTCCAGAACGTGCTAACGATTGCTCGATAGTATTATCAGTAAGTACACAAAAAATAACTGGAGTATCATGCATTACGTTAAGGTCTTTGATACCTTGAGTAACACCTTCACAAACAAAATCAAAATGCTTCGTTTCGCCTTGAATAATACATCCAATGGCAATTACAGCATTAACGCGATGTTCTTGCATTTTTTTACTTCCGTAAATTAATTCAAAACTTCCTGGAACATCCCATCTTACTATATTATCGGCTTTAGCTCCACAATCAAGTAAAGCCTCGTAAGCTCCTTTATATAAGCCTTCAGTTATGATATCATTCCATTCAGAAACAACAATCCCAAACCGAAAGTCCTTCGCGTTTGGGATTGTTGTTTTATCGTAATCTGACAAATTTTTATTAGCAGTTGCCATGTTTTAATTGCTAGCAGCTTCTGCTCTACCTATAAACACTTCAATGTTTGTTGCTTCTGTAGCAGTAGAGAATTCTTCTTTAATACGTTTAAAATATTTTAAAGCCTCTGCATTTTTACCTAATTGTAAGGCAATAGTTCCTGCTTTATATAAATATGTTGGTGTTGTAAAGCTATTTGCATTCATTTCGGCAGCTTGTACATAATAATCAAGTGCATCTTCTGGTTGATTTAATTGCACAAATGCATCACCAATACCACCTTTTGCAATTGGTCCTAATACGTCATCTGTTGATTTAAAATCACCTAAATATGACACAGCGTTTTGATAATCTTTCAAATTTAAGTATGCCATTCCAGCATAATAGTTTGCTAAGTTTCCAGCTTTAGTTCCGCTATATTGCTTTGCTATATCAAGCATTCCAAATTTACCGTCACCTCCATTTAATGATAATGTATACATTGAATCTTTCTCAACACCAGCAACAGCCTCATTAAAATATTCTTGTGCTTGGTACATCTCATTCATGGCCTCGCTTTGCTTTGGCTCTTGTATAAATTTAGTATATCCTAAATAACCTAGAACAAATACTGCAGCTAGTCCAACTATAATAAATATATATTTCTGGTTTTTAATAACCCATTCTTCTGTTTTAGAAGCTCCTTCATCTAAGGTATTAAATACACCTGCTGTTGTAGATTGCTCTTCAATTGCATTTGCTTTATCTTCCTTCGTTTTTGGTTTATATCCTCTTTTCTTGTAAGTCGCCATATTATCTATATTTATGCGCCGCAAAAATAAAATTTTTATTGGTATAAAAAAGGTAAATTATTTGTTATTTTTCAATATTTTGCAGCTCCTTTTTAAGAACTAGATGCTTTTAGCTAGCATACAACTCAAAATAATTTATGATTTTAAAATCATTATCACTTATTAACTATAAAAATTTTGATAGTAAATCCTTCGACTTTGATGCTAAAATAAACTGTTTTGTTGGTCCAAATGGAATTGGGAAAACCAATGTTCTAGATGCTATTTACCACTTGTCATTTGGTAAAAGCTACTTTAACCCTATCTCTTCTCAAAACATTAAACACGATGAAGATTTCTTTGTGGTTGATGGTTCTTATGATAAAGAAAATCGTGAAGAAAAGATTATTATCTCTTTAAAAAAAGGGCAAAAAAAAATCATAAAACGCAACGGTAAAGCTTACGATAGATTTAGCGATCATATTGGTTTTTTACCTTTAGTTATTATTTCACCAGCAGATAGAGATCTAATAATTGAAGGCAGTGATACAAGACGAAAATTTATTGATAGTGTAATTTCGCAAAGTGACAAAGCTTACTTATCAGATTTAATAAACTATCAAAAACTAGTTGCTCAAAGAAATGCGCTGCTAAAATATTTTGCTTTAAATAACACATTTAACAAGGATTCTTTAGAGGTATACAACGAGCAACTTAACGATATTGGCAGCAAAATATTCAAAAAACGTAGAAACTTTTTAGAAACCTTTATACCAATTTTCAAATCGCGTTACGAATGGATAAGCAACAACAATGAAACTGTTAATTTGGTTTATAAAAGTGATCTTTTTAATGATGATTTGAAAACTTTACTTGAAGCTAATCTTAAAAGAGATAGAGCGTTACAATACACAAGTGTTGGCGTACATAAGGACGATTTAAGTTTTGAAATTGATGAACATCCAATTAAGAAATTTGGTAGTCAAGGTCAGCAAAAATCATTTTTAATAGCGCTTAAATTAGCACAGTTTGATTTTATAAAAGCACAAAGTGGTGTGAATCCAATTTTGGTACTTGATGATATATTTGACAAATTAGATGATCAACGAGTCTCTCAAATTATCAGTTTAGTAGATAAGGAAAATTTTGGTCAAATATTTATAAGTGATACACATCCAGAACGTACAGAAGATGCAGTAAAACAAGTGCACCAATCTTATAAACTATTCAAGTTATGAAGAAATTAATGTTAATTTTCATCTTTACGTTTAGCTTATTTAATTGTAGTGAAAATCCTGAAGATTATATTCAATATATTGAAGGTTATTGGGAGATAAAAGAAGTTTCAAAAAACAATAAATCTGTCAAATCTTATAACATAAGTACGTCAGTTGATTATTTTAAAGTGAATGATGATTTAACAGGTTTTAGAAAAAAAGTAGCTCCTTCTTTAGATGGTGATTTTATAGTAACACAACACGAATCACCTTTTGTTTTAAAAATTGAAAACAACCAACTTTACATCATTTATACTGTAAATAATATTACCTTTAAGGAAACAATTGATTATGCTTCTGCAGCTGAATTGATTATAACAAATGCTGAAGGATTTAAATATACTTACAAACCTTTTGAGAAATTTAATTTAGAGTAATGAAGAGAAACAACGAACATCTAAAACTTAGCGATGTCTTAAAAGAATTTGTAGACGAGAATCAACTTCAAGCTGGACTTGATAAAGTTGATGTTAAAGAAGCTTGGGCTAGTTTAATGGGAAATGGTGTGAATCATTACACCACTAATGTTCAGTTAAAAAGAGATATCCTTTATGTAGATTTAAGTTCTTCTGTTCTTAGAGAAGAATTAAGTTATGGTAAGGAAAAAATTATTGCAATGCTTAACGAGCATTTAGAAAAGACGCTTATAAAAAAGCTTGTTTTACGTTAAAATACGTAGTTCTACGTATTGTTTTACTTTAAATTTTCATCTATTTTAGTATGATACTCTCAAGGCCTTTAATGGGTTTTTCCTAACAAAAAGAGTATTCCATTTCTATATTACTTAACCTACTTTCTTAATTAGGTTTTTGACTTAAAAAATTCATCAATAATTTTGTACTTTTCGCCTATCGAAAATTGTTCTACATGAAAATATTTAAATTAGGGTTGTCTCTAGTATTAACACTTGCAACCTTTTATGCCCTCAACACAAAATTGGGTAGTCTTCCTCCTTTAGGTAAATTTTTAAGTCCAAATCAAGGGGTTTGGCAGAATGAGATAACAGAATCTGATAAAGAATCTGCTATAAATTTAACAGGCTTATCTGCACCAGTAACTGTTAAGTATGATTCTCACTTGATACCTCATATTTTTGCTGAAAATAAAATGGACTTATATAAAGCGCAAGGTTATGTTACAGCGCAACATCGTTTATGGCAAATGGAATTTCAAACTCATGCTGCTTCTGGACGATTAAGTGAAATTGTTGGTGAATCTGCTTTAAATTATGATAGAACCGAACGTCGACGAGGCATGGTCTATGGTGCCGAACAAAAACTCAAAAATTGGGAAACCGATCAAGAAGTCATGAATTATGTTAATGCCTATGCTGATGGAGTTAACCAATACATTAATTCCTTAAAGCCTGGAGACCTTCCAGTAGAATACAAATTATTGGATTACGTTCCTGAACAATGGACAACAAAAAAAACGGCATTATTGTTAATGTATATGACCAAAATGCTTGCTGGTGGTGATAGTGATTTGGAATATACTAACTTCTTAAAAAAATATGGAAAAGAACGATTCGATATATTATATCCGGATTTCTTTGATGTAAATGACCCAATTATACCGGCAGAAACTGAATGGAGCACCTTGGAAAATGCTGTTCAAACTCCAATTCCAAATTCAGAAATGCCTCTGGATTATATAGCAGAAACTATTGAAAAACCTCATCCTGATAATGGAAGTAATAATTGGGCTGTTAGTCCAGACAAATCTTACTCAGGAAACCCTATTCTTGCTAACGATCCTCATTTAGGTTTAAACTTACCTTCCATTTGGTACGCAATGCAATTAACAACACCTGAACAAAATACGTTTGGCGTCTCATTACCTGGTGCTGTAGGAATTGTGATAGGCTTTAATGAAAACATTGCTTGGGGAATGACCAATGCAACAAGAGATGTTATTGATTGGTACAAAATTGAATTTGAAGATAAAACAAATGCAAATTACAAATATGACAATGCTTGGAAAGCGACTACTAAACGCGTTGAAGAAATAAAAATTAGAGGTAAAGAAACTTATTTAGACACTGTCAATTACACGCATCATGGCCCTGTAACTTATGATGCGAATTTTAAAGGAAATGGCGAAAAAATTGGCTACGCAATGCGTTGGACTGGACATTTAGGTGGACAAAATCAAAGAACCCTATTAGATCTTAATACCTCGAAAAACTATGAAGATTATAAAAATGCCATTAAAACTTATGTAGCTCCTGCACAAAACGTCATATTCGCTTCAACTGAAGGTGATATTGCGTTATGGATTCAAGGTAAATTTCCAAATAAATGGAAAGGACAAGGTAAATTTTTAATGGATGGCAGCAATCCTGAACACGATTGGCAAAGCTTTATTCCGCAAGAACATAATGCACATACCAAAAATCCAGAACGTGGTTTTATAAGTTCGGCCAATCAACATCCTGTAGACCCTTCATATCCTTATTATGTATTTAATGATGGTTATGAAACATATCGAAACAGAGTTATTAATGACTTTTTCAGGTCTAAAGAAAAGTTCGATATTCAAGATTTTAAAAACTTGCATAATAACAACTTTAATTTACAAGCTTCAGAATTATTACCAACTATGATTACTGTTATTGAAAAAGCAGATTTAAGTTCTAATGAACAAGATATACTTAGTAAAATTAAGTCATGGAAATACAATAATGATATTGATGAAGCTGGACCAACTATTTGGCAAATTTGGTATGACAAACTAGCAACGCTGACTTGGGATGAAATAGAAAACGATAGTATAGCCTTAGATTATCCTTTTAAATATCAAACTGTATATATGTTGAAAAATTTTCCTAACGATAAGTTTATGGATAATTTGGAAACTCCTGAAATAGAAACAGCCAATGACTTATTTATAATAGCATTTAAAGATGCTGTTGTTAAACTTAATGAACTACAAACGAATAAAGGAACCATTAATTGGGGAGAAGCCAAAGCCACATATATTGGCCACTTACTTCAAGCACTTCCTGCATTTTCAAGACATGATTTACCAATTGGTGGTTATTCTGGTATTGTAAATGCTACAAGCCAAGATCATGGTCCTTCATGGCGAATGATTGTTGAAATGACTTCACCTCCAACGGCTTTAGGAGTTTATCCTGGTGGTCAATCAGGAAATCCTGGAAGTAAATACTACGATGATTTTGTTGATACTTGGGCTGCTGGAGAATATTTTAAACTAAACTTCATGCAAAATAAAGATCAAAATGATGATATTATTTTTTCACAAACTTTAAACCCATCCAATGAATAAAAACATAAAAAACTTAATCTTTACAATTATTCTAGCTTATGTACTATCATTCTATTTGCCTTGGTGGTCAGTCATGATAGCTGCCATTATATCTGGATTTATAATTCCGCTTAAAAAAGGAGCTGTTTTTTTTATACCGTTTGTTGCGGTAGCACTATTGTGGATTATTCAATCATATATACTCAGTAATGCTAATGATTTTATTTTAGCCGAAAAAATTGCTGTTCTTTTAAAACTTAATGGGAATACAACGTTATTAATTCTAATTACAGGAGTTATAGGTGGCTTAGCGGCAGGT
>Ga0075467_10002722_pt1 | contig 13851 bp, 11 predicted proteins | sample DEB08_DNA_9_FD_75067 | JGI IMG/M metagenome (GOLD analysis project Ga0075467, IMG submission 75067) | Aqueous microbial communities from the Delaware River and Bay under freshwater to marine salinity gradient to study organic matter... | ecosystem: Environmental > Aquatic > Marine > Coastal ...
TAAAACAGGCAATAATAACAAAATTTAAGCGCGATAATAATCTAACATACGCGCCTAGCCAAATTGTTGTTTCAACAGGTGCAAAGCAGTCTCTTGCAAATCTTGCAATGGTTCTTTTAAATGAAGGTGATGAGGTTTTACTTCCTGCTCCTTACTGGGTAAGCTATTCGGACATATCTAAATTGGCAGGGGGTGTGCCAATTGAAATAAAAACTTCGATTGAAAATGACTTCAAAGTTACGGCCGAAGAACTTGAAGCAGCAATAACTCCAAAAACCAAAATGATTATATATAGTTCCCCTTGTAATCCAAGCGGATCGGTATATAGCAAACAAGAGTTAAGAGCATTGGCAGATGTTTTAGTAAAACACCCAAATATTATTGTTATTAGTGATGAAATTTATGAACATATAAATTTTGTTGGAAAACACGCCTCAATTGCAGAATTCGAAGATATTTACGACCAAACGGTTGTAGTGAATGGAGTTTCTAAAGCTTATTCAATGACGGGTTGGAGAATTGGTTATATTGGAGCCCCAGAGTGGATTGCAAGAGCTTGCAACAAAATGCAAGGACAGATTACAAGCGGAGCCAATTGTATTGCACAGCGCGCTACAATTACAGCATTGGAGAACCCGCCAACTAAAATTAAGTTTATGGTTGATGCCTTCAAACAAAGGCGTACGCTAATTTTAAATTTACTTGGAGACATCCCAGGTATAAAGACCAACGAACCTGAAGGAGCCTTTTACGTTTTTCCAGATATTTCTTATTATTTTGGTAAAACCCTGAAAGGAAACCTTATACAGTCAGCTTCCGATTTTTCACTCTTTCTTTTGGAAGAAGCAGGAGTTGCAACGGTGACAGGTGAGGCATTTGGTGATCCTAATTGTATTAGAATTTCTTATGCAGCTTCAGAAGACAATATCATAGAAGCCATGCAACGAATTAAGAAAGTTCTATCTAACTAAGAAATAAATCTTATTCGAGGTAGAACTGCTTCAGAGTTAGTAAGACTTTCAAAAAAAACAGGTCTCACAGGGATAAATTGTATCAGGATATACATTCAAAAGCAGTGAAAAACTTTCCGAAGATAGACTCCAGCGAATAAAATGCTTTCATACTATCTATTGCGCCAAAAGAATGGCGTTAATAAGATTAACACAGTAAATAGCTCCAGACGTCCAATAAGCATTAAAAATGCAGACCACCACTTTGCTGTGTCTGGCAAACTACTGTAATTGTTTACGGGTCCTAGATCACCTATAGCCGGGCCTATATTCCCTAGTGATGCTGCTGCCCCTCCCAAGGCAGTTTTAAAATCCAAACCTAGCCAAGAAAAGACAAGGGTCCCTATAATAAAGGAGAGCATATAGAGAATGAAAAAACCTAATATATTAAAAACAATGGGCTGTGGTATAGCCTTATTATTATAACGCACTGGTAAAATAGCATTCGGATGGAGTGTACGTCTAAATTCGAGGATCCCATTCTTAATCATTATTAAATGACGCATCACTTTAATACCTCCAGCAGTAGATCCTGCAGACCCCCCAAGGAACATGAGTCCTAAAAATAATATAGTTAAAAAAGGTGTCCATAGCGTATAATCGGCACTTACAAATCCCGTAGTAGTAACGATTGCCAAGACCTGAAATAGACCATGACGAACAGCACTTTCAAAAGGACCCCAAACCAATGGATGGAAAACATTAGAATTTGACACATCAGCCTGAAAATAAATAAGTAGTGCAACGACAATTCCAAAACCTATTATTAAACGTGAATACGTCTTAAATTCGTCGTCGTTAATTATTTTACTGAACTTTCCTTTAAAAGCAAAATAACTTAATACAAAATTAGTCCCAGCCAGAAACATAAATACCATCACAATATATTGGATAATTGGTTGATCATTCCAATAAGCCATACTCGTATTCTTAGTAGAAAATCCTCCCGTACTTATGGTACTTAAAGAATGGTTAATAGCATCAAAGAAATCCATTCCCGCAATCTTTAACAATACGGTTTCAGCAACAGTATACCCAACGTAAATCAACCACAACCGCTTTGCAGTATCAGTAATTCTTGGGTGTAATTTATCTCCACCAGGTCCCGGTGCTTCAGCAGTAAACAATTGCATACCTCCAATACCTAAGAGGGGTAAAATCGCTATTGCAAGCACAATAATACCCATACCCCCTATCCAATGCGTTGTACTACGCCAAAAAAGCACACCTTTAGGAACACTCTCAATATCATTCAATATACTTGCTCCTGTGGTGGTATACCCACTCATTGTTTCAAAAAAGGCATTTGTGAAACTTGGGATTGCCCCAGTAAAAATATACGGAAGTGTACCAATTAATGACATAAATATCCATCCAAAAGTGACAATTACATATCCTTCTCTTTTATTGATTTCCTTTCTATGCTTATTAGTTAATAGCATAACAAACCCTCCAATTGAAGACGCTACAATACCCGCAAGTAGCATTTCGAGAGCCACACCATCTTTATATAAAAAACTAACTAGTGCGGAAATTAAAATGAAAACACCGTTAACAGTTAACAGCAAACCCATTAAATGAAATATAATTTTATAATTTAATTTCCTAAATGAACTCATTAGATGAAAAGCTTTTCAACTTTATTAATAGATTGAGGAAGGCAACATACAACCACCCGATCTCCTGCTGCTATCTTAAAGTCTCCTAATGCGATAAGGCCAATATCATTCCTTATAACACCACCAATGATTGCAGATATCGGAAAATCAATATCTTTAATACGTTTGTTACAAACCTTTGAAGACAAAGAAACAATGAACTCAAGTAATTCGGCATTCATATTATTTAGCTTAGTCATGGCGACAACTTCACCTTTACGCACGTATCTAAATATATTATTAGCCGCTAGAAGCTTCTTATTTATTAAGGTATCAATTCCTATAGAGTGAGATAATTGAAAGTAATCCATATTCTCCACTAAGGCAATGGTCTTTAAAACCCCTTTAGATTTGGCCACAAGGCAGGACATAATATTCGTTTCACTGTTTCCTGTTACAGATATAAAGGCATCCATATCATTAAGTGATTCTTCAATAAGCATTTCTACATCTCGTCCATCACCATTAATAACCAAGCAATCTGGTATCTGATCCGCAATTTCAAAAGCCTTCTCTTTATCCTTTTCAATTAGTTTTACCTTGAATCTTGATTTGCATAAATCTTTCGCAGTTTTATGACCAATTTTACTTCCACCAAGGATCATTACATTTTTAATATCCTTATGAATTTTACCCGTTAACTTATAGATTTTATCAACTCCTGCAGGTGTCGTTATAAAGTATACCTGATCTCCATCCTTGAACTGAGTATTCCCTCTTGGAATCACGGTATATTGGGTCCCAAATCGCTGTATAGCAACAGGAACACACTCTAAATCTGGAAAATCTTTTCCAAGATCACTTACTGTTTTACCAACAAATGAAGCCGTTCTAGATAAAATTAGCCCAATCAAAGTAAGTGCACCGCCTTCAAATTGGTAGGTGTCGTTAAAGGCACTTTTAGTAAGTAACAATTCTATCTCACGTGCCGCTAAGGATTCGGGAGAAATTAATTCATCAATTCCAATTTTTGTAAAGCCCACCTCATCCTTTTTCTCAATGAATTCGGTATTAGAAATACGAGCAATAGTTCTTTTTGCTCCTAATTGCTTGGCAAGCACGCAAACAGTAATATTGGTAGTTTCACTTGAAGTTACAGCCACAACCAAATCTGTTCCTTCAATTTTGGCATCTCTTAATATAGAAATTGAAGTCGCGTTTCCGCGAATGACACGAATATCCAAATGCGAGTCCGCATATGCAAGAGAATCTCTGTTTGTGTCAATTAGAGTGATATCTTGAGATTCAAAAGAAAGGAGTTTTGCAAGATGAAACCCTACCTCTCCCGCACCGGCAATAATTATTTTCATACTAGTTATTACGAAAAAATGTATACAAAGTTATTGAATTTAAACTACATCGCCGTTATATCTAACAACTATCTATTTTCTGGAATTCACCAAATCAATAATAAAAAATATGTAGCTTTGCATCCGCTATTATGAAAAAAAAAGTTACCCCATACAAAGACTCTTCTCTTAACAAGAAAGAACAAGTGGAGCAAATGTTCGATACTATCTCGGGCAATTATGATGACCTCAACCGTGTTATTTCATTGGGCACTGACACTAAGTGGCGCAAGAAAGTTGTCAAAATGGTCGCTGACAGAAATCCAGAAAGCATACTAGATATTGCCACTGGTACCGGTGACTTAGCTATAAAATTTGCGACAGCAACTCAGGCCAAAAGAATAATTGGCTTGGATCTCTCTGAAGGAATGCTGAGTATGGCTAAAAATAAGATTTCTAGCAGCGAAATTTCAGAAAAACTGAAATTTGTTCAAGGAGATTCTGAAGCCCTAGACTTTGAAGACAACTTGTTCGATGTAGTCACAGTATCTTTTGGAATTCGCAACTTTGAAAATCTAGAAAAAGGACTTTCAGAAATCTATAGGGTATTGAAAAAAAACGGTCTTTTCGTAATCTTGGAAACCTCAGTACCTACCAAATCACCATTTAAGCAAGGATATCACTTTTACTCGCGTCAGATCCTACCGCTCATAGGCAAACTTTTCTCTAAGGATAAGGTAGCTTATTCATATTTAAGTGAAAGTGCGTCACTTTTCCCTTTCGGCAATGAGCTCAACAATATTTTAAGAAAAAGTGGGTTTATAGAAGTGGAAAATGAACCACAAACATTTGGGGTTGCAACTATATATACAGCAACCAAATAAAAATGAAAAAACTGCTCTTTATAATAATAGTCCTAATCTTTTCGCAAAGTGCAACAGCGCAGCTATTTAGTAGCGAAAGATTGGCTAATTTGGCAACCTTTGACAATAGATTTCTTAGTTGGGGCTACTTTCTTGGTTTTAATAATTATGATTACAATTTCGATTACATCAATGAGAAGGGTAATACTGAAACCGACATTACCGTTGAAGGACAATCAGGTTTTAATGTTGGGCTTATTGGAGATATGCGGATTAATAAATACATTAACATTCGTTTAGAACCTGGTTTATATTTTGCTCAACGAGACCTCGTTTTCCCTGGCTTTGAAGATGAAAAAGATTTTTTAAGAGAAGTAAAATCCACATATGTTCATATTCCTCTATTGGTAAAATTCTCTACGAAACGCTTAAATAATTTAAAACCATTCGTTGTTGCTGGAATTTCTACTTCTTTAAATTTATCCAGTAACGAAAAAAATCCGGATGACAATTTTAAAGGTGAATTTCGAAGTAAAAGCAACACCAGCTATTATGAACTTGGGTTTGGGATCGATTTTTACCTCTTCTATTTTAAATTCACTCCTTCAATAAGAGGCTTATTTGCTACGAGTAACGAGCTTATACAAGATAATAGCACGAATAGTCCATGGACAGGCAACATTTCTAAAATGTCCACAAGAGCATGGGTTGTTAATTTTACATTCCAGTAGATCTGATAAAATAACTGGAGTAAGAGCCTTCGAGCTAAGAGATATAAAACTGCTTCGCCACAAGAATCAAGAAAAAAGGAAGTGAGAAGTGACAAAACCTCTTCATCCTGATCACTCATTACTGGTAAAAGTCTTGAAGTAGTGCACTAAGCTCGAGCCAGCGCTATGGCTTATTCTAACGATTAAATTCACTTAATAATATTGCCGTTGCTGTGGCTACATTTAAACTCTCCGTTTTTTGTGAAACACCGAACTGAGGAATAGTAATCTTATTTGATATAAGGGTCATTATTTCATCTGAAATCCCATTTGCCTCATTCCCTAGAACCACAATCGCCTTTTTGGGCATTTCTGAAGTATATATATTTTCACCATTCAAAACTCCACCGTAAATGGGTAATGATGCATTCAATAAATATTCTGAAAGATTGCAATATTGAATAGTAACTCTTGCAATAGAACCCATTGTCGCCTGCACTACCTTGGAATTATAACAATCAACCGTATCTAATGAACATACTAACTTAGCAACTCCAAACCAATCACTTAACCTAATTATAGTTCCTAGATTTCCTGGATCCCGGATGGCGTCCATTGCTAAGACTAGCCCTTCCGAAGACGTAGTATTTGGTTCTGGAATTTTAAAAATTGCAACGGCCGTATTCGCAGTTTTAAGGGCACTTATTTTCTTAAGCTCAAGCTCGGTTATATGAAAAAAACTCTTCGAAGGGTTTTCAGGAATACATGTTGAAAAATGGGCATGTATTTCTAAGCCTGCCTCGATTAATTCTGAAATTACTTTGGGTCCTTCAGCGATAAAAAGACCCTCCTTATCACGGAATTTTTTTTTCTGTAAACTCGCAATCAATTTTATTTGACTTTTGCTAACCAAAATATAGTATTTTTGAAATGAGGTACAATTATTGGATTACTGCGCTTTGCTTATGACTGAATTTCATCTGATATATAATTTTTTTACAGATGAAATTGAATAAAATAAATCACTTGACCCGAACCATCACAAAAATATCATTATTTTTAGGATTAATCATCTTATTCAATTCTTGTGATGCCGTAAAGAGGGTTGGTGAAAATCAATTTCTCCTCACTAAAAACAGCATCATCGTAGATGGAGAAGAAACTTTGGATCAAGGTGTAAATAGCCAATTGCTTCAAAAGCCGAATAGTAAGCTGCCATTAATAAAGATTCCTGTAAGCCTTCATATTTATAATCTTGCTGACCCAGAACCTGATTCAACATTTACCAAGTGGCTACAAAAAAAACCCAAACGAGAAGACCGTTTGGTTCGATTCCATTCAAAAAAACAGGTAAATAAAATGAGGTATAGTTATCGAGGCCTCAACAAATGGCTCCTAAAATCCGGAAAAGCGCCTGTTATAATTCAGGAAAGCAAAACGTTAAAGTCTTTAGAACGAATTCAGTTGTGGTATAAAAAGAGAGGTTGGTTTAACACAATTGGGGATTATACTAAGAAAATAGATTCCACAAAAAAGAAGAGAGCAACTATCACGTACAATGTGACGCGATTTCAACCCTATTTCGTAGATTCTATTCAGGAAAAGATTAGCTCAAGGGCTGTTGATTCGTTATTTCAAAAAAATAAAAAAAACAGTTTTATTACTAAAGGTAAACAATATGCTGCACAAGATTTTAACAATGAACGGGATAGATTGACAATTCTTTTTCGAAATTCTGGTTTATATACATTTGAGCAGGATTACGTAGGATTCGAAGCAGACACAGTAAACACTGGCCATAAAGCAAACATAACCTATATTTTACCTGATAAAAAAACCACTATAGGTGATTCAACATTTTACGAACCATTTAAAGTCCATAAAGTAAATGAAACACGTATAGTTACCGATTATTCTTATGCGAATAGGAACAGGAAATGGTCTGATTCTGCTACTTATAATGGTTACACGTTATATAGTTATGATAAACTAAAATTTAATCCCAAATCGATTACAGATGCCATTGCAATAACACCATCAGGTATTTTCAAGGATATTGATAGAACGCTCACCTATAATCAAATAAGTGATCTTCGTATTTTTAAATATCCAAATATAAGCTATGAAAAAGACCCAAAAGATTCGACAGGAACTGGTCTAATTTCAACGATACGGCTAAGTCCTAGAAAAAATGCAACCTTAGGCGTAGACTTTGACACATACACTTCAATAGTGCAGCAAATTGGTATTGGTTTTAGGACTTCACTAATTCTTAGGAATATTTTTAGAAGAGCCGAAATACTTGAAATTTCTGGAGGTGGAAGTATCGGTTCTTCCAAGGACGCTGGTGATAGTGAACCCTTTTTTAATATTTCAGACGTTGGAGGCGACATAAAACTATCCTTCCCAAGAATTGTGTTTCCTTTGTCAACAAAAAGATGGATTCCTAAATATATGTCTCCGTCAACAAACTTGAGTGTTGGTATTAATACCCAGAACAACATCGGTTTAGACAGGCAAAATTTCAATGGGATTTACAATTATCAATGGAAACCTTCAAAACTTAGAACGAACAGGTTCGATTTATTGAACATCCAATATGTAAACAACTTAAATCCCGAAAACTATTATAACGTTTACAAAAGTTCGTATGAGCGCCTAAATGAGATAGCTATAAGTGGCGGCTATCAATTTAATGACCCTGATTCTCAAAAACTTCAAATTCCTGATGAAACAACTAGCTTTATTGATTCTGTGAACTCAGACTCTAACAATTTGACACTTACACCCGAAGAGGTAACTGATGTTAATAGCATTAACGAACGCGAAAAACGTCTCACAGAAAACAATTTAATACCTGCTACGAATTTCACGTGGATAAAGGATACCCGTGAAGGTGTTTTCGATAAGAGTTTTTCAAGACTTCGTTTTAAAATAGAAAGTGCAGGAAGTTTGTTAGCTGGAATAGCAAACATTTCAGGTTTAAAAAGCAATAGTGAAAATAATTATGAGATCTTGAATGTAGTTTTCTCTCAATATGCTAAATTCGAGTTAGGCTATATTAAACATTGGGAATTTAATGACGGTAACGTTCTTGCCGCTAGGGCTTTTGGTGGCATTGCCATCCCGTTTGGAAATAGTACTAGTATTCCATTTACCCGAAGCTATTTTGCTGGGGGACCAAATGACAATAGAGGATGGCGCGCTTATGATTTAGGTCCAGGAAGTAGTGGAAGTAAAGACGATTTTAATGAAGCTAATTTAAAAATAGCTTTAAATGCCGAATATCGATATACCATTTTAGGGTCGTTTAAAGGTGCCTTCTTTATAGATGCAGGTAACATTTGGAATGCTTTAGATAATATTAAAGATGAAAGTTCTCGCTTTTCTTCATTGAGGGATCTTGGAGAAATCGCAATTGCCTCCGGAATAGGACTTCGATATGATTTTGGTTTTTTTGTAATAAGATTTGACGTAGGCTTTAAAACCTACAATCCTGCCCATCCAGAAGGTTTAAGATGGTTCAAAGAATATAATTTTAGCAATGCTGTCTATAACATAGGCATTAACTATCCTTTTTAAACCATTAAATTTCTTATTTTTGTTTTTACAAACAATAAGTAAATTATACATATGAGTCATTCCATTAAACCTGGCGTAGCCACGGGAAAAGAAGTTCAAGAAATTCATCAATACGCAAAAGAAAAGGGCTTTGCGATGCCTGCAGTAAACGTTATTGGCACCAACAGCATCAATACTGTTCTTGAAACAGCAGCAGCCTTAAACGCTCCTGTAATTGTTCAATTTTCTAACGGAGGCGCTCAGTTTAACGCTGGAAAAGGCCTTTCTAATGAAAATCAAAAAGCAACTATAGCAGGTGGTGTCGCTGGGGCTAAGCATATTCACGTTATGGCAGAAGCCTACGGGGTTACTGTAATATTACACACAGATCACTGTGCGAAAAAATTATTGCCTTGGATTGATGGTTTACTTGACGCTGGAGAAATTTTCTTTAAGGAAACTGGAAAACCTTTGTATAGTTCCCATATGATAGATCTTTCGGAGGAGCCAATAGAAGAGAATATTGAGATCTGCAAAAAGTATCTTGAGCGAATGAGCAAAATTGGTATGACTTTAGAAATCGAACTTGGAATTACAGGAGGTGAAGAAGATGGCGTTGACAATACTGATATTGATTCCTCAAAATTATACACCCAACCTGAAGAGGTAGCATTTGCCTACGAAGAGTTATCAAAGGTGAGTGATCAATTTACAATTGCAGCCGCTTTCGGAAACGTTCATGGGGTCTACAAACCTGGAAATGTAAAGCTAACACCTGTTATTCTGAAAAATTCTCAGGACTACGTGCAGAAAAAATACAATACAGGCCATAATCCGATAGACTTTGTTTTTCACGGCGGAAGTGGTTCAACGCTCGAAGAGATAAGAGAAGCTATTGGTTACGGAGTAGTTAAAATGAATATAGATACAGATATGCAATATGCATTTACTGAAGGAATTCGGGATTATATGGTAAATAATGTTGATTACCTCAGTACGCAAATAGGAAACCCAGATGGAAATGACATTCCGAACAAAAAATATTATGATCCTAGAAAATGGTTGCGTGAAGGTGAACTCACATTTAAAAAGCGATTAGAGCAAGCATTTGAAGACCTTAATAACGTAAATACTTTATAAAGGGAATATCTTAATGGAAATAAAAACTCCCCTAATTTCGGATGATATGGCATGGTTTAAAAGAACAAAAAAAGGAATTCAAACGCTCACTGAAGACAAAAAAGATGTCCCAAAAGGCCTTTGGTATAAATCCCCTACTGGAAAGGTAGTAGATTCTGAACAACTTGAGAAAAACTTCTATGTTAGTCCGGAAGACGGGTATCACGTTAGAATTGGGAGTAAGGAATATTTTGAAATACTTTTTGATGACAATAAATTCAAAGAACTCGATAAAAGTCTAAGCTCAAAAGATCCATTAAAGTTTGAGGATAATAAAAAATACTCTGATAGACTCAAGGATGCAATGGAAAAAACAGGTCTGAAAGACGCTGTTCGGACTGCGGTAGGGAAATCGAACGGAGAAGATCTTGTCATTGCTTGCATGGATTTTAGCTTTATTGGTGGTTCTATGGGAAGTGTGGTTGGAGAAAAAATTTCACGCGCGGCTGCATACTCACTAAAGCATAAGATACCGTTGCTTATAATTTCGAAAAGTGGCGGCGCCCGTATGATGGAAGCTGCCCTTTCGTTAATGCAATTAGCAAAAACTAGTGCAAGATTAGCTCAGTTGGCAGATGCTGGCATTCCTTATATTTCTTTATGTACGGATCCAACAACTGGAGGAACAACAGCCTCTTTTGCGATGTTAGGTGATATCAACATAAGTGAACCTGGAGCACTAATTGGTTTTGCTGGTCCACGTGTAGTGCGTGATACTACTGGAAAAGAACTTCCAGAGGGTTTTCAGACAGCAGAGTTCTTATTGGAACATGGTTTTCTTGACTTTATTACACCACGTCACGAACTGAAAGCCAATATCAATAAATACCTAGATTTAATATTAAATCGACCTTTAAAAGAAAAAACAGCATAAAAAAAGATGTGCAAGTTAATTTGCACATCTTTTTTAGATAAACAAATCACTATCAATCACCCAAAATAATTGGGATCTCGATTCCATTATGTGTTAAGGTAGCCATATTATCACAGCTACCATTACCCCAATCGATTTCAGCCGTTCGACCGCGTTGTTCAATAACTAATTTACCACTTTCTACAAACAAACAAGATAGTCTTCTAACGAGCACTTGAGTTACAGTACCACTCCGACTAAATCCTGAATTAAAAGTTGTATCCCAATTCCCAGAAATCTCATAAACGTTGTCTGTCCATGTACCACTAGAAGAACCTTGAACCCATTCAACAATACGAACACCATCTCTTGTCGCAGAAACATCTGAGTTTGAAAAACTTATGGTAATCACCTCATTTGCAGTAGACTGAGGGTTTCCGTTGGCATTTGAAATCTCTCTTACTATTTCACCACCACCAGCTACATTATTTCCATTATACACATAGTCTTCAAACGTGTAGTTTATAGTTCGGGTACCACTTATTATTGGTCCATAAACGATATTAATAAGACCAGAAACAACTGCACCATTGTTTAATGTACATGAATCTCCAAAATCTAGAATTATAGTTCCACCATTTCCGTTGGTAGTAACTGTAATTGTTGCGCATGATGGAAATAAAGAAACCAAATTACGCGAGGAAGGCGATGTAAACCCTTCATTTTCAATATAACCACTTTCTAAAATATTGAAAGTTCCTTCAGCTATATTATCGGCTCGTGCGGCTCGAGTAGAATTTTCCGCAGAAAAATTTACCGCTTCAGCGGCGGCGTCTTCATTAGACTCACAACCTATAAAAACTAAAGAGATGGTTGCGAAAAATAAAATGGCATTTTTAATTACGATACTTTTCATAAATTTTAATTATATGTTAGGTTTATATGACAATAAGAACGTGAAAAAGTTTAACCAAGTATAATTAATTGTTAATTAGACCTATCTAACATGTCAAATATGAATCAAAATTTGTACTTTTGCGCCTCGATTACTAGAGTGGTAGTCATACATAATAATTATTTAAGTAATATTGGAATGTATTTAGAACCAAAAGAGAAAGCAAAAATATTTGCAAAACACGGAAAGTCGGCTACCGACACCGGTTCAGCTGAAGGACAAATTGCATTATTCACGTACCGAATAGAGCATTTAACAAAACACCTTAAAGCCAATCACAAAGATTACAATACGGAAAGATCTTTGGTGATGCTCGTAGGAAAGCGTCGATCACTTTTAGATTATCTTATGAAAAAAGATATTTTAAGATACCGTGCTATTGTTAAAGAATTGTCATTACGTAAGTAATTTATTTTATGGGGGCTAGCGCCCCCATATTTTTTTTCCAAAAGTCTATAACCTTCCCTAAAAAGAGGACTTTTAAATTAAATATTATTTTTTTGTTTTACTTCATTTTGGGCACTGGAGATAAACTGAAAAATTACAGAAAAGCTACCTAAGGTTTTTCGTTGGTCAACCACAACAACACAACTTTCGATCGAAATACGATCGACGACCAAGATTAACTCCGCTGACATATTCATTAGTGATTAATGGAAATAAGCGGGTAAAGAAAAACAAAATGATACCTAAAGTATTTAGAGAGGTCATCGACCTCGGTGATGGTAGAGAAATCTCCATCGAAACCGGAAAATTAGCAAAACAGGCGCATGGATCTGTAGTGGTTCAGTCTGGAAAATGTATGCTCCTTTGTACCGTAGTTTCAAACTACGAACAAAAAGACTTACCATTCTTACCATTAACAGTAGACTACCGTGAGAAATTTGCGGCAGCTGGACGTTATCCTGGTGGATTCTTCAAAAGAGAAGCAAGACCAAGTGATGGAGAAGTATTAACAATGCGTTTAGTGGATCGTGTATTACGCCCATTATTCCCGAAAGATTACAGTGCTGAAACGCAGGTAATGATTCAATTAATGTCTCATGATGATGACGTTATGCCAGAAGCAATGGCAGGTTTAGCCGCTTCTGCTGCTATTCAATTGTCAGACTTCCCTTTCGAATGTGCTATTTCTGAAGCAAGAGTGGGACGTATCGATGGTAAATTTATCATCAACCCAACGAGAACACAACTAGAAGAGTCTGACATCGATATGATGATTGGTGCTTCTGCGGATTCTGTAATGATGGTTGAGGGTGAAATGGATGAGATTTCTGAAGAAGAAATGATAGAAGCCATTCAGTTTGCTCATGAAGCTATTAAACTTCAGATTGACGCACAACACCGTTTAGCTGATGCTTTCGGTAGAAAAGAAGTGCGCGAGTATGAGGGTGCAACTGAAAATAAAGATTTAGAGAAGCAAGTACACGACATGGCTTATGATAAAGTCTATGCTGTTGCAAAAGCGGGTTCTTCAAAGCAAGAACGTACTGCTGCATTTGCTAATATCAAAGACGAAGTGAAAGCATCATTTTCTGAAGAGGAATTGGAAGAACATGGTGGTTTAGTTTCCGACTACTATCGCAAAGCGGAAAAAGCTGCAGTTCGTGATCTTACCGTTAACGAAGGTTTACGTTTAGATGGTCGTAAGACTGACGAAGTACGTGACATCTGGTGTGAGATTGATTATTTACCATCTGTACACGGTTCTGCTGTCTTCACACGTGGAGAAACTCAGGCACTTGCTACAGTAACTCTAGGAACATCTAGAGA
>Ga0075467_10002725_pt1 | contig 13843 bp, 10 predicted proteins | sample DEB08_DNA_9_FD_75067 | JGI IMG/M metagenome (GOLD analysis project Ga0075467, IMG submission 75067) | Aqueous microbial communities from the Delaware River and Bay under freshwater to marine salinity gradient to study organic matter... | ecosystem: Environmental > Aquatic > Marine > Coastal ...
AACTGCCTACGCCAGTAACGCATTTATTCAAGACGGGGATGTTTGGGACGCGATTGTTGATAATCAGACCTATACTTACTCGCAGGTCACCGGCAATTTGGTCGTGGCTACGACCGCAGTTCCAGAGCCAGAAACCTTCGCACTGCTTGGCGGTCTGTTGGCCCTCGGTACCGTGATGCTGCGCCGCCGCCGCTAGGTTTGTATTTTTTAAGATTTTTCATATAGTTTTCAATCGGCTGGGGAGTCGATTGATAGAGGTAAACGCCCCGAGCAATTCGGGCGTTTTTTGATGCCTGGAGGCCAAGGTTGAGACACTGATCTTTAGGTTACGTATTTTAGAACCGCAGATAGCCGCAGATCAAAATCTTTGTATCTGCGTTCACCCGTTTATCTGCGGTTGACATATTGCTCCGCGATCTCTGGCAGACCTCCTTCAGTTGATTCTTCTGTCGATCTGTAATGGTGTCAGAGTCAGCATATCCGCCGTGCGTCGGTATAGCCGTGTGCATCGTTTTCGCTTCTCTGACGGCGGCAATGACGGAGCATTGCCCTCCAATTGCTTGGGTTTTTGCCGCAGTTTAGGTATGTGCACGCACCCTCTAAACGAGGGGTAGTCAGGGAACGGCAACGGGGGTACTATGTCATGAAACCCATGAGGCAGGCAGTCCCGTTCACCGGTTGACGGGAACGATGATTGGCGAATCCATGGGGCTATGTATTTTAGACAAACACCATCAATTGGAAAGAGCATGAAACAGAGTATGAAAAAGTCGTTCCCCCTTGCGCTGATTTTATTGGCGGCTGGTTTTGCCGATGCCGCGCGCGCACCTGAAGCAAAGGCAGATTATTTAGCGAATAAGAAGCAAAATATCGAAGCGCGCGGAAACGTCTATAATGCCCAGCAGTGGGGGGATCACTTTGATCTGATGGACGCCAACCGCGATGGACTCTTGACGGCACAAGAGCAAGCCGACTTTGACGCGGATAAAAAGACCACGACAGTGGCGAAGACGCCAGCACCCAAAGCACCCGCACCCGTCAAGACGCAGGCCGCTAAGCCAGCATCGAATGTGACACCTGCCGTCGCGGCGTCGAAGGCCCCCTTCGAAGGTAACCCAGCGACGACGGTTTGGTTCAATCAACCCGGCAAGGGCTTTGACCAGTCGCTCGTCCTCGGTAACGGCCGAATTGGGGCCATGGTATTTGGCGGTGTTGGCGAAGAACGGATTGTGCTCAACGAGAGTTCCGTGTGGTCCGGTTCACGCGTCGATAATGATATTCCCGGTGCCTACACACACCTTCCAGAGATCCGCCGTCTGTTGGCTGAGGGAAACTATAACGACGCGAGTCAACTGACCAAAAAGCATTTTTATCCTCGTGAAAAGCCGGTGATGGGGCAAAAAATCGGCACCTTCGGGCGCTACCAGAACCTCGGGAACCTGCACCTGAAATTCGCCGACGCTGCCGCGCCCGCCGAGGAGTATCGCCGCGAACTGGATCTGAATACGGCTCTGGCGCGTGTGAATTATCGCCGCGGTGCGACATCCTTTACGCGGGAACATTTTGTTTCAAAAGCAGATGAGGTCTTTGTCTCCCGCCTGACCGGCCCTGTCTCGTTCACGGTGGTCCTGGATCGCGCGGAACGGTTTGTGACCACGGCGGTAGGCGACCGTGAGTTGCTGATGACCGGCACGCTGAACGACGGCAAGGGCGGGGACGGACTGACCTATGTCGGGCGCCTGCGCGTCGTTGGCGGCAAGGCCAAAGCCGAAGGCAATAAGCTGGTGGTGAGCGCGGATGATGAAGTGATCCTGCTTTTCGCGGCGGCAACGGATTACCGTGGATTTGCCGGACGACAGCTTTCTGATCCGCTGGCGGCGACTTCTGCCGACCTTGACCTGGCAGAGCAAAAATCATTCGCGCAGTTGCGCTCAGCACAGCAAGCGGATCATGGAAAATATTTCAATCGTGTCACGCTGAGTTTGCCGGCGACTGATAACAGTCAACTGCCGACGGATGAACGCCTAGCCATGTATCGCGATCAGGCAAACGATCCCGCTCTGGCGGCACTGTTTGCGAACTTTGGACGTTACCTTCTGATCGGCTCGTCACAGCCCGGAGGCCTGCCTGCAAATCTTCAGGGAATCTGGGCCGATGAAATCCACACCATGTGGAACGGCGACTGGCACTTCAACATTAACGTGCAGATGAACTATTGGCCGGCACTGAATTGCAATATGGTGGAGCTGCACGAGCCGATGATTTCCCTGATCGAATCACTGGTCGAGCCGGGACAAACGACCGCTCAGGCCTGTTACGACTCGCCTGGCTGGATCGCGCACCGCGCGACCAATCCGTGGGGCTACACGTCTCCCGGCATGATGGATCTCGGCAGTGCCGCGTGGCTCTGCGAGCACCTGTGGGAAGCGTATGCGTTTTCGCTGGATAAGAACTATCTGAGAGAGGTCTACCCTGTCATGAAGGGCAGTGCGGAATTCTTTCTGCATAACCTTTGGGAAGGGCCGGATAACAACTGGTTGGTGACCGGCCCCTCAAAATCATCCGAGACCTCGGGCCTTGCTCCGAATAAACAACGGGCCGCCATCTGCTATGCCCCGACCATGGATATGCAGGCCCTACGTCAGCTCTTCGGCAATACGCTTCGAATGGCTGAAATTCTGGGAGTGGATGAGGCATTCCAAAAGGAATTAAAGGCCAAGCGTGCCCGTCTGGCCCCCAACCAAATTGGCCCGGATGGCAGAATCCAAGAATGGATCAAGCCGTATGAGGATACCGAGCCCACTCACCGTCACATTTCGCCTCTGTATGGTCTCTACCCTTATTACGAAATTACGCCGGAAACAACACCGGAGCTTGCGGAGGCATCGCGCAAGTTTCTCGTAAAACGCGGCGTCGGGCAGAGCACCGGCTGGTCGAATGCCTGGAAGATCAACTGTTGGGCCCGCTTGGGGGATGGACAAAAATCTTGGGACTTCGTCCACCAAATGCTGCTCGATAACACGTATGATAATATGTTCAGCCAGTTTCGCCCGCCGGCAAATGAGAAGCAGAAAAAGCTTTTCCAGATCGAGGCCAACTTCGGTTTTACCGCCGGAGTCGCCGAGATGCTGATGCAGAGTCATCCAGAGAGCGGCAAAGTGGGTGCGCCGCCGGTGATCCGTCTGCTGCCAGCACTGCCTGAGCAGTGGCCCGCAGGTAAAGTGACTGGCCTGCTGGCGCGTGGTGGCTTTGAAGTGGATATTGAGTGGGCAGATGGCGAGGTCGTTGAAGCCACGATCCATTCTCTGAATGGAACGCCTGGGACCGTGCGTTACGGTGATCAAATCATAGAAATCAACATAGAGGCCGGGGAAATTCAGAGGCTAGTTGCGTCTGGTTCGTAAGGGCGCGTGTGCGGCGTTGCGCATCGACGACCGCGCATCTTGAGCACCGCGAAGATCGGGGAGGGGAGCTTTATATGAGGTCGAGGATCGGCGCAGCCGTTTCTAGCTGTGTGATCGTATTTCTTAAACTGGGATCGGTTGCTTCAGCTACCGGAAGTTGACCCGGATTGGAGAGATAATTGTTTGATTAGAAAATACAAACGACTAAGGGTAAGCAATTATAAGAATAACGGAACGACCCCATCTGGAGTCTTTTGAACTGTTTAGGGTGGTTAGAATCTGGATTCCTTCAATTCAATTTTCCCACTGTTTTTTATCACACGGAGTCACGGAGATCAAATGATGCTTTCCTGAGATCCTCTGTGCCTTTGCGCCTCCGTGTGAGACCTTCCTTCAATTCTTTCTGGATATGATGGAATGTGCTCAAGGCGTGAGGCACGGACGGAGTTGATCGCACGGCTGGTTAGCCCTTGTAGACGTCCTTGCGGTGTCCTAATTTCACGACTTCAATTAAGATCGTTTCGTCATGGATTTCGTAAATCACACGGTAGTTGCCGATTCTTATACGATACGTAAATTCACTTCCGGACAGTTTTTTTGATCCTGTGGGGCGTGGCTCTTATGATAGAGATTGAACCGCTCCGATGATCTTAGGAATCTCAGATTTAGAGATTCCTTTTAGGTCTTTCTTGATCGAACGACGCCACTCAATTTTATATGAGACCATCTTCTTTGAGTTCCTTTAGGAATTCTTCATGTGGAATCGTTGCTTCATTTCTTCTTTCTGCACATGCAGCCAAGTCTTCTACGTCTTCAATCAGAGATTGGTAGTCAGATATATTCATGATGACTGCTTTTTTCTCTCCTTTGTCGTCAGTGATGAATTGGACTTCTGCGTTCATAATTGGAGAAAAATATGAGATTTCGTTGAATTGTCGAGAATTCTCTTCTGCCCAACGTCAAGAGTGCTCATGAAGTGAGGCACGAACGGAATTGAGCAGCTCGCCAGGATATCCCGTAGGACTGAGCCGAAGAGGTCGACTGGTCTGAGTGCTTTAGGTCTGCCCCCTGCTGGGTTCTCTACGGCTGGTGCAGCTTGTTGCATTTTACAGTTTGCGCATTACGTCGCGCACGATGGCTTCAACTGCTACACGATTTTGATCTGTATTGGTGGCGCACTTGCATAGTGACGCGGCTTCAGAGAATCCGCACTCGGTTAGAACGCAGGCGATTCGGCCTCGGATGTCGTCCATGAGATTGCGTTCTTCCGGGGAGAGTGGGAAACGTGCATGGCCGGTGTCGAATCCGCGCACTTGGTAACCTGCACGGAAACCTTCGGGGAAGTTCGGTGCATTGACCATTAAGCTAAATAGGTCGAGTAGTTTGAACTGGGCTTGTTTGGCGGAGTCCCAGTTGCCGGCGACGGATTCGTTGTAAATTTTCATCAGAACTTCGGGCACGACGCCGGAGCTGGATACCGTGCCACCGTCTGCCCCCATGAACATCGCAGTGCAGAGCAGTTCTTCCCATCCAATCAGTGCGGCAAAGTCCGGACGCTGTGATTTGATTTCGTGTAGAATTCTCTGGAAGCGTGAGAAGTCGTTAGAGGTGTCTTTTGTGCCGACGATGCGCGGGCAATCGAGCGCGAGACGTTTGAGCACTGGCACGCTGATTTCGTTGGCGAAGTTAGGGATGTTGTAGATGACGATGTCGATCGGCGATTTGGCTGCGATGTCGCGGAAGTATTGTTCGATACTCTCTTGGGTCAACTTGTAGTAGTAGGGACCAGTGATGGATACGGCGCGGCAACCTAGGTCGGCGCAGTAGTTACACATCTCTAAGACGAGATCGACATTGGGCTCGGCGGCTCCGGCGAGAATCGGACGTCCGCCGGCTTCTTCGCTAACAATTTTGACCACTTGCTTGCGCTCTTCGTAGCTCAGACGGATGAATTCGCCCATGCTGCCGTTGGGATAAAATCCGCTGATGCCCTTGTTGCCGAGCCAGTTGATGATGCGGCGTAGCTCGTCTTCGTTGATACGGCCTTTGGCATCGTAGGGGACGATATTGGGGGTGAAAATTCCTTTAAGTGGTGGTTGCATAAACGTTGTTTGTTGAACGTTGTTTGTTGGATGTTGCCGCGTAAAGAGCTTCGCTCAACGCGGTTGGTTACAATCTGTAAAGTTGGCGGGCGTTGCTATTGAGGATATTTTGTTGTTCGTCCTCGGATAACTCCGCGAGCAGTGCGTCGGTCAACTGGCACCAGCGCTGGAGGCCGTCGGCCATGTTGCAGACCGGCCAATCGCCGCCCCACACGATGCGCTTTGAGCCGAAATTTTCAAGAATTTCCGTCAGGTAAGGGCGCAGGCCTTCGGCTGTGCGTTGCTCAGGCGTGGCATAGGCGGTGATGCCGGAAAATTTACAAGCTACGTTAGGCTGTGCGCTCAGTGCATAGATGCCGGCCTTCCACTGTAGCCAGCTTTCAGATTTGACCGAGTCGTGGCTGCTGATGTCGGGGACCCCGCAGTGGTCTAGTACGAAGCGAACGTTCGGGCAGGATTGTGCGAGATCGAGTGCTATCTGTAGTTGTTTTTGTAATACACAGATGTCGAAGCACAGGTTACGTTTGCCGAGTAGTTCGATGTTCTGACGGAAGCTGCTGGTTTGCGAGAGTGCGTCCGGTTGGGTGTGCAGGACTCGGCGAATGCCTTTCAGGGAATTGCTTGTTATCTTGTCGAGTTGTTGCTCAAAACGATCCTGTTCGGGGCGGGCACTGGCGATGATTCCGAGGATTTTGTTGGCAGGATCGGATGCGAGTTGATTAAAGAACGCAGCTTCTTTGGGGCTTTCACCTTCGTCAACGTCAACTTCCATGAAAATGGTACCCTCGACCTCGCAGTCTACTGAAGCGATTTGATAATCTTCTAGATGAAATTTGCCTTGTAGTGAGGGGAAGTCTTTCGTCCAGGAGTAGCCGAACTCGTCTGGATAGATGAGGTGTTGGTGGGTGTCGATCATACGTTCTTGAGGGGGGGGCGAATTAACGGAAGATGTAGAATAGTACCGCCATGATGCCGAGCGTCAGTGCAGCAAGAAACTTGTAGTTGCCGATGCCACTCCAGCCCTTGAAAGCGAAGCATTCGCCAAGCGACTTGAAGTAGAGTGACTCGGGATCTTCGCCTGCAGTCTTAGGCATGAGCGTTGAGACGGTGAAGAGGATCACGCTACAAGCGATGAATAGGTAGAACGCCATCATCATGAAGCCACCCGGTAGTGTGGCCAGCCAACCATCTGAATTGATTGTGTTAATGATAAAGACAGCAACACCGAGGATGGCTCCGCCGATCAGGGTAGCCAGTGCACCACGATAAGATGCCTTCTTCCAGAAGACGCCCCAGAAGAATACCGCGGTAACAGGTGGCGCAATGTGCGCAATGATGGTGTTAATACCAGCGAAGATACTACCGTATTTCCCAAGCAATGGGACCAATCCCATTGCAACCAGCATCGCACCAACTGCAGAAATACGACCAATCAGGACCAACTTATCTTCGGAAGTTTCAGGCTTCACTCGCTTCCAGAGGTCATAACTGACCAGTGTTGAAATTGAATTGAGCGCACCAGAGACTGTGCTCATGAGCGCGGCGATGAGTGCGGCAGCCATGACGCCAGTCAGGCCAGAGGGGAGCAGGCGCACGATCATTTCTGTATAGGCTTCGGAGGTCTTCATGATCTCCCATTGGCCGTCGGCACCGAGCGTGGACAGTGTGGCTTTGCCCGTCTCGACGTCCATGGCACCGGACAAATCGGCAAACATGCCTTGGTTGACCATCGCGTAGAACATGAGGCCAGGTAAGACAAATAGGAAGACGGGTAGGATTTTGATGAGTGAGGCGAACAATGGGCCGACACGGGCGTGGTTCTCATCCTTCGCACCCAGCACGCGCTGAACGATGGTTTGGTCGGCACACCAATACCAGATGCCCAGCACGGGATAGCCAAGCATCAATGCATACCAAGGCATCCCCGAGCTGTCGCCATGTGGACGTAGCATCGAGAGCATATTTTCTTCGCCCGGCTCCTGAAGTGCGTCGATGAGGTTGCCCCATCCGGCGAGCACGCCGCCATCGCCTCCTAGGAACTTGAAAGAGAAGAAAGTGATGAGCACGGCGCCGAACAGGAGGACGATGGTTTCCACAGTCTCCGTAAAGACCACCGCCATCAAGCCACCGACTACCACATATAAGGCGGTTGCGATTGCTATCACCACGATGGAGATCCATGGATCGACGCCGAATAAACCACTCAGGACAATCGCCCCAGTCAGCAAGGAGAAGCCGATATGGACAATGATCGCCGAGACCAGCGAGAAGCCTGCAAGGATATCGCGACAGGCACGACCGTAGCGTTTTTCGAGGAAGTCCGGAAGGGTTGTAACTTTTGATCGAATGTAAAACGGCGCGAAGAAGAGGGCGAGCAGGACGAGTGTGAACGCAGCCAACCACTCAAAGTTACCCATGAGGAGGCCTTGTTCGTAGCCTGCCTGGGCAAGGCTGACAAGGTGCACGCAGGAGATATTTGTGGCGAAGAGCGCCATGCCGATCATCGGCCACTTTAAAGTGCCGCCGGCTAGGAAGTAATCTTTGGCGCCGCCATCTTTTTGCTTCCTGCGGTGACGAATGCCGACCCAGCAACCGGCAGCCACAATGGCGACCATATAGATGATGGTGACTGCGATATCGAGGTTGGTGACCTTGGATTCGATCGTTGCGAAAAATGGGGTAGGGATCATGTGATGCATATTATAGAAAGTCGCTGCTCACTCCAGGTTCTTGTGGGATATGATAGAGTCCGTTTTCGACGACACAAGGGTTCTTGAATTTGCCTTTCAGGTGAGGGATTTGTTCCAGCATCAGTGCTTCGTGATCCATGCCTATGTGGTTAAACAGAACCAGGTGCTGATGGATTTGCCCCATATCGCCAACGTGTGGCACGACGGGAATCTCGTATTTGCGACACATTAAACTGACCGCAATAAACTCACTCACTCCAGCGACGCGCACCGCATCCACTTGGCAGATCCCGAGCGCATCCGCTTGTAGGTAGTTTTTGAAAATGATCCGGTTCGGCACGTGTTCACCCGCCGCTACCTTGGTGGGACCATAGGCCTTGGCCAAGGTCGCATGTCCCAGAATGTCGTCGGGGTGCGTGGGCTCTTCGATCCAGTAGAGATTCAGATCTCGGGTGCGCTCGCCGAATTCCAGAGCGCGCGGCATGCTCCATTGTTGATTGCTATCGACCATGACCGTTGCCTCATCGCCGGCTCCTTCACGCACGATGGCTGTGCGGCGTAGGTCTTTATTCATGTCCATATCGCCGACTTTCAACTTCATCGCGGTGAAGCCGTTTTCCACCGAGCGGCGGACGTTTTCCTTCACTGTCTCATCGCTGTAGTTGAACCAGCCAATCGAGGTGTCGTAGCCGGGGTAGCCGACTTGCAGGATGCCTTCGCGTTCGCCGCGTGTTGGCAGTGCGGTACGTAGGATTTGCACCGCCTGTTCTGCGGTTAGGACGTCTTCCAAATAGGAAAGGTCGAGTGTGGCGACCAGTTGCTCCGGGCTTAGATCTAGCAACAGCTTCCACAGCGGCACGCCGCGTTTTTTTGCCCAGAGATCCCAGCAGGCATTGGTGACTGACGCCAGCGCGAGTTGCACCACACCCTTGTGTGGCCCGAGCCAGCGGAACTGTTGCTCATTGGAGACGCCTCGCTGCCAGTTGCCGAAGTCGGCCATTAGCTCTTCGATGTCGCGCCCTTTTAAGCTTTGCGCGAGAAAGGCGGCGGCCTTGCAGACCAGATCGTTACCTTCACCGAGTGTAAAGGCTAGGCCGGTGCCGGTATGGCCATTGTCATCCTTGAGCAGTGTAACCGCATACGAGTAAACCGGGTCGAGGTGGATCGCATCACTGCCAGCACCGGGGCCGAGCGGGAAACGTTTATCAGAAGTCGTTATTTGAGTGATCATGTATCAAAAATTCAATTACAGTGGGCTTATTCATTTGGGCGGCGGTAGCCGAGTTCCGCGCCACCACTGACATGCATGATATGTCCGGTGACGAATTTGGCGTCTTGGGAAATCAGAAAGACCGAGGCATCGGCAATCACATCGCCTTCAGGGCAATAGCCGAGTGGATGGATCTCATCCAAATAGCGTTCGATACTGGCCGGGTCGGGTTGCTCGGCGCACCATTTGCGCAGCATCGGTGTCCAGGTGCCGGCGGGGCAAACTGCATTCACACGAATGCCGTATTGCGCATAGTCAAGCGCCATCGACTTAGTTAGCGTGTTCATGCCGCCCTTGGTCGCGGTATAGGCCGCGTGTATTTCCTGCCCCATGACGCCGACCATGCTGGAGGTGTTTAAAATGCAGCCCTTGGATGTCTTCAGTGCCTCGAAACCATGACGGGTGGTATGTAGCACGCTCTTCAGGTTGATGTTAAACGCCATGTCCCACTCGTCCTCAGTGGTTTCATGCACGGGTTTGGAGGGGGTAGCGATGCCCGCGTTGTTATGGATCACATCCAAGCGTCCATAGTGCTCCAATGTTTTGTTGATCGCGGCTTTGACTTGTGCGCCATCGGACACGTCGCAAGCGAAACCAAGATGCCCGTCGCCTAATTCGGCTGCGGCCTGCGCGGATGCATCTCCGTTGCGGGCGACGATCACGACATGCGCGCCTTCGCGGGCATAGGCCTCCGCACAGTCGCGTCCGATGCCGGTGGATCCGCCGGTTAAAAAGATAATTTTGTCTTTCAGTCTCATGGGGCCTTGGATTTATTAGAATAAAGTGCTGCATTCTAGCAGATACAGTGGATGTAGTTCGTGCATAATATGAAATCGGTAAAAAAGACACAAATTGGAGAGGCGATTTACCGCGCGAAAGAGCAGCGCTATGCGATTGATGCGTGTTTGCCGCAGCGGCTGGCGATTCAAGCTGGTAAAGTCGGCTTTCATGCCTTGTCGCATGGTCACTATCCCGGCACGCGGATTGCCCCGGAGCTACTTCCGGGAGTCAGTAGTATTGGATATTTTGATGTGATCGGCACGCAGGACTGGGGGATTCCTCCGCATCGTAATGAGGGCATCGAGATCTGTTATCAGGAAACAGGCGAGTCGGTGCTCACTGTCGATGGTACGGTCTACCATTCGACTGCTAATACATTGAGCCTTACCCGGCCATGGCAACTGCACGGCTTGGGAGATCCATATTTAAAGCCGGGGCGCTTGCACTGGTTGATTCTGGATGTGGGTGTGCGCCGTCCCAATCAATCGTGGACACTGCCGCAATGGTGCGTGCTGACGCGGGCGGATCAAGAGGAGCTCATCCACCGCTTGCGCGGCAATGAGCATCCGGTGTGGAGTGGCTCAGCGGAGATCGGGCGCGTCTTTTCAAAATTGGGTAAGCTGGTGGACGGCGGCGAACCAGAGCAAAAAATTTCACGCATCCGTATTAACTTGAACCAATTGCTGTCTGCGTTGTTGGATTTGCTGCGGGTGCAGAATCGTGTGCCCGATGAAACTCTGACCTCACGCCGGCGTGTGGTAGAACTGTTTCTTCAAGAATTAAAGGAGGATTCCGAACTGCTGTCCTGCCCATGGACGCTCGACCGCTTGGCTGAGCACTGTGGCATGGGGCGCACCACTTTTTCAGATTACTGTCGGGATCTGATTAATACGACTCCATTGAAAGCGCTGAATCGTTGGCGTTTAGCGTTGGCGGCTGATCGACTGAGGAGTGAGCCACACACGTCCATCACCACAATCGCTTTAGATGCGGGCTATTCGAGTAGTCAGTATTTCGCGCGAAAGTTCCAGCAACGTTATGGGATCAGTCCGCGTCAGTGGCGTTGGCAGAATTGCTAGAGCACTTCCAGGCGTTCAATAAACTTCACCTTTGGATACGTGGATTTTGACCACAGTTGACTCATACCAGATCGCAGAAGGTTTGAGCTCATCTACGGGTTCACCCTAGCGTAAAGCCTAATCCCATTGCCTATTAAATTTTCTACAACCGCTTCCATGAGAGGGGGAGATTGGGGAGGCAGGATTTGTTAATCGGGACGCCAATTCAGTGTCATTATCCATGACAACTTTCTGCTTCCCATTGAGATTCCATGGTAATCATCATCTCCCCAACCTCGCCCGCAGGGCCATCTATCGTAAGCGGTTGTAAATCATTCGCTTAAAGCACAATGAAGATTTAGCATCTATTTCATCTGGCAACGACTTGCGGGAAATTAAGGCGACAGAAAAGGGGGCATTGCTTCGCCGGAGAATGGTTTCATTTTACCCAATAAAAAAGTAGGCTCGGGCATTTGCCTTGGACCGACAATCGATATGCAGCAGTTGCGAGAGCTCTTTGGGAATACCATTCGTGCGGCTCGAATCCTTGGGATCGACAAAGACCTGCAAGCAGAGCTGGTCGAGTGCACCATTCGTTCGCTCAACGGCACCCCGTGCACGGTTCGCTACGGCTCCGAGACAAAGGAGCTGAAGCTGTTAAAGGGCGAGAGCCGAAATGTGTTCTCAAACTGAACCTTCTCGTATTCGTGGTGAAGATGCTCCCCGGCGAAGCATATCCTTATACGTATATTTGTATTATCAAATTTCCGCAACTAATGCACTATTTAAAGCTCCTCCCCCTTGGCACGGCGTAGCTCGCTTAGAGCGAAGACGGCTGCGAAGGGGAGGTGGCTCGGTCTGCCGAGACGGAGGGGTTTTCACAGTTATTTGTGTCAAGCTAGTCAGACACGCTTAGGCTCGGCAGAGAACCCTTCACTCCTACGCCAAGGCTACGGCGCGCATGCCGTCTCGCTTCCTCCTTCGCTCTTAGAGCTACGGCGGACAAGTCGCGATCCACCTTCCCTGCTATGGGAAGGAGCCATTGATTGCCAACTTCACACCCCTCCGACTTGTGTCTGAGCATATGCTTCGCAGCCGTTTTCGCTCTAACCGAGCTAAGCCGAACCCAGGGGGAGGCGAATTATCTGCCTCGTGCCCTCTAAACAGAGGGTAGGCAAGAGGGGAGGGCGGTGTAAACTCTGTGGTATGAGACTGAGTGTCCGTTGTGGTATCCAGTCTGTGAATAGTCAAAACTAAAACACGATGAAACGATTATTATCCTTTGCCCTGATACTCTTGGCCGCCGGCAGTGCCGGCGCCGCACCGTCCTCTGTTACGAAAGCTGACTTCCTTGCGAATAAGAAGACGAACATTGAGGCCCGAGGGAGCAAATATGATTCAAAACAGTGGAGTGATCATTTTGACCGGATGGATGTCAATCGCGATGGCATTTTGACCGCGCAAGAGAAAGCAGACTTTGACAGGGCTAGAAAGACCACGGCTGTGGCGAAGACTTCAGCGCCAAAAAAAGCGCCGGCACCTGCCAAGAAGTCGGCTCCGAAGCCTGAGCCTGCATCGGGGGCGACCGTAGCTGTTGAGGGATCAAAGGCTCCATTTACAGGCAATCCCGCGACGACGGTTTGGTATCATCAGCCGGCGAACGATTTTGATCAGGCACTGGTGCTCGGCAACGGCCGTATCGGTGCGATGGTATATGGCGATACGAACGAGGAAACGATTGTTCTGAACGAAAGCTCGGTCTGGTCCGGATCGCGCGTCGATAACGATATTCCCGGCGGCTACGAGCATCTCCCCGAGATTCGGAAGCTGCTGCTTGAGGAGCGCTATCGCGAGGCGGGGCAGCTCACGAAGAAGCATTTTTCTTCGCGTGAAAAGCCAGTCATGGGAAAAGGGGTCGGCACCTTCGGGCGTTATCAGACGCTCGGTAAGCTGCATCTTAATTTTGACGACACGGCAGGCGCTGTGACGGACTACCGGCGCATGCTGGATCTTGAATCCGCATTAGGACGTGTCAGCTACAAGCGAGGTAAGACTTCGTATACCCGCGAACATTTCGCGTCGGCCCCGGACGAGGTGTTTGTCTCACGTATCACCGGACCGGTTGCATTCACCGTATCGATGGATCGTCCTGAACGCTTCGAGACGACCGCGGTGAATGATCGCGAACTGCTGATGACCGGCAGGCTCAATGATGGCAAAGGGAACGATGCCCTGCAGTATGTGGGCCGTTTGCGCGTGGTCGGTGGTTCGGTAAAAGCTGAGGGCAATACACTACACGTCGCTGCTGAGGATGAAGTGATGCTGCTCTTTGCGGCGGCGACGGATTACCGCGGCATTGCTGGACGCCAGCTATCGGATCCACTGGCTACAACAATCAGTGATCTCGACAAGGCCAAGGGCAAGTCCTTCGCACAATTACGCGCGGCGCAAAAGACGGATCATGAGAACCTGTTTAACCGTGTGACCCTGACCTTGCCGAAAACGCAGAATAGCCGGTTGGCCACCGATCAACGTTTGG
>Ga0075467_10002729_pt1 | contig 13825 bp, 11 predicted proteins | sample DEB08_DNA_9_FD_75067 | JGI IMG/M metagenome (GOLD analysis project Ga0075467, IMG submission 75067) | Aqueous microbial communities from the Delaware River and Bay under freshwater to marine salinity gradient to study organic matter... | ecosystem: Environmental > Aquatic > Marine > Coastal ...
ATAGCAGTGTCTTCAATAGTATGGTGTTCAGCAACTTCTAAATCTCCTTTTACTAAAATATTTAAAGCTAATTGACCGTGACGAGCAATTTGATCTAACATGTGATCAAAAAATGAGATTCCGGTTGAAATATTACTTTTTCCTGTTCCGTCTAAATTTAAATCGATTTGAATTTTTGTTTCATTCGTATTTCTAGAAATACTTCCGGTTCTATCTTTTACTTTTAAAAATTCATAGATTTCTTCCCAATCATTACTTTCTAGAGCAATGAATTGCTTTAATTCTTCTTTAGCAACGGTTAATTCATCTTCACCTTCTGTATTGTTGTCATTGATGAAAATTCCTTTTGCGCCTATATTCTTTGCCAATTCTATATCGGTCATTCGATCTCCTAAAACATACGAATTAGCCAAATCATATTCTTCAGAGAAATACTGAGTTAATAAACCTGTATTTGGTTTTCTAGTTGGAGCATTGTCTTTCGCAAAAGTTCTATCAATAATTTGATCTTTAAATACGATTCCTTCTTGCTCAAAAGTCTTCACCAAAAAATTATGAACTGGCCAAAAGGTGTCTTCAGGAAAACTATCTGTTCCTAAACCATCTTGATTGGTCACCATCACCAATTCAAAATCTAATTCTTTGGCGATTTTACCTAAGTATTGAAATACTTTCGGGTAAAACTCTAGCTTTTCAAAACTATCTAATTGATAATCTACAGGTGGTTCTATTGCTAGGGTTCCGTCTCTGTCTATAAATAAAACTTTTTTACTCATAATTATTCTTTTATGATTCCAACTGATTGGGTATCTATTTTATTATTTGCTTCTGTCATTTCGAAATGAACTTAAAAGTGATTGAGAAATCTTTTTAATGAGATTCCTATACTTCGGTCGGAATGACATACTAATTTAACTCTTTTAATACTTCAATCAATCTCTTATTTTCGTTTGAAGTTCCAACTGTAAATCGTAAGCAATTTTCACATAAAACTTGATTACTTCTATTGCGAACTACAATTCCTTGTTTAACTAATTGATCATATCTTTTATTGGCATCATCTACTTTTACCAATAAAAAATTAGCATCCGATGGAAAGATTTGTTGCACCAAATTAACTTCCTGTAAATCAACTATTAATTGATTTCTTTCTGATATAATTTCTTGTACTTCTTGATTCACCTGATCCTGATTCTTTAATCTCTCTAAAGCTGCTTCTTGAGTTAGCTGATTCACATTATAAGGCGGTTTTATTTTATTTAAAACCGAAATTATTTCTGTGGAAGCATAACAAACTCCCAATCTAATACCTGCTAAACCATAAGCTTTTGATAAGGTTTGTGTAACAATTAGGTTTGGAAAATCGTTCAATCTGCTGATCCAACTCTCTTGTGAAGAAAAGTCAATATAAGCTTCATCAATCACTACAATTCCACTAAAGTCTTGAATTAATTTTTCAATTTTATCAGCATCAAAACTATTCGCTGTTGGATTGTTTGGAGAACAAATGAATAAGATCTTTGCTTGTAAATTATGGAAATCCAGAATTCCATTTACATCTGGCTGAAAGCTTTTGGTTAAAGGAACTTCGATTAGTTTAATATCATTAGTATTCGCTAACACTTTGTACATTCCGTAGGTAGGCGGCAATGCAATTACTGAATCTAATTTAGGTTCGCAAAAAACTCTAAAAATTAAATCCAATACTTCATCACTTCCGTTTCCTAATAAAACTTGTTCTTTAGAAACTCCTTTTATATTGGCTAATTGATCCTTTACCAAATTTTGCTGAGGATCTGGATATCTATTTATACCTGTATCGAAAGGGTTTTCATTTGCATCAATAAAAACCATGTCTGAAGAAGCATCCTTATACTCATCTCTTGCAGATGAATAAGGTTGTAAAGCTTTGATGTTTTCTCTTACTAAATTTTGAATATTCATATTCAATATTTTATTCTATTTGTCTTTGCGATCACGTGTTAGCGTGAGAAGCAATCTTATTGTTGAGATTCCTCCACTTCGGTCGGAATGACATTATTATTTTAACTCTTTTAATCGTAAAGTTACCGCATTTTTATGTGCTTGTAAACCTTCGGCTTCTGCCATTAATTCTATTGATTTCCCAATATTTTGAATTCCTTTTTCAGTTATTTTCTGAAAGGTTATTGCTTTTGTGAAACTATCTAGATTCACTCCAGAATATGCTTTTGTAAATCCGTTGGTTGGTAACGTATGATTGGTTCCTGAGGCATAATCTCCTGCACTTTCTGGCGTATAGTTTCCTATAAAAACAGAACCTGCATTGATAATTCTATCGACAAAGAAATCATCATCTTCTGTACAAACAATAAAGTGTTCTGGGCCATATTCATTAATTAATGCCAATGCTTCTCTGAAATCTTTTACCAGAATAGATTTTGAATTTTCTATAGCTTTTGCCGCTATCTTTTTTCTTGGCAGCTTCTTAATTTGTTTATCAATTTCTGTAGAAACTTGAGTAACAAAACTTTCTGAAGTTGAGACTAGAATCACTTGACTATCGACTCCATGTTCTGCTTGACTCAACAAATCTGAAGCGACAAATGCTGGATTGGCTGTATCGTCTGCCATGACTAATAATTCACTTGGTCCGGCTGGCATATCAATTGCAACACCATATTTGGTAGCAATCTGTTTTGCAACAGTTACAAATTGATTTCCAGGACCGAAGATTTTATAGACTTGAGGAATACTAGTGGTTCCAAATGTCATTGCGGCAATCGCTTGAATTCCGCCTACTTTAAAAATCTTAGTGACACCGCACAGTTCTGCTGTATACAAAATTTCATTGGCAATTTTCCCTTCTGCGTTGGGTGGAGAACACAAAACGATCTCTTGACAACCTGCTATATTTGCAGGAACCGATAACATCAAAACTGTTGAAAACAAAGGAGCTGTTCCACCTGGAATGTATAAGCCAACTTTTTGAATGGCTCTTTTTTCTTGCCAACATGCTACACCTGGCATGGTTTCTTTAAATACCATGTCTGTGCTTTGTGCTTCGTGAAAAGTTTCAATATTCGATTTTGCTAATTGTATTGCTTGTTTTAAATCATCAGAAACTGCTTTGCTTGCAATTTCTATTTCTTCTTGAGTTACTTGAAATGCTGTTAATTCTACTCCATCAAATAAAGAGGTATACTTTTGAATGGCAGTATCTCCATTTCTTTCCACATCTGTAAAAACTTGATTTACAGTTTCTTCAATATCATTAACAGTTTGAGTTGGTCTTTGTAAAATCTGTGACAAATCTTCTTTTGCTGGATATTTTATTGTTTTCATTACAATACCATTTTTTCAATTGGACAAACTAAAATTCCTTCCGCTCCTTTTTCTTTTAACTCATCAATAATTTCCCAAAATTGATTTTTACTAATTACTGAGTGTACAGAACTCCAACCCTCTTCCGCTAAAGGTAAAACCGTTGGACTTCTCATACCAGGTAAGGCATCTAAGATATCTTGTAATTTATCATTGGGTGCATTTAACAACACGTATTTAGAATTTTTCCCTTTTAAAACAGATTGAATTCTAAATTGTAGTTTGTTTAGTATTGCTTGATTCTCTTCTGAAATCTTTGGAGAAACTGCTAATACAGCTTCTGATTTTAAGAGCACTTCTACTTCTTTTAAATTGTTCTTAAACAAAGTGCTTCCACTAGAAACAATATCACAAATTCCGTCTGCTAAACCAATGTTTGGAGCAATTTCTACAGAACCGTTAATGATATGAATGTCAGTTGCAATTCCTTTCTCATTTAAGAATTTATTTACCGTGTTTGGATATGAAGTTGCAATTCTTTTATTCGAAAAATACTCCATTCCTGAATATTCTTGATTCTTTGGAATGGCCAATGAAACTTTACATTTAGAAAAACCTAAACGTTCTGTAAATTGTAAGTCTTCTCCTTTTTCAATTAATACGTTTTCGCCAATGATAGCGATGTCTACCACACCATCTCTTAAGTACTGAGGAATGTCTCCGTTTCTTAAATAAAACACCTCTAAAGGAAAGTTTCTTGCCGAAGCTTTTAACTGATCTTTTCCGTTGTCTATTGAAATTCCACAATCTTTAATTAAACTGAGAGAGTCTTCATTTAATCTCCCTGACTTTTGAATGGCAATTCTTAATTTGTTCATTTTTTCTTTTTTATTGTTTATCCGTTGATCCGTTTATTTGTTTCAGCGGATAAAAAGATCCCGCTTTCATTTCGACTTCGCTCTATGACCAAACGGTAAAAACATAAAAACCCGCTTGATTGTCTCAAACGGGTTTCTAAATATGTTGACTTTATTCAATACATTTTTACTTCGCCTGAGCCGAATTGTAAAAATGATGATGATGGATTTGAATAAAATTCATGTCTTTTTTTGTTCTGAACAAAGTTTCCGAATAAAATTTTAATTAAACAAATGAATTCGAGAAAAGTTTTTGTTAAAAATATCAAAAACTCTGTTGCTTGCATTTTGTTATGTTTTTATAAAAACTAGGTGTTTTTACTAATTGATTTTTTAAGTAAAAATATATAACTTCGTTAACTTCTGATATAAGAATTTAAACAATATATAATATAACCTAAAAATACTATGAACATTAAATTAATCTCCTTTAATTCTTTACTATTTTTTTTATTACTAACCCTAATATCTAATAGTGTTAATTCTCAAAATAAGCTATATAGCGATAGTAAACAACGTGAGGTTTATAAAAAAATGTCTAGTGATTACTCTAATTCACAAACCGAAATCTATGAGTTATTTGAAAAATATTTTTATAAGTGTTCTAATCAAAAACTTTTAACCCAAGAATATAAAGTATGGAAACAAAAATATAAACCAAGAATAAAAGAATACTTAAAAGAAGAAAAAAGGTATGTTGAAGGTTTGAAAAAAATTCTAAAAGAATTTGAAAAATCGGCAAATGAAGCGGAAAATGCTGTTCAAATATCAATAGATTTATGTACTAATTTAGGAGCATCAAAAATAATTAAATCAGAAAGTGAACTTCAAAATTTGGTCAATATTCATAATAATTATTCTTCAGCTGCGTATAGGTATGATGCAATAAAAAGCCAAAACGCTTATATGCATAAATATCTACTTGAATTTAAAAATTCAAAAGAATTCAAAACAGAAAACTGTGAAGAGTACATTGTGCGTCTCGTAGAAATTGAGAATGACGCAAATAAACAAATAATTTATCTACAAAAATACGTTGATTCAATTAATATTAGCTTCAAAAAGCTCCCAATAGAGCAACAACAAATAAAATTAGATAAGGCTAAAGAAAGCTATTTTCAAAAATATACAGGATTTATAACTAAAGATACTAATCTTGAATACGGTAAACCATTATCTACAGAATCTATTAAAAACGAAATAGCAACTGTTAGAAAGGCTTTAAATTGTTATAATGAAATTACATCTAAGAAAACCTATCATGATTATACAAATAAGAAAATAAAAACCGTTGGTTCTTTATGGGGCAATAAAAGGTCAGGAAAATGGATTTTATACTATCCAGATGGTAAGGTTAGCACTGAAGCTTATTATTTAAGTGGTAAGCTTGAAGGAGGATTTTTTCAATATGATAAAGATGGCAATTATACTGCCGTAGGTAGTTTTGAAAATGATGAAAGAACTGGACAATGGATGATTCTTGAAGATAATATAAAAAGCGTGGGTGCTTATAAAAATGATGAACAAGATGGTGTATGGAAAGAATATTATAAAGATGAAACCTTAAAAAGTAGTACCACTTTTGTAAATGGAATTAAAGTTGGATGGGCAGAAGAGTATTCAACTAACGGTTCTCCAACTAAAAAAGGAAATTACAAAAAAACCGGAGCAGATAGTTATAAGCCCACCGGAACCTGGAACTATTGGACATATAATGGTAAGGGACAATTAAACACAAAGGAAACTATAGATGAAGATACTGGTTTTAACATTGGTGACTATGAAAGTTATTATAAAAATGGTGACCTTCTAGAAAAAGGGAAATATGTAAACGGTAAAAGAGATGGTGAGTGGTATTTCTATATAGATTTTAAAAAAAATAAATATTTGATGGGGCTACATCCGAAAGAAGGTAAATATAAAGTAATTTTTAAAAATGGTAAACCAATAAAATTTAAAGATGTAAACTCTCAGTTTGATTCTATAGAGGACGAATTCTTTAAGCTAGTATTTAAAAATAATTGTGATAGAAAAATTCAAGTAGCTATAAGATACAAAAACCTAGAAGGTGTTTGGGAAACTAGAGGATATTATGATTTTGAACCGAATGAAGAAGGTTTTATAGGAAAAACAACAAATAGAATTTATTATTATTATGCTTTTTCTATAGATGGTAAATATACATGGGGTGGAGATGAACCTAAAACAATTAGAGGAGAACAATTTGGTTTTAAAAAAGTAACAGTACCCTCTAATAATGAATTTGGTAATTATACAAAAACTTTAAATTGTAATACATTATCTTCATTTTCAATACCTAAAAGACAACAGGAAGCACTTGGAAACTTACTTAAATACGAAGATTCGTTTGGTTCATTAAGAAGTACATCTCAAGATAGTGGGTTTAAATTTGATGGTAAAACTCGAGAAATTTTTTTTAAAACACTTCATACCAAAAATAGTTTTACACTTAATGGAAAAACTTATTTTAACGTGAAATTTTTCAGTACCTTTTTATTAGAAAATGTTACAGCTGTTTATGAAAAAGGCAACAAGATAATTTTTAGTTTTAATTCTAAAGGTTATTCTATGAAAATAAAAGCTCCTAGAGAAAATTGGACAAACATGACCAGATATAAAAATGATTTTTATCTTACCGTAAACAATCCTACAATAAGAAAAAAAGCGCTTAAGGAAATTAAATTTTTAGTTAAAAACCCTATTTACAAAGGTAAAATTAAATAATATTTATTAACCAACTATGCTAATTTTCTATAACTCTTATTAGAGTTTTCTTTACTTTATGAATGAATAAAATGAAGGCATGTTTACATTTCGTGATAAATATTATTAGTTTAAGTTAATAGGAAATTAAAAAATAACGAAAGCACAACAAAAACGTGTTTAGTTAATTACTCTGGTTTGTTTTTGTTTGCTCTTTAGTTGCTTGACGACGCCACTAATCATAAACAACAACGTTAACGAAACTCTCTAGATTACAAACCTTGAGGTAAAATATCTGGTAATTTATTGCCAAAACTAGGTGCATTATCTCTATAAGAAACTACTTTCTTTTTAGAAACCATCACTATGATATCTTCGCTTAAGGTAAATAAAGTCGCTGTCCTAAACTTTTTAAGCAGTAAACTTTCTAATTCGGTTTTTACTTGGTTTAAAGAAAATTGTTGGTAGTTGTTTTCTGTTACGAAGCGGTATTTGAGTTCAAAGGTTTCTTTTCCATCAATAACAAACAAACGCATATACACATTTAACAAACCTTCACTTTTTCTAATAGGTTTGCTTACCGTTAGTTTTACAAACTCATCTTCTGCTAAGCTTTGTTGTAGGGCGTCAAAAAAATGGGAAAAATCACTCATGTGGTAAAGATAAAAAAAAGCTCAAGTTAGACTTGAGCTTTTGGTTTTATTATAAGATTCCTACCTACGTAGGAATGACATATTTTCCTATGGTCTAAAGAAGATTTTACGCATACGTAAACTCTCTGGAGTTACTTCTAGGTATTCATCACCTTTAATGTATTCCATACATTCTTCTAAAGAGAAATCTGTTTTAGGAGCAATTTTCATTGCTTCATCTGTACCAGATTTACGCATGTTGGTTAATTGCTTTCCTTTAATAAGGTTTACACCCATATCGGTATCTTTACTGTTTTCTCCAACAACTTGTCCGATATAAATTTCTTCGTTAATATCAATAAAGAAACGTCCTCTATCTTGTAATCTATCAATTGCATATGCTGTAGCTTTACCAGCTGCAGAAGAAACAATAGCTCCTTTAATATCTTCAGAGAAATCACCTTTATAAGGTCCGTATTCTGAAAATCTATGATTGATAATTGCAGTACCAGCAGTTGCCGTTAAAATTTTGTTACGCAAACCTATTAAACCTCTAGAAGGAATTGTAAATTCTAAGTGTTGTAAATCTCCTTTTGGCTCCATTACTAGCAAATCACCTTTTCTTAGTGATACTAAGTTGATGGCTTTAGAAGCAACATCTTCAGGAACATCAATAGATAAAGTTTCGTAAGGCTCAGATTTTACTCCGTCAATTTCTTTGATAATTACTTGTGGTCTTCCCACTTGTAATTCATATCCTTCTCTACGCATGGTTTCAATTAAAACTGATAAGTGAAGAATTCCACGTCCGAAAACATTGAATTTATCTTCAGAATCTGTAACATCTACACGTAATGCAAGGTTTTTCTCCATTTCTTTAAACAAACGATCACGTAAGTGTCGAGAGGTAACAAATTTTCCTTCTTTACCGAAGAAAGGTGAATTGTTAATGGTAAACAACATACTCATGGTAGGTTGATCTACTTCAATTCTAGGTAGGGCTTCTGGGTTTTCTAAATCAGCAATTGTATCACCAATTTCGAAACCATCAATACCAGTAATAGCACAGATATCTCCACTTCTTACTTTAGAAGTTTTGGCTTTCCCCATTCCTTCAAATATGTGTAATTCTTTGATACGAACTTTTTTAGTAGTTCCATCAGCTTTCATTAACATATAATCTTTATTCTCTTCTAAGTCTCCTCTAAAAACACGTCCTATTGCAATTCTCCCTGTAAAAGAAGAAAAGTCTAAGGAAGTAATTTGCATTTGCGGAGAACCTTCTCTGTATGGAGCTTCTGGAATAGATTCTAAAACAGCATCTAACAAGTCTAAGATATTATCTTTAGGATCTTGCCAATCTGTACTCATCCAACCATTTTTAGCAGAACCATAGATCGTAGTAAAATCTAATTGATCTTCTGAAGCTTCTAAAGCAAACATTAAATCGAACACTTTTTCATGAACTAAATCTGGTGTACAGTTTTCTTTATCTACTTTGTTTACAACAACAATAGGCGTTAATCCTAATTCGATTGCTTTTCCAAGTACAAAACGAGTTTGTGGCATTGGACCTTCAAAAGCATCTACCAATAATAAAACACCATCAGCCATTTTTAATACACGCTCTACTTCACCACCAAAATCGGCGTGACCAGGAGTATCAATCACATTGATTTTTACACCTTTATAGTTTACGGATACATTTTTTGATAAAATGGTAATTCCTCTTTCTCTTTCTAAGTCATTGTTATCTAACAATAAATCGGTACGTTCTTTACGATCGTCTAAGATTTTTGCTTGATCGATAATTTTATCAACTAAGGTTGTTTTTCCGTGATCTACGTGGGCTATGATAGCGATATTTCTTATTGATTGCATACTTGCTTATTTTGAAGCTGCAAAAGTAGTGTTTTAGTTTAACAGAAAAGAGAAAATTGCATTAATTTATTTGTTCATCTTCATCTCTGAAAGCGCTGGGTAAAATATCGGGTATCAACTTGATTAACAGAGGTAATAGCAAAGCTCCGCCAGGTAACATAAATACTGCAAAAGAAGGGATTGCTTTGCAAATATCTAAGAGTTGAATTTTGATTTTCTCTTTTTCTTCATCAGAAAGTGACGAATGGGTAGATTTTTTAATTAAATGCATCGCTTCTTTACTTTGTTGAAGCTCTTTATGCAAACGCATTTTATTCTTATGAAGCAATTCTTTTATTTCTTCTACTGTATTCATTATAACTTTCTACGTTTACGTTCTTCCTTAATTAAATTAAGCTCTCTACTTGTTTGACCTGATACTGATGTATTTTCTTCTGCTCTTCTAATTAAGTAGGGCATCACATCTCTTACAGGTCCAAAAGGTACATATTTCGCTGTATTATAGCCTTCTTTCGCTAAATTAAAGCTGATATGATCACTCATTCCATACAATTGACCAAACCACAAGCGCTCATCATTGGGTTCAATTTTATGCTGTTTCGCTAAATCCATTAAGATATATGAACTCTCTTCATTATGAGTTCCTGCGAATAAGGCCATTTTTTTATGTTCCATCATATAATCAATGGCTTCGTTATAATTATCATCTGTAGCCTGTTTGTTTTCACAAATTGGTGAAGGATATCCTTTCTCTTCTGCTCGATCTCTTTCTTTTTCCATGTAAGCACCTCGAACAATTTTTAATCCAATATGAAAATCTTTTTGATGTGCTCTTTGATGTAACTCTTTTAAATACTGCATTCTATCATGTCGATACATTTGTAAGGTGTTAAATACAATTGCTTTTTCAGTATTGTATTTTTCCATCAACTCTTCTACTAAATTATCGGCAGCATCTTGCATCCAGCTTTCTTCAGCATCAATTAAAATGGGTACATCATACTTTTTTGCTTTGTCGCAAATTTCATGGAACCGATTTAGAATGGTGATCCATTCACTTTTCTCATGATTTGACAACTCTTTTTTTTCTGTAATTTTTTGATACAATGCAAAACGCCCTACTCCTGTTGGTTTAAAGACAACAAACGGCACAGCTCCTTTCTCTTTGGCAAATTCAATATTTTTAAGTGTTTTCTCTTTTACGATATCAAACTGTTCTTCTGTTTCTTTCCCTTCAACAGAATAATCTAAAACTGAATGCACACCGTAATCGTACATTTTTTCAATATTCGGAATACAATCTTCCTCGGTAACACCACCACAAAAATGATCAAAAACAGTTGATCTAATTAGACCTTCTACCGGTAAATGTGCTTTTATCGCAAAGTTGGTTACTGCAGTACCAATTCTAACCATGGGTTGGCTTTGAATTAATTTAAACAGAAAATAAGCTCTTTCTAACTCAGAATCCGATTTAAGAGAGAAAGCTATTTCAGTATTATTGAAGAGTTTCATTTGATGAATTTATGCAAACAAAGATAATCAGCTAGTTGAAATTATTCAATATTTTGTGGTTAATTTGTAATCGAAATTTATCACAGATGAAATCTATTAAAGCAGCGACTTATTACGTTCATTTTAAGGAGAAAGGGTATCAAGAATTAAACACCTTACTCACTAAAAAAGATTATTCTTCCATTTATATTTTGGTAGATGAAAATTCTATGGAATGCTGTTATCCTAAATTTATCCCTTTTCTTGAGACGGATAAACGAATTGAAGTGATCGAAATTGAATCAGGTGAAATCAACAAGAATTTAGAAACTTGCGCTGGCGTTTGGAATGCCATGACAGAACTTGAGGCAGATAGAAAAAGTTTATTAATTACCTTAGGTGGTGGAGTGATTACAGATTTAGGTGGTTTTGTAGCTTCTACGTACAAAAGAGGAATTGATTTTGTGAATATTCCGACTACTTTATTGAGCATGGTGGATGCTTCTGTTGGCGGTAAAACTGGTGTTGATTTAGGTGTCTTAAAAAATCAAATTGGACTCTTTGTAAATCCTGAAATGGTTATTATAGATGAAGACTATTTAGCCACTTTAAATGAACGAGAATCTCGTTCTGGAATTGCAGAAATCATTAAATATGGCTTAACATACGATACTAAAGTTTTAAATCAATTAAAGTCATTTAATCACTTAACATTAAATAATTTAATACATCGTTCTATTGAAATAAAAAACGAAGTTGTCTTAGAAGATCCCAAAGAAAACGGTTTGCGTAAAATCTTAAACTTTGGACATACGTTAGGACATGCTATTGAGTCATATTTTTTAGAATCTAAGGATAAAGAAAACCTAACACACGGTGAAGCAATTGCGATAGGAATGGTATGTGAATCGTATTTATCTTCGGAAGTTTTAAGTCTTCCAAAAGAAAAGGTTTTAGAAGTTAAAAACATGATTACTTCTATGTATGAAAAAGTACTTATCAAACCTTCTGATTATGCTGCTATTCTAGATTTACTGAAACATGACAAGAAAAATGTCAATGGTCAGGTAAACTTTGTCTTATTAAATGACTTTGAGGAATACCAATTAGACTGTATAGTAAGTAATGAATTAATTATAGAAAGTATCGAATTTTACAATTCTTAAATTGCCTTCTCTAATACAGAGCTATAAATATCTTCATATACTGGTAATATATTTTCTAAAGAAAATTGCTTTGTGTGCTCTTTCGCATTTTTCTTAAATCGCATCAAGGTTTCATCATCTTTTAAAATAGCTAAAGCATTTTTAGCCATATCATCTATGTCTCCTAAATTACTCAAATATCCGGTAACCCCAAGAACATTTACTTCTGGCAACCCACCTGTGTTTGTTGAAATAACAGCCGTATTCGCAGCCATAGCTTCTAAAGCCGCTAAACCAAAACTTTCACTTTCTGAGGGCAATAAAAAGACATCTGTATAACACAATAGTTTTTCAATTTCATGACTGTTACCTAAGAAGATTACTTTCTCAGAAATTCCAAGTTTTCTTACAAGCAGTTCTGCTTTTCTTTTCTCAGGCCCTTCTCCTACCATTAAAAGTTTAGAAGGAGTTTCCATTTGTACCTTGTGAAATATTTTTACAACATCTTCTATTCTTTTTACCGGTCTAAAATTTGAAATATGCGTTAAGATTCTTTCGTGAGGTTCTGCTACTGCTATTCGTTGACATTCTGCTTGTTGCTCACGATCGTATTTTTCTGTATCGATAAAATTATAAACAACCTGAATTTCATTGGCAATATTAAACAATCGTAAAGTATCTTGTTTCAAACTATTGGAAACCGCAGTAACAACATCCGAATTATTAATACTAAATTCTACAGCTGTTTTATAACTAGGGTGACTACCAACTAAAGTAATATCTGTACCGTGTAAGGTTGTTACTACTTTAATATCGATTCCTTTCTCTTTTAGCATCATTTTAGCCATGTAAGCCGCATAAGCATGTGGAATTGCATAATGTACGTGCAAAATCTCTAATTTGTGTTTAGTAACGACCTCTACTAGTTTTGTAGATAAAGCTAATTCATAAGGTTGGTATTGAAATAATGGATATTCTTCCATTAAAACCTCATGAAAATGTAATTGATGTGATATAAAATCTAATCGAACCGGTTGGTTATAGGTAACAAAATGAACTTCGTGCCCTTTATCAGCCAAAGCCATTCCTAATTCTGTAGCTACGACTCCACTACCTCCAAAAGTTGGATAACAAACAATTCCTATTCGCATGTTTAGATTTTAATTTATAGACGTAAAGATACTTTTTTACTTACGTTGAGTTGTGAAGAAAAACATAAAAATAATTTTCACAGGCATCGCAAGAGATTCCTCCACGTTGGTCGGAATGACATCCTATTTGTCATTTCGAGCTTGCCGAGAAATCTCCACTTCTAAAAGTAAAGTTCAATGTGTGACCTCAAACAAAAATCTTGTAATGCTTAATATAGATTCCTCCACGCTGGTCGGAATGACAAAAAGGTAGATGTTTTGTCACTGCGAGTGAAACGGGGCAGTCCATGATACAGATTGCTTCAGTTTTTCAAAACTTCGCAATGACAACAAACAAAAAATCCTGCAATGCTTAAACATCACAGGATAGTATTTTAGATTCCTGCTTTCGCAGGAATGACAGTTTTTTAATAATCTCCTAAAGTAACAGGATTTTGAGCTAAAGCATTCTCTAACTGCTCGTCGTTTGGTGCTTTTCCATGCCAAGCATGCGTGTGCATCATAAAGTCAATTCCATTCCCCATTTCTGTAAATAACAAGATGCAAACTGGTTTTCCTTTTCCTGTTCTAGCTTTAGC
>Ga0075467_10002730_pt1 | contig 13823 bp, 11 predicted proteins | sample DEB08_DNA_9_FD_75067 | JGI IMG/M metagenome (GOLD analysis project Ga0075467, IMG submission 75067) | Aqueous microbial communities from the Delaware River and Bay under freshwater to marine salinity gradient to study organic matter... | ecosystem: Environmental > Aquatic > Marine > Coastal ...
AGTTTGGTAGCAATATTTTACTCTAAATGATTAATCTGATTATTGATTGTTGATTGTTGATTGTTGATTGTTGATTATTGATTATTGATTATTGATTATTGATTATTGAAAAGTAAAAAAAGTTGATTTGTTTATTCGTTGATTCGTGTAATTATAGTTTTCAAAGAAGCATTTTACTCTAAATGAATAAGTTGGCTGCTTAAAAAGAAAAACATAAGCAATAAATAATGAGAAATAAACAATAATCAATGCCATTCAAGGAACAACGTATTGACATAATATGACTAATTTTAAAGGATATTTATATTCCAATAAAACAGTTAAACCAATGATCAAGATTTTAGACCCACAAGAGGACTCAATTGCTGAGAACATCTATAGCGTTTTTCAAGCCTCTTATGCTGTTGAAGCTGAATTGCTTGAAGCTAAAGACTTCCCACCGCTTAAGAGAACGATCATAGATTTTAAAAATAGCGAGACATCCTTCTTTGGACATTGGATTGGCAAGGAATTAACTGCTGTTATTGAGATTGAGCCTAGCCCCAATAAATTTCACATCTGTAGCTTGGTGGTTCATCCAACATATTTTAGACGAGGAATAGGCAGTGAACTGGTAACATTTATTTTTAAATTACTAGTTGGAAATAAAATCACCGTTGAAACAGGGCTGGCAAATATACCGGCTATTGCACTATACAAGAGCTTCGATTTTAAAGAGATAGACCAATACAACACCAATCACGGAATAAGAAAAGTACGCCTTGCTATAGAAAAAGCAACTTTAAAGACTAGCCCGTGAAGAACATCACTCGCTCCGTTTGGATTCTCTCCATTGTAAGCTTGTTTACAGACATGGCCAGTGAAATGCTCTATCCTATCCTGCCTATTTATTTGCAAACTATAGGGTTTTCAATACTGCTCATTGGGATCCTAGAGGGTGTTGCAGAAGCAACAGCGGGTTTAAGCAAGGGCTATTTTGGACAATTATCCGACAGCAAAGCTAAGAGATCCCCATTCGTTCAAATTGGATATGCTTTAAGTGCAATCTCAAAACCGATGATGGCTTTTTTTGCATATCCCCTTTGGATTCTCTTTGCTCGCACTCTAGATCGATTCGGAAAGGGAATACGAACTGGCGCAAGAGACGCCCTCTTATCGGATGAAGCAACACACGCCACCAAGGGTGAGGTATTTGGCTTCCATCGCTCAATGGATACGTTAGGAGCTGTCTTGGGGCCATCATTAGCTCTTGTATATCTCTACTATTATCCGGAGGATTATATTAATCTATTTTATATCGCCTTCATTCCCGGTGCGCTCGCTGTTATATCTACATTTTTCCTTAAAGAAAAAAAACAGTTAGTCGTCCCTACGAAGAAAAAAATTGGGTTCTTTTCATTTATAAAATACTGGAAAGAAAGCCCTTCAGAATATAAAAAAGTAGCTACGGGACTGCTATTCTTCACTTTATTTAATAGTTCTGATGTCTTTTTATTACTGAAAGCCAAAGAGGCCGGTTTCGATGATACCATGGTAATTGGCATGTATATTTTCTACAATCTCGTATATACAATATTCGCTTTCCCACTCGGGCGCTTGGCCGACAAGATTGGTCTGAAGAAGATGTTCCTATCCGGTTTGGTTATTTTTAGTTTGGTGTACTTCGGAATGGGAACTTTTACGAATACATATGCCTTCTTCGTGCTATTTTTTGGATACGGAATCTATGCCGCCGCAACTGAAGGCATCACAAAAGCCTGGATTAGTAATTTAGTTTCAAAAGAAAATACTGCCACTGCAATTGGAACTTTTTCAGCCTTCCAAAGTATTGGCGCGATGATAGCAAGCACCCTGGCAGGGTTACTATGGTATAACTTCGGTGCCGACGTCACATTTCTAGTCACTGCAATGGCCACAGTTCTGGTGATTCTTTATTTTACAACTAAAAAGCCCATCACCCGCCCGGCTTGAATGGTAAATGGGTACGCTTTGCAAAAGCGCACCAGACTGATTACTGTTGTAAAAAAGGGTCAGTATATTCTTTATTCAGCCGTTAATTTTTGAACAAAACTTTCGAACTCAACCACAAACTCCTCATAGACATCACCAGTTGCTGGACCATTGAACCCTGTATGAATTCTTCGAACTTCTCCCTTTTTATCTATGAAAATAGTGGTGGGATATGACAATACATGATTTAACGAGGGTAACTTTTCGTTGGCCTTAGCTTTGCTGCTTGAACCGTATTGAGCCAATAATATCGGATAAGGAACCCCTGCTCCATTAATCAGTCTATTAATACTTGAAATCGCCTTTTCTTTCGTTGGCGCATATTCGAAGGCTAAAGCGACAATCTCTAAATCAGGATTTTTATTCTCCTTGACATACTTCGTGTAGAATTTTGTCTCATCCAAGCAATTAGGACACCAAGTTCCCATAATTTGGACCAATACCACTTTCCCTTGAAATTTATCATCTTTCAATGAAACCAAGTCCCCTTCCGTATTGGGAAATGAAAAATCGAAACGTTCGTATCCTTCTTTTAAAAATGTTAATGCAGTCGCTGCTGGCAATTCATAGCTTTCATTTCGTTTACCTTTAAACGGCTCTTTCCAGTGATTACCACTATAAAAAGTACCACTCAATAAACTGTCCTTTAGTTGGCCTTCGAACAAAAAGGCATGCGCCCCGTCGAAAGTCGACAACTTAAATGAATCATGTATCACAACGCCTTCCAAATAGCGATAATCTCCTGTTTCTGTTCTAAAAGTACCTGTTAGTTTACTTCCCTCCTGTTCAAAAATACCTTTGGCTACATATCGATCGTCGGCAGTATCGGGACTAAAAACTACTTCCCAGTTTCCAGTTAGTTGCACCGAAGGCTCTTCAGAAGAAAAAAACCTTGGGGCATCTTCGTGCTTCATTTCAAAAGGCACTATTCGGTTAAGGCTCCGTTTTATAAAGTCGCCATTGATTTGAGTTTCAGAAAAAATTCCTTTAAAAACACCTTCAAATACCGGCATTCCAATAGTAATAGAATCTCCTTCTATTGTGATATCTGTGACTTCTATCTTTTCTTCGGCGTTGTACATGATAAAACCCTGATCAGCAGTATACGATAACAAAAAAGGAAGCTCCTTTTCTTCTCCTAACTCCAAGGTAGCTCTCCAAGGACCCTCTTTAAGTGTTTTAACTTCTTTTCCGCATCCAATCATTAAAATAGACATCAAAAGGAAACTCAAATATTTAATCATAAGGAATTTTTTAATAGGTGTCGAAATTACATCTATTTCACTACATAAAAAAGTATTGTTCTTTGATACCGCCTTCTACATTAACCTCATCCAGTGCTCAATTCAATGACTTAATTTAGCTAATAGTAGTTTTAGTTTGGGACTCTTTATTAAAAATAGGGTAAGACCGTAAATTAACCATCCCTAACCAGAGCACCTCAACGCAATAACTCGCTTGTATACAGTATATTAAAATCTAATGAAATTAAAGTTGTGAATTACAAATCATTGTTTGAATCCTTGCCTCAATATTTTATCTTTGTACCCTTAAATCAGGAAGATCAATGAAGATTTCTTATAATTGGCTAAAACAATTTATCAAGTTAGACTGGGATGCTGAAAAGGCTGGTGAGTTATTAACCGACCTAGGTCTTGAAGTTGAAGGGATAGATCCTTTTTCATCTGTTCTTGGCGGTTTAGAAGGAATAGTAGTTGGCCATGTATTGGAATGTGAGCCCCACCCTAATGCGGATCGATTAAAACTCACTAAAGTCGATGTTGGTGATGGCAATATACTACAAATCGTCTGTGGAGCTCCTAATGTCGACAAGGGACAAAAGGTTCCCGTCGCGACTATCGGTACTACTTTATACGATGCTGAAGATAAGCCTTGGCAGATTAAAAAAGGTAAGATTCGAGGAGAAGAAAGTCAGGGAATGATTTGTGCTGAAGATGAATTAGGTCTTGGAAATAACCATGACGGAATTATGATTCTCGATAATGATTTAAAACCAGGAACATTAGTTTCAACAATACTAGAGGTTGAAAATGATGAGATTTTTGAAATAGGACTGACCCCCAATCGTGCAGATGCAATGAGTCACTGGGGAGTTGCTAGAGATTTAAAGGCAGGATTGCTGCAACAAAATGTCTCTATTGAACTTATAACACCCTCTACTTCGAGTTTCAAAATTGAAAATAGAACGTTAAAAATTGACGTGAACGTCGAAGATATTGCCCTTGCCCCACGTTACTGTGGTGTGACTATAAGCGGTTTAAAAGTTGCTGAATCTCCAGATTGGCTAAAAAACAGATTGAAAGCGATAGGCCTTAGCCCAATAAATAATGTAGTTGATTGTACAAATTATGTTTTACACGAACTGGGACAGCCATTGCATGCTTTCGACGCTTCGAAAATATCACAGAATACAATCAACGTAAAAACCTTAGCTGCTGGAACAAAGTTTGCAACTCTAGATGGTATAGAACGCGAATTACACGAAGAGGATTTAATGATTTGTGACGCTGAAAAACCACTCTGTATCGCAGGAGTATTTGGCGGTTTGAACAGTGGGGTTAGTGAAAGCACAACTAGTATTTTTCTTGAAAGCGCTTATTTTGACCCTATAAGTATCCGGAAAACAGCAAAGAGACACGGACTCAATACAGACGCTTCCTTCCGATTTGAGAGGGGCATTGACCCAAACATTACCGAATATGCTTTGATGCACGCAGCAGTACTCATTACAAATGTCACCGGAGGATTTATAACCAGTGAAATCGTTGACAAATACTCAAAGAAAATAGAAGATCACCAAGTCTTCTTAAATTACGAGAAGGCCACGGCATTGATAGGTGAAGAGATTCCAAAGGAAAAAATTAAGCAGATTCTTACATCATTAGACATTAAGGTGAATAACGTCACGGAAACTGGCATAGGAATGACAATCCCTGCTTTCAGAAATGATGTGACGCGTGAGGCTGATGTAATTGAAGAAATCCTTAGAGTTTATGGCTATAATAACATCAAGTTCACTGAAAAACTTAATGCGTCCATTTCTAGTACCCTTAAAATAGAAGATTACCAAATTCAAGATAAAATAGGCACTTTGCTTACAAGTTTAGGGTTTCACGAAATATTATGTAATTCTCTTACCTCACCAAAATATATTGATTTAAGCGATTCCTTAAATGAAGAACACAATGTAAGAATGCTAAACCCTCTTAGTCAGGACCTTGCCGTGTTAAGACAATCTATGATATTTGGAGGTCTGGAAGTGTTGGCTTATAATATTAATCGGAAAACAAGCAATGTAAAGATGTTTGAATTTGGTAAAACATACCATAACTACCCGAGCGGTACGTCTGAAAAGAAACACCTTTCGTTAATAATTTCTGGCTCAAAAAACGAAGATAGCTGGACCAATCCAGCTATTAGAAGTGACTTTTTCTACACGAAAGGGGTTATTGCAGCAATACTTGAACGTCTTGGAATTCAAAATTATGCTGAAAAAGGACTGAAAAGCGACCTTATTTCTGAAGGTATTTCACTTGTAAAAAACAATCAAGTTCTAGTTGAGTTTGGGGTAGTATCCAAAAAGTTAACAAGTGAGTTACAAGTGGAAAATGAAACCCATTATGCAGATTTTCACTGGGACACGATATTAGACGAAATTGGAACCACCAACCACTTATTGCAGCCAATATCAAAATTTCCAAAAGTGAAAAGAGATTTTGCACTGTTATTAGATGACAAAATTACTTTCGAAGACTTAAAAACAGCAGCCTTACAAACTGAAAAGAGCTTGCTAAAGGACGTCAAGCTTTTTGATGTCTACACAGGTAATAAGCTCCCTGATGGCAAAAAATCGTATGCCTTAAGTTTTACGATTCAGGACCAAAAAAAGACATTAACAGATAAGCAGGTTGATAAAATTATGAATAAGCTTCAGAAACGTTTCGAAAATGATTTTGGCGCTAGTTTGCGATAAATGCACCTATAATTCTATAGTCAGAAATTTTAAGCTTATGAAACTAGTTTACTTTCTATTCCTCTGAAGGATAAACCAATCCATCAATAATATGGAAAAATCCATTTTTATGATAAAAATTAGCCGCTGTAATCCTAGCTATATTTTTTTCTGAATCGAACAAAACAACGTTCTCATTTAACATTTTTGCACCAATTGTTTCTCCTGAAAGGGTAGTAAAATAAGCAGTTCCTCCATTTTTTTCTATGGCCGTTGTCAATGAATTTCGATCAACACGACCCGGTATCGACAAAAACTTAATCATATTCGAAAGTCTGGAAGTATTTGCAAGCAATGACTTTCTTTCTTTTTTAGATAAGTCAGCAAAAGCACTATCCATAGGGACGAAAATGGTAACCATCTCTTCTTTTGCTATGGCGGCAGCGAGTTCCTTTTCTGAAGTAATTTCCCCAATAATAGACAGTTTAGGTGCTTCATTAACATTTTCTTGAATAGTTTTTTCCGAAGAAAAAGAAATACCCTCCCAAGTACTTTTGGCTTCTGAAGTTGATCCTAAAGTATATTTCTGAGCTGACGCGGATGTAATAACAAAACAGATGGCAATAAAAAAGAGGTTTTTGAAACGCATATTAAATATTTATAGAAGTAAATGTAATCAAATAGCAAAAGATATAATAACTAACTCTCATAGCATATTATTGTTTATTTATTTCTATTCATGTTAAATAGTTGTTTTTATTTCTTCCGAGTTTAGAATTTTGACCAATATGTCATGCTCTTTTAGTATTCTTAAAAAAGCTAAAACTTTAGCACTCATTCTAGGATAGAACGTATTATAATGCTTAACTTTATAGTAGGTTCATTTTAAATCTAAAACTATGAGTGATAATCTTCAAGAAACTACGAGAATCTATACAGGACCAGCAATGATTGCTAAAGGGCTTGTCTCAAGATTAAATGAATTGGGAATAAGCCCAATTGAACGAAACGATAACGATAGCAGTATCCAAGCTGGGTTTACCATCGGTGTTCCAGGACAAATAATGGTCTATATTCGCAAGGACGAACTTCCAATTGCCGAAGCTACTTTGGACGCGTATTTAAAGCAAATTGGAGAATAAAATTAAACAGTTACTGAGTACATTTTCTCACGCTGTTCTTTAATTTTCTTATCGCTCATATATTCCTCAAAAGTCATATATCTATCAATAACTCCGTTGGGGGTTAATTCAATTACTCTATTTGCTAAAGTCTGAGCAAATTCGTGATCGTGTGTGGTAAATAGAACTGTTCCTTTAAAGTTTTTCAGAGAATTATTAAATGCTGTGATAGACTCCAAATCTAAGTGATTTGTTGGCTCATCTAACATTAAGACATTGGCGCGCATCATCATCATTCTACTTAACATACAACGAACTTTCTCTCCTCCTGAAAGCACACTAGATCTTTTAAGCGCCTCTTCCCCACTGAAGATCATTTTTCCTAAGAAGCCCCTAATATTAACTTCTTCCCTTTCTTCCTCTGTTTTAGCCCATTGCCGTAACCAATCTACCAGGTTATTGTTGTTATTGTCGAAAAAATGATGGTTGTCTAGTGGTAAATAACTTTGATTCGTAGTAATCCCCCATTGAAATTCTCCGGAATCTGGTTTTGTGTTCTTGTTCAATATTTCGTAGAACGCTGTTGCTGCTCTCGAATCTTTCGAATATATGACGACCTTATCTCCTTTCGCTAAATTTATATTTATATTTTTAAACAATACATCGCCATCTGTCGATGCTGCAAGGTTTTCAATATTCAAAATCTGATCTCCGGCTTCCCGTTCTCTCTCGAAAATAATTGCTGGATACCGTCTGCTAGAGGGTCGAATATCTGCTACATTCAGTTTTTCTATCATTTTCTTCCGACTGGTTGCCTGTTTCGATTTTGCAACGTTGGCAGAAAATCTTCTAATAAAATCTTCTAACTCCTTCTTCTTCTCTTCAGACTTTTTATTCTGCTGTGCACGCTGACGTGCAGCCAACTGGCTACTTTCATACCAAAAAGTATAGTTTCCACTGTAGTGATTGATCTTACTAAAATCGATATCACTAATATGCGTACATACAGAATCTAGAAAGTGTCTATCGTGAGAAACGACTATAACACACTTATCGTAGTTTGCTAAAAAATACTCAAGCCAGGAAATCGTTTCATAATCCAAGTCGTTGGTAGGCTCATCCATGATTAAAACATCAGGGTTACCAAACAATGCCTGCGCCAGTAATACACGTACCTTTTGCTTTCCGTCTAGGTCCTTCATTAGAGTATAATGATGCGCTTCTTTTATTCCAAGATTTGACAACAAAGCCGCAGCTTCACTGTCGGCATTCCAGCCGTTCATTTCTTCGAAAGTAATTTGTAACTCCCCTATTTTTTCGGCATTTTCATCCGTATAATTCTCATAGAGGGCATCAATTTGGGACTTGATAGCGAATAAATCTTTATTCCCTCGGACTACAGTTTCAAGAACCATAAACTCATCACAAGCATTATGATTTTGTTCTAAGACCGACATTCTCTTACCAGGCTCTAGATGCACTTGGCCTGATGTAGGTTCCTGCTTTCCAGAAATAATTTTCAAGAATGTTGACTTACCTGCGCCGTTGGCACCAATAATACCATAACAATTCCCTTGCACAAATTGAGTGTTTACATCATCGAATAAAACACGTTTACCAAACTGAACGGATAAATTTGAAACTGAAAGCATATTTCTATTGAGGTTTTATTAAATTTTGCGCAAAAATAGCTAATTAACTAGGATTGGAGAAACATTAACTTTTATTAAATTCCTTTTAACGAGGAATTAACACCAGAGTTGCACCTAGAGGCCTATTTTTGCTAGTGTAAATCATGTTGCTTTTGATAAAAAAACTACTTCTACTTTTATTTAGCATATCCATAATCTCCTGTAATAACTCGGAAGAGTGTACTGTAGATTATAGTTGGATCGGCGGTGAGATTGTAAATCCCCATTCAGAATACGTTTTACTCTTCAAGAACAATTACCTACTAGATACCATTAAATTAGACAACAAGAACTTCTTTTCTTATAAGACGAAAAACGATAAAGGGAATTTATATTCCTTTCGGAATGGCGAATTCCAAATCTTCTATCTTGAACCTGGCGATAGCCTGATGCTTCGAGTTAATACAATTGATTTTGACGAATCTTTATCATATTCAGGAAAAGGGGCTGAAAAAAATAACTTCTTGATGGAGTTGTTTCTCAAGAACGAAATGGATAGAAAGCTAGTGACAACCTGGTATTCGCTATCTCCTGAAGATTATGAATTCAAATTAGATTCTCTTAAGGAAATTCAAACTAAATTATACGCTCAGTTTACCACTAAAGAGCAACCTTCTAAAGAATTCATGGAAATTGCTGATGCTGGTATTAACTACGCGTACAGTGCAAATAAAGAACTTTATACAACTATCAATTTTATGAAGTTCCAGTCTGAAGATTATATTCATGAAGGTTTTTACGATTACAGAAAGAATGTCGATTTTGGCAGTGAAACCCTTCAATCTTATTATCCCTACTACTACTTCTTGGACTGGTATCTTGACAATCTTTCGTTTGAAAAGTACTTCAAAGAATCAAAATTAGACAGGAAGTCTTTTACCCATAACAATCATAAACTTAAGATAATTGATAGTCTGATATCAAATGATTCACTGCGTAATAATATGCTTTATTCACTCACGAGACGCTGTCTTGTTAATGGAAGTGATTCGGAAGAAGAAACCAAAATACTTAACTTGTTTTTAAAGTATAATAACAACCCAAAGCAGCACACGGAGATGAAGGAATTGGCTAGAGCAGCTATTAATTTAACCCCTGGACAAAAAATTCCAAATGTTCTTTTAGTAAATTCCGAAAACACAGTCAAAAATTTGCATAGTGTTATTCGTAAACCAACTGTTTTATTTTTTTGGTCTTCACTTTCGGTAAAACATTATAGAAGTATGCATTCCCAGGCGGTTGAGCTAAGCGAAAAATATCCTGAATATGACTTTTTAGGAATTAATACAGATACGCATTTCAAGAAATGGCGAAGTATCGTTCTCCAAGCAGGTTTCGATAAAACATCTGAATTTCAATTCGATGATATTGAAGATGCCACGCAAAAATTAATTATAAATTCGGCGAACAAAGCGATTATCCTGGATAAAAATGGCGCTATACTCGAAGGCAACTCGAGTCTTTTTAGCACCAATATTGAATCCTTGTTGCGAGGGTATGCGGATAGATAATCACATCCACTATTCATATCAATTTAGCATAAAAAAACAAAGCCTCGTTAAACGAGGCTTTGTTTTTTTAATATAGAAAAGTATAGTATATCCTTTTAATTCCCTTTTTCGAAATCTGCCAAAAACTTAGCCAAACCACTATCGGTTAGGGGATGTTTTAATAGGCCTTCAATAGAAGATAACGGTCCTGTCATCACATCAGACCCAATCTTAGCACATTCAAGAATATGCATAGTATGACGCACTGAAGCTGCAAGAATTTGAGTTTCATATCCGTAGTTATCGTAGATAAGACGAATTTCAGCTATGAGGTTTAGACCATCTGTAGAGATATCGTCCAATCTCCCTATAAAAGGTGAAACATAGGTAGCTCCAGCTTTCGCGGCCAAAAGAGCCTGTCCAGCTGAAAACACCAACGTACAATTGGTGCGAATCCCATGATCACTAAAATATTTAATCGCTTTAATTCCTTCTTTAATCATAGGAACTTTCACCACAATTTGCTCGTGCAATTCGGCTAATTCTTCCCCCTCTTTAATCATACCTGCGAAATCTGTTGCGATAACCTCAGCCGAAACATCTCCATCCACAATATTACATATGTCAACGTAGTGCTTTAATATATTATTCCGCCCTGTGATACCTTCTTTCGCCATAAGCGATGGATTGGTAGTAACGCCGTCTAACACGCCTAGATCCTGGGCTTCACGAATTTGATCTAAATTTGCAGTATCAATAAAGAATTTCATAGGATTTAAATTTTGTTTTTATTTGATGCAAAAGTACGGAAGATTTAGAGTGTATTTAATTCTTTTACAAAATTAATTATCACTTTAATTTATAGTGATTTAGAAGCATACGCTCGTATACCTTATCAGGTAAGATTCTTTTTAATACAATCGAGAACTTTTGAAGTGCTGCTCCCACTTTATAGTGAATTCGAGGTTTTGATTTTTCAATAATAGCATGCACAACCTTAGCCATTTCAAGTGGATTCTGGCCTCCATCAACATGAGCATTCATTACTGCAAGCGTCTTGCCATAGGCTTCATTATAGGGTGAATCGTCCAAAACTGGGGCATGATATCTTCCTGCCACAATATTTGTTGCAAAATCCCCTGGAGCGATATTCATCATTTCAATTCCAAACTGTTTGATCTCCATCCGATAAGCTTCGGTCGTAATTTCTAGGGCAGCTTTGGTGGCGCAATAAATGCCGCGATATGGCAACCCCATATAACCAGCTATCGATGTAACATTAATAATTTTACCACTACCCTGCTTTCGCATTTGTGGTAAAACAGCTTTAATTACATTAATAGGTCCATAATAATTAGTTTCGAAAGCTTTCTCTATTTCTGAATTAGGTGTTTCCTCTATAGGTCCCGTAATTCCAACACCTGCATTATTGACTAACACGTCTATTCTACCTTCCTTTTTAATTATATGTGAAACAGCCTCCGCGATGCTATCGACTTGACAAACGTCCATTGCCACAAGCGTAAAACGAATTTCTTCTGAAATTTTCGAAGGGTTTCTACTTGTGCCATAAACCTTATATCCTTTATCTGAAAGATATTCACCTGTGGCTTTACCAATCCCTGAAGATCCCCCTGTAATAAAAACAACTTTTGGCATTTACTTCTGTTGAAAGGCAAAGATGCGGTTACGAGTTTACATAACCAAATTCGAAGGCTAAAATACTTTTGAATTTGATGAAAATACTAAAGACTCTGAGGGGACTATTCTAACCTACAAAAGCTTTGTAATGAAGTTGGTTTTTGTGAAACTTACTGTTCGAATGCACTTTGCTTTACGAAACATTGTTGTACAAAAAATGGCAAGCTACCTACATCACACTGCTACGACCATGTACCCTTGCTGTGTTCCCACCCTGGGGGATTAAACAGGAGCTAGTTGTGTAGGACTTGCCACTGCAAAGATACGGCAATTTGTATTTTAAACAAGAATTTTTAGTTATCAATTATAATAAATATCTTTCCAAAAAATATTGCCTTACCATGAAAATTTATAACCTATTAATAGTTACGTCCTTAGTGCTAATCTTAGGTAGCTGCGGAAATAAAACTACTTCAGATAGTGATTTTTTTAAGATTTCTATTCAAAATAAGAAGAAAGCATATAAATCCTCTGATATGGTTTCAGTATCCATAAAGAACAAAAAAAACAAGCCGGTCGATTCTGTGACCTACGCTCTCAATTCAAATAGAATATCGTCTTCCAACGAGCTTTCAGAAACAAATATACCTCTTCAAAATATAAAACTCGGTTCTCAGACAATTACTACGACTATATTCAGCGAAGGAGAATCGTTTATAGCAGAAGAAAAAATCATTGTCCTTTCGTCGATAACACCAAAACTCTATACTTATAAAATTCTTGAAACCTACCCTCACGATATAGAAGCATATACTCAAGGACTAGAGTTTATAAATGACACTCTTTATGAAAGCACCGGGACCTATAAAATTTCATCTTTAAGAAAAACTAATTATAGAACTGGGGAAGTATTACAACAAATTGATTTAGCAGATTCGTATTTCGGAGAAGGTCTTACTATTTTAAATGATAAAATATACCAACTAACGTGGCGCGAAAACACTGGTTTTATTTATAATCTTTCCGATATGAAGAAAACTGGGACCTTTGTTTATGGAAAAAGCAAAGAAGGATGGGGTTTATGCAACGATGGTTCCAAAATATATAAAAGTGACGGGACACAAAAAATATGGACGCTAGATTCTAATACACTTGCCGAAGTAGATCACATTGAACTTTATACCAATACTAGTAAGATTCCTAAAGTTAACGAATTGGAATGGGTTGAAGGTAAAATATACGCCAACATTTACCAGAGAGATGCTATTGCAATTGTTGACCCGAGCAACGGTGCGGTTGAAGGTGTTATTAATCTTAGTGATTTAAAATCGAAAGTAACGCAGCACAAAGACTTAGATGTTTTAAACGGGATTGCCTATAAAGGGGAAGAGAATATTCTTTATATCACTGGAAAAAACTGGGATAAGTTATTTAAGGTTGAAGTAGTTTTAAAGTAGTTTTTGATTGCTGGGTGCTGAGTGCTGGGTTAAATAAATCTAAATATTTGAACCTTTATGTTTTACATTTTACATTAAAGCTATTTAACGCTACATCTTTGTAATTTTGCACTTTGTACTTTCTAACAATCTAAAATTCTAACAATCCAAATATCTAAGAATCCAACAATCCGTCTTTTGAAACTCTGCACTTCGACTCCGCTCAGTGACCATACAACTTTGAAACTTTGGTACTCTGTGGCTTTGCACTTTCTAACAATCTAAATATCTAAGAGTCCATCTTTGAATTATTACCGATTGCTGATTGTACTTCAGGACTAAAACAACAGCAACAATTGTGACTGTGAATAAGAAAGTTGATTTGAATGTGACTCCGGAAAAAAAAATGTGAAATTTTAAAGGCTAAATGGAAAAGTTTAAAGTAAATAGCTCTTTTACAT
>Ga0075467_10002734_pt1 | contig 13817 bp, 13 predicted proteins | sample DEB08_DNA_9_FD_75067 | JGI IMG/M metagenome (GOLD analysis project Ga0075467, IMG submission 75067) | Aqueous microbial communities from the Delaware River and Bay under freshwater to marine salinity gradient to study organic matter... | ecosystem: Environmental > Aquatic > Marine > Coastal ...
CTTGAGAGTAAGTTGTACCAGATCTAAATTCAATTGAAATTGCCAATAAACCTTGAGAATTGTTTAAAGTTAATCCAGCAGCTACTTCAAACATATGACCTCCATTAGAAAAAGAATCTGCTTTAAAAGCATCATTTAATAAAATTTTGTAAGTCGCTACAACTGAATCTGGGTTGTTTACTGAATTACTTCCATTCATATAATTCAATACATATTTGGCAGAATCTGGGTTAGCAAAATCAAAACCTCTATTAAAGTTTCCATTATTTCTTGCAGAAACATAAACAATTGCAGTATCTGTAACAGATGTGTTTTCTCTTGCGTAATATCCTTGAATTGCAATAGAGTCTATAGTTACTGGCGCATCTGCATCATAAGGTTGAATTGCTGGATCAAACACTCCTCCTGTGAAAGTTGTTAATGCTCCACCAAGTTGTATTGTTTGAGAAACTAAATGTAACCAAGGTGCACCAGGACCTGATGACCAATCAATTATTACATTTGAATCTGGAAACATAGGGTTACAGTAAGCTAAGTATGGAGTTGTTCCATTAAAGTTTGCAACTAAATCAATTGGAGATATCCATTCAGAAATAGTAGTTGCTCTTGATGTACTAGATTTTTGTGATGTTTTCCCGTATGTAACAACAGTTTTGTCAAAGTTAGGTGTTGCTTTATGTTCAACCTCTAAATTTGATTTTATCAAAGTTGGAGCCTGAGCAAAAATACCAGCAGTAAATGCAATTGCTGTTAATGTTAAGTAAAATTTTTTCATTGTTAATGTGTGTTTTATTGTTTTATTATAGTCTCAAATATAATACTTAAAAATAACAAAATCAAAATCCTTTGTTATTTTTTTGCTAATTTAGGAGAGAATAATAATTAATAAATCTAATCAATATGAAAAAAACAATACTTTCTATTTTGAGTTTATCTGTTTCTTTAGGTATGCTTGCTCAGTCAAACAACTTATTACCAAAGGCAAACATAGATGTCGAAATGAAATCAAGTAAAAAAGCTGATGGTTCTGAAGTTGTGTCAGGTCCTTTTGCAACAGCTCCAATGACTAGAGCAGGAACAAGCTCAACAGTTATAGGTAACACGGTTTACGATTTACAAACTAACGGTACTAGCCAAAGAAGGATAATAAATCATAATGATGGAACTGTCTCCGCAACATGGACTATGGATAATGGTTCTTCACCATATGCAAACAGAGGTGCCGGTTATAATTATAAAAGTACATCAGCTTGGGGGTCTTTACCTTCTTCAAAAGTAGAAACAACTAGAAATGGTTGGCCTGCATTAGCTTCTGGTGCTGTAAATGCAAATGAATTTATTGTAAGTCATTCTGGTACAGGTGGACTTACCTTAAACAAAAGAAACATTAAAGGTACTGGCGCTTGGTCAGAATCTGTGATTCCTACAACAATTCCATCAGGATATGATGTTTTATGGCCAAGAGCTGTAGTTGGAGGAAGTAAAGATAGTACATTACATGTTATAGGAATTGTAAGACATTCAACAACTGGAGGTCCTGCATTCAAAGGTTTAACTAATGCTTTAGTCTACTATAGATCTAAGAACTTAGGGGGAACTTGGGATATTCAAGATTCGATTTTACCAGGTTTAGATTCTTCTTTCTTTTCTTATGTATCTGCAGATGCTTATTCAATTGATGCTAGAGGTGATGTTGTAGCAATTGCTTCTTACAATTCATGGGGAGATGTATTAGTATTTAAATCTACAAATAATGGAAACTCTTGGACAAAAACAATTGTTAATGATTTTCCAATAAATAAATATGTAATAGATGACGGTTCTGATGCTAATGGTGATGGATCTTTTGACACAATTTTATCTTGTGATGGTTCTGGATCTATGATGATAGACAACTCTGGAAGTGTTCATGTTTTTTATGGATTATCAAGAGTGCTTGATTCTGATACAACTGACGGAAATACTTCTTATTTTCCTGGAACAAATGGATTAGCTTATTGGAACGAAGGTTTTGGTGCTGATTCTACTCAAGTAATAACTGGTGCATTAGATTTAGATGGTACTGGTGCTTTAGAAGTTGTACCTTCTGGTGGTTCTTTCCCTAGTTACCAGGTTGGACTTTCAAGTATGCCTAGTTGTGGTATTAGCACAAATAACACTTTGTATTTAGTTTATTCTGCAATGGCTGAAACGCACTCTAATGGAGTACAGGTTTTTAGACATTTGTATGTTATGAATTCTTATGATGGTGGAGCTACATGGTCTAACCCTGAAGATTACACTCCAGATTTTGAATTTGCAATTTATGAAGCTGTTTATCCATCTATGGCTAAGCATGTAGATTCTGCAATTCATATTGTATACCAAAGAGATTTTGAACCAGGACAATCCGTTTCAGGTGATACAGATCCAGCTGCTATTCAAGACATAGTTTATTTAAATATTGATACTGCACTTAATGAGCAATTTGCTTCTATTAATGAAAAAATTATTGATTACAATGTTACTCTGTTTCCTAATCCTACAAATGACATTTTAAATGTTAGAGTACTTACTCAAACTAGTGTAAATGACAATGTAACTATTTCATTAATTGATGCATTAGGAAGAACAGTAAACACAATTGGAGATAAATTCATTGGTAAATCTGCACAGTTCTCTATGAATGTTTCTGAACTTAAAAACGGAATATATTTCGTTAGAATTCAGTCAGAAAGTGGAATAATAACTAAATCATTTGTGAAGAAGTAAGATCACAATAGAAATAAATTCAGAGCCTCACAATTATTTTGTGAGGCTCTTTTTTTTAACTTTGATTTTAATTACAACTCATGGAGGTAAAAATTTCGGCAGTAATCATAACATTTAATGAGGAGAAAAACATTGAAAGATGTCTTACTTCGTTAATTGATATTGCAGATGAAATTGTGGTTGTAGATTCATTTTCTTCAGATAAGACCAGGGACATATGTGTATCTCAGGGAGTGAAATTTGTAACTCATAAATTTGAAGGTCATATTCAACAAAAAAACTGGGCTATAAATCAAGCTAGCAATAAAATTGTGCTTTCATTAGATGCTGATGAAGCTATTTCTGCTGAATTAAAAGAATCAATTTTAACTGTAAAAAAGAACTGGGAACAAGATGGTTATTCATTCAATAGAATGACTAATTATTGTGGGAAATGGATAAAACATGGACTTTGGTATCCTGATGTAAAGCTTCGTTTATGGGATTCATCAAAAGGGAGTTGGGGAGGAAAAAATCCTCATGACACCTATCTTTTAAAAGATAGTACAACTCAAAAACATTTAAAAGGAGATCTTCTTCATTATAGTTACTATAGTATTGAAGAGCATAAATTACAAGCTGATAAATTTGCCAAAATTGCGTCTAAAGCTTACTTTGAAGCAGGTAAAAAATCAAGTATTATAAAAATAATTTTTAGTCCTATATCTAGATTTATTTCAAGTTATATAATGAATCGTGGATTTCTTGATGGTAAAGCTGGATGGACAATTGCACATATTTCTTATAAAGAAACAAAGCTAAAATATAAGTTGCTTAAGGAATTACAAAGCAGTTGAAAACTGTCTTTTCACTTCTTCCAATGTATCAAATATTTCTTCTGCCTCAAAGGAAGTAACCAATTTCATTCTAACTGGTTTAAAATCTCGAATTCCTTTAAAATAATTGGAATAATGTCTTCTCATTTCAACTATCCCTTCTCTTTCACCTTTCCATTCTAAGGACATCTCTAGGTGTTTTTTTACTACATCTACTCTTTCTTCTATTGAAGGTAATCCTAACTCCTCACCTGTAGCAATAAAATGTTTTACTTGTTTAAAAAACCAAGGGTTTCCAATACTAGCTCTACCTATCATTACTCCATCTACCCCATATTTGTTTTTATATTCTACTGCTTTTTGTGGTGTATTAATATCTCCATTGCCAAATACAGGAATATGCATTCTTGGATTATGTTTCACTTCAGAAATTAAATTCCAATCAGCTTCGCCTTTATACATTTGTTTTCTTGTACGGCCATGAATAGAAATAGCTTTTATACCAACATCTTGAAGTCTTTCTGCTACTTCTACAATGTATTTGGTGTCATCATCCCAACCCAGTCTTGTTTTAACTGTTACAGGTAAATGAGTAGATTTTACAATCTCTCTGGTCATCTCTACCATTTTAGGAATATCTTGAAGTATTCCTGCTCCTGCTCCTTTTCCAGCTACCTTTTTTACAGGACAACCATAATTTATATCTATGATGTCAGGATTTGCACCTTGCGTTACCTCTGTTGCTTTACGCATAGAATCAATATTAGATCCAAATATCTGAATACCAACTGGCCTTTCATATTCAAAAATATCAAGCTTTTTAACACTTTTAGCTGCATCACGTATCAATCCTTCTGATGAAATAAATTCAGTGTACATTAAATCTGCTCCGTATTGTTTACACAAAGCACGAAATGGTGGATCACTTACATCCTCCATAGGAGCAAGTAATAAAGGAAAGTCTCCCAATTCTATGTCTGCAATTTTTACCAAAGTTTAATAATTTCTGTTTTATTTCGGGACAAATATAATACCTTTGAATCTATGGTTTTAGATTTTACTAAAGGAAAATACGGATTACAGCTAATTCTTCTCTTATTTATAGTATTAATCAGTGGATTAATCTTTCAATTATTAGGAGTTGCTATTATTAATTCAGTATTTAATTTTGATTTTTCAGATTTAACTTCTGATAATTCGTCTCAATTAATCATGGAAAACGAAAATGGGTATTGGATATTTTTCGTTTTAATGGCTCTGAACAGTTTGGGGATGTTTATTCTTTCTAGCCTAGTTTTTTCAAAACTAATAAGCAATAACCCAAATAAATATTTGTTGCTTAATTCTAAACCACCTATAAATTTCTTAATACTTCTTCCTTTATTTTCTATGGCAGGTTTGATTTTAGTAAGCTTTATGGGTGAATTAAATATGAAATTAAATTTGCCTGAAGTATTTAATCTTATGGAGCAAAATGCTAATGAACTTATAAATTATATAATTTCTTTTAGAAGTTCAGGTAATATTATCGCAACAATTGTATTAATGGCAATTCTTCCTGCTGTTGGTGAAGAGTTGTTTTTTAGAGGTATTCTACAGAAAATATTTATTCAATGGACAAAGAAAAATTGGGTCGGAATTCTAATTACAGCCTTTATTTTTAGTGCTATTCATCTTCAATTTCTTACTTTTCTTCCTCGTTTTTTTATGGGTATTATGTTGGGCTATTTATTTGTTTGGTCAAAAAATTTATTAATTCCCATTATTGCTCACTTGTTACATAATCTAATAAGTATTTTAGTAGCTATAAATTCTGAAACTCCAGAAATGGAAGGTTCAGAATTCAGTAATTTATGGTTAGTAGTCATTTCATTTTTCGTTATGATAGGTATAAGTTATCGCTATTATTCAATTTCAAGAAAAACCCATGTTTGATAAAACAAAAGCAATAATCTTGAAAAAAACTGTCCTATCTGGTAATGGACTTATAGTAAAAATGTACACTCAAGAATTTGGTGTTAAGTCTTATTTTGGAAGAATTTCTAAAAAAAATAAAACCCAATACTCACCTCTATCTTTAGTTAATATTACTGCCTACAACAATCCAAAAAAAAACATTCAAAATGTAAAGGAATATGAGCTAGTGGTGCCATTTAGGTCAATTTATCAAGATATTTATAAATCCAATATTTTGATGTTTATTAATGAAATATTGAACCAGGTAATTCAAGAGGAGGAACAAAACTTAGCTAAATTTCTATTTATTGAAAATAGTTTATTACGCTTGGAGAATGAAAAATTATCAATGGATTTTCATTTAGTCTTTCTGATGCAACTAACTCAATTTTTAGGCTTTGAACCTAATATGGATTCTGATAAAATCTATTTTGATTTAGAAGAAGGTGAATTAACTAATATTATTCCTGTTCATCCCAATTTTTTGGATGAAAAAGAAACTATTATGTTCAAATCTCTATATGAGTTGGCATTCGGAATAAGAAATAATGGTGGTTTTGAAAATAAATCTAGAAAAAGAACACTTCAAATTCTTGTTGCTTATTATAAATATCACGCAGACATGAAAAATTTGAAATCATTACAAGTATTAGAAACTGTTTTTAATTAAAAATTAATCTAGGTATCTTATCTTTAAAAATTAAATTGAAATTATAAAAATGAAATTAAAGCACTATATTATTACTCTTTCTATCTTATTGGCGAATTCATGTCAAGTAAGTGAAAGAAGTCAAGAAATAACAAAAAATTCAGAAGAAGTAAATATAGATTCCAAACTTCCAAAAAATATAATATTGATGATTGGTGATGGAATGGGAATTTCTCAAATCACTGCTGGTATGTATTCAAACAATGGCTTCTTGAATTTGGAAAGATGCAAGATTTTAGGATTAATAAAAACACATTCTAAAAATAAATTGATTACTGATTCTGCTGCAGGTGCAACTGCTTTTGCTACTGGGAAAAAAACCAAAAATGGCATGATTTCTCAGGCTATGAGTGATAGTGCAGACTACAAAACATTCATAGAATATGCAGAAGAAAATAAAAAAGCAACCGGAATTGTTGTTACAAGCACAGTTACACATGCCACTCCTGCTTGTTTTTATGCACATTACCCAAAAAGATATAAAGCTAACGAGCCTATCTCTTCTCAGTTTATAAATTCTGGAATTGAAGTATTAATAGGAGGTGGTAAGCATTATTTTGAAAACAGAACAGACGGGAGAAATTTATTGTCAGAATTAAAAGAAGATAACTATACTATTCTTGATACAATAACTCAAGAGTTTGATACAAAAAATATTGATAAATTAGTTTATTTATATTCTCCTTATCAACCTGGTAAATTGATTTTTGAACCAAAAGATGAACATCCATCAAGAGGTCCTATTTTACCTTTGGCAACAGAAAAAGCATTGGAAGTATTGAAAAAAGACACTAATGGGTTTTTCTTGATGGTAGAAGGTTCACAGATAGATTGGGGTGGTCATGACAACAACTCAGAGTATATTGTAAATGAAGTAAAAGATTTTGATAAAGCAATTCAAAAAGTATTAGATTTTGCAAAATTAGATGGGGAAACTCTTGTAATAATTACTGCCGATCACGAAACTGGAGGTTATGCAATAATAGATGGAAATAAAGATGGAACCAACCTGAAAGGTGGCTTTTCTACTTTACATCACAGTGCTTCTATGATTCCTGTTTTTGCATATGGAAAAGGAGCAGAAGCTTTTGCTGGAATTTATGACAATACCGAAATTTTTAATAAAATGATGAGTGCTTTTGGGTATTCAACTAAGTAATTATGGCTGAAGATTTAACAATATCGATTGATAGTACTAAAGAAGAAAAGTACAAAGAGCTAATACCTCAATTAAAAGCATTAATCACAGGAGAAGACGACTTAATTGCCAATTTAGCAAACATTACGGCAGGGCTAAAAGAAGCTTTTGATTTTCTTTGGGTAGGATTTTATCTTGTAAAAAACAATGAATTGATATTAGGACCGTTTCAAGGACCTGTGGCTTGTACAAGAATTCAAAAAGGGAAAGGGGTTTGTGGTGTTTCTTGGGAAAGAAAAAAAACCCTAGTTGTACCTGACGTACAGAAATTTAATGGTCATATTACTTGCAGTTCTCTTTCTCAATCCGAAATAGTAATTCCAATAATAAGAAACAACCAAGTTGAAGCTGTTCTAGATGTGGATAGTTCGAATTTAGATACCTTTGATATGATTGATGATAAATATTTATCAATATTAATGAATGAAATAAAATTTTAATAAAATTGAGATTAGTACAATACATATCTGTTTTGACAATAGTAATTCTTTTACAGAATTGCGCACAAATCTCTGTCCCTACTGGTGGCCCTGAAGATATAACCCCGCCACATTTAGATTCCGTAGGAACTTTTCCTTCCAATTATTCTACAAACTTTGTTGGTGATAAAATCACTTTAACATTTGACGAATACTTTGTTCTTAAAAACCCTACAGCCAATGTTTTTTTCTCTCCTAGTTTAGAAGAAAATCCTGAATTTTTAACAACTGGAAAAACATTAACCATTTTATTAAAAAATGAACTGAAAGAAAACACCACCTATACAATAAATTTTGGGGATGCAATTTCAGATTATACTGTAGGAAATCAAATTCCAGATTTTAAATATGTGTTTTCAACTGGTGATTTTTTAGATTCAATGGCAACTTCAGGTAAAGTAATTGATGCCTTTTCTGGAGAACCCAAAGAAGATGTATTGGTAATGCTGTATGAAGATCTCACTGACTCTGTTGTGACAAAATCTAAACCCATTTATTATGCTAAGACTAATAAACAAGGTTATTTCAATATTAATAATATAAAAGCTGGGATTTATAAAATGGCTGCTTTGGAAGATAAAAACAGAAATTTTTTATACGACTTGCCCAATGAAAACATTGGTAGTTTAGATACTTTATTGAACCTACTTGACACCAATTCTCAGCATAATATTAACATCTCTTTATTTGAAAGAGATCATGAAAAACAAAGAGTAAATTCTAAAACTTACACCTTTCCTGGAAAGTTAAGTCTTGTATTTCAAAGACCTGCAGACACGGTCTTGGTTATGAATAAAGCTGGAGACCCAATACAATTTCATTCTTTGGAATATTCTAAAAAAAGAGATTCGCTTATTATTTGGAATCCAGTTATCGAAAACAAAAAAAACGAACTAAAAATAAGACTAGATACAACTAACAAGATTTACAATGTATATGGATTTGTAAAACCAAAAAAAGATACTGGACTAAATTTAATTTCTATTACTAAAACAGTTGAAGTTGATAATCCAATAAATATGACGTTTGATAGGCCTGTATCAAGCTTTGACACTTCTTTGCTTAATCTGTTTCTCGATTCGGTTAAAGTTGCACCAGACAGCATTAAAATAAACAACAGGAACCTTTATATTTATTTTAAAAAGAAAGAAGATGTTAATTATAAATTTCAATTTTTTCCTAATGCGTTTGAAGATATGTTTAGTTTAAAAAATAGTGATACAATTTCAGGATTTATTTCAATAAGAAAACCTGATTACTTTGGGGTTTTTACTTTAAAGCTAAAAGCTAATGACTCTTCTTCTTTCATTATTCAATTACTTAATGAAAAAGGTGATGTATTAAGAGAGAATATATCTCTAGGAATTTCAACAATCTCTTTTGAAAAATTAATACCTGGGAAATATAAAATTAAAGCCATAAAGGATGGAAACAAAAATGGCAAATGGGATACAGGTGATTATTATAAAAAATTAAAACCCGAAACAGTAATGTTTTTTGAAGTACCTATTGAGATTCGTTCAAACTGGGAAGTAGCAGAGAGTTGGGAGATAGAATAGCAAATTTACTCAAACAAAAAAGCATCTTATTTTCATAAGATGCTTTTCAAATTTTAATTAATTATAGTCTAGCTATTCAAAGCTTCAGCTCCACCAACAATCTCTAGGATTTCGTTTGTAATAGCTGCTTGTCTTGCTTTGTTGTATGTAAGTTTAAGATCAAATAACATGTCACCAGCATTATCAGTTGCTTTGTGCATTGCTGTCATTCTTGCTCCGTGCTCACCAGCATTAGAATCTAATACTGCTTTATACAATTGTATATTAAGTGATTTAGGTACAATATCTTCTATTATTTTTTCTTTAGAAGGTGTAAAGATGTAATCTGCATTACTAGTTGCAATTCCTTCTTCTTCGATAGTTTCGATTGGTAAAAATTGCTCAGTCATTACAGTTTGAGTACCAGCATTTACAAAGTGATTGTAAACCAATACTACTTTATCAACCTTCTCCTCTCTGTACATTTTCATTACTAACTCAGCTACTTCTGATACAGAACCAAAATTAAGGTTGTTGTACAGCTCTTCTAAATCAGTTGGGATTTCAGGAAGGTTTGTTTCTTCGTAAGTCTTTTTAGAAAATTCTTGAGCTTTTTTTCCAATAGCTAAAAAGTTAATGTTAGCTCCTTCGTAATCTGCAGCTAAAACTTTCACTCTTTTAATCACATTGTTATTAAATCCACCACATAAACCTCTATTAGAAGTTACTGCGATAAATAAAACATTCTTAATTTCTCTTTCTTGAGAGTAAATACCTTCTGAGCTATCCAAACTTGCACTTAAGTTTATTTGAATTTCTTGAAGTTTGTTGGCATACGGTAATAATTGAGTAACTGCATCTTGAGCTCTTTTAAGCTTAGCTGCCGATACCATCTTCATTGCAGAAGTAATCTGCATTGTAGAGTTTACCGAGGTAATCCTATTTCGTATTTCTTTTAAATTAGCCATATTATTCTCTTTGGTTTGGAGAGATTAAAATCTTATTCTTAGTACTTAGCGCTTAATTCAGCTGCAACTGCAGTTAATACATCTGTTGCTTCATCAGTATATTTACCTGATTGTAACGTATCCAATGTATCTCTGTGTTTAGCTTCTAAATATGCGATATACTCTTCTTCAAATTGTTTTACTTTGTTTACTGGAACATTTCCAATTAAACCTTTAGTTCCAACATAAAGAACAGCAATTTGGTGCTCTACAGATAATGGAGAGCCTTCGTTTTGTTTCAATAACTCTACGTTTCTTGCTCCTTTGTCCAATACTGCTTTTGTACTTGCATCAAGGTCTGATCCAAATTTAGCAAATGCTTCTAATTCTCTGTATTGTGCTTGATCTAGTTTCAATGTACCAGCCACTTTTTTCATTGACTTAATTTGTGCATTTCCTCCTACTCTTGATACAGAAATTCCTACGTTAATTGCAGGTCTTACTCCTGAGTTAAATAAATCTTGCTCTAAGAATATTTGTCCATCCGTAATAGAAATTACGTTTGTTGGAATATATGCAGATACATCTCCTGCTTGTGTTTCAATGATTGGTAGTGCTGTAATAGAACCTCCACCTTTTACCATTCCTCTCATAGATTCTGGTAAATCATTCATGTCTTTTGCAATCTCATCAATTTCAATAACTTTTGCAGCTCTTTCAAGTAATCTTGAGTGCAAGAAGAATACATCTCCTGGGTATGCTTCTCTTCCTGGAGGTCTTCTCAATAATAGAGAAACTTCACGGTAAGCAACTGCTTGTTTAGATAAATCATCAAAAACAATTAATGCTGGTCTACCAGTATCTCTAAAAAATTCTGCTACTGCTGCTCCTGTAAAAGGTGCATAATATTGTAATGGTGCTGGATCAGATGCATTTGCTGCTACAACAGTTGTATAAGCCATTGCTCCAGCTGCTTCCAATTTATTTACGATTCCTGCTACTGTAGATGCTTTTTGCCCTACTGCAACATATACGCAATATACTGGTTCTCCTTTATCAAAAAATTCTTTTTGGTTAATGATTGTATCAATCGCAACAGTTGTTTTTCCTGTTTGCTTATCTCCAATGATTAACTCTCTTTGCCCTCTTCCTACAGGAATCATTGCATCAATTGCTTTAATTCCAGTTTGTAATGGCTCAGTTACCGGTTGTCTGTAAATTACACCTGGTGCCTTTCTTTCAATTGGCATTTCGTATAAATCACCTTCTATTGGTCCTTTACCATCTATTGGTGCACCTAAAGTGTCAATTACCCTTCCTACAATTCCTTCTCCTGTTTTGATAGAAGCAATTTTGTTAGTTCTTTTTACTGAAGCACCTTCTCTTACTACTTGAGAAGTTCCTAATAATACTGCACCAACATTATCTTCCTCAAGGTTTAGTACAATTGCTTGTAATCCATCTTCAAATTCGATAAGCTCACCTGACTGTACATTTGACAATCCGTGAATACGTGCTACTCCATCACCTACTTGTAATACAGTTCCTACTTCTTCTAATTGAGCTTCAGTTTTGAATCCTGAAAGTTGCTCTTTAATTATTGCAGATACTTCTGCTGGTTTTATTCCTGCCATTTTTTATAATGTTAGTTGAATATAATTAGTTGTTTATTATTATTGTTGTACCTCTCGTATATTTTGAAGATATTGATTCTTCGTATTTTTCTTTAAACTTTAATGCATTCTCCAAGTTGAATTTCCCATCAACAATTACATCTGATTTTATTAATGCTCTTACTAGTGATTTTCTAGTACCATCCATTTCAAATTTTTCAATGTCTGTTCCTAAAAATTTTACTACTATATAAGCATCAAATTTTGGTTTCCCATTATCCCAATACTCACCTGTATTAACTTTTTCAAAAGACATCACCAAATACTCTTCTTCTCCCAAAGTAGAATAAGAATACTTAGAACCAAAAGTTATAGTTTCATATAACCCCCACTCAATTCCATCTACTTTTATATTCCCTTTTTTGAACTTAACTTTTTGTCCAAAACTAAGAGTTAAGAATGAAATAAATAATATGGAAAGTATTAATTTTTTCATTTTTCTAGTTTAGAGAAATCTCTTTTCTTAAGTTTTTAAATTTAGTTGAAATACTTGCATCAATTTGCTTATCTCCAACTTTAACTATAAATCCACCTATTAATTCTGGGTTTATTGTTTCTACAATCTCAACTTCTCCATCATGCTTCAATAAAGCTAAGATCTTTTTCTTTTGCTCTTCATCTAATTTTATAGCAGATGTTACCTCAGCTGTTACAATATTTTTATTTACTCTATATAAAGCAATAAACTGCTCAGAAACTTCTCCTATTAACTCAACTCTTTTGTTCTTTGAAAGAAGTAAAACTAAATTCATAGTTTCTGAATCAAATGTTTTACCGAAAAGTGCAGTGAAAACATTATTTTTTTCTTCTTCATTAACTATTGGGTTCTTTATTAATGAACGTAAATCAGCACTTTCATTAATCGTGTCAGATAAATCTTGCATATTCGCATACACAGCATCCAAGTTTCCTTTTTCAAGTGATAACTCTAATAATGCTTTTGCGTAACGGTTTGCTGTTTTACTGTTTTTCATGTTGGCTAATTTGTGTGATTAGTTTAAGTTTACTTCCTCTACTAATTCGTTTACCAATTGTTTTTGTTTGTCATCTTCAGAAAGATTTCCTTTTACTACTTTCTCAGCTATATCAATTGACAATGCAGCAACTTGGTTTTTTAATTCTGCCATAGCAGATTTCTTTTCTGTTTCGATAACTGATTTAGCATTTACGATCATTCTTTCTCCTTCAGCAGAAGCTTCTTCTTTTGCTTTAGTAATGATTTCAGCTTTCATTTCTCTAGCTTCTTTCATTAAAGAATCTCTTTCTTCTCTTGCTTCGTTCAACAATCTTTCGTTTGAAGATGTCAAGTTTGCCATTTCTTTCTTAGCTTCTTCAGCAGAGTTTAAAGCATTTGTAATGCTTTCTTCTCTTTCGTTAACTGCTGTAAGAATTGGTTTCCAAGCAAATTTTCTTAATAATACAAGAAGTATTATAAATGAAACTGCTGACCAAAATATTAATCCTATACTTGGCAGTACTAATGGATTTACTTCTAACAATACTGTATTCATAATGTGTGTTTTTATTAACTACAAAAATTTAGAATAATAACTCTGTAACCAACCGTTACAGAGTTAAAATTAATTCTGGTTGATATTATAATCCCATTAGGGCTACAACAATACCAAATAGTCCAGCTCCTTCAACTAATGCTGCTGCAATAATCATTGTAGTTTGGATTTTACTGTGTGCTTCTGGTTGTCTTGCGATACCGTCCATTGCTGAACCTCCGATTCTACCAATTCCTAATC
>Ga0075467_10002735_pt1 | contig 13816 bp, 10 predicted proteins | sample DEB08_DNA_9_FD_75067 | JGI IMG/M metagenome (GOLD analysis project Ga0075467, IMG submission 75067) | Aqueous microbial communities from the Delaware River and Bay under freshwater to marine salinity gradient to study organic matter... | ecosystem: Environmental > Aquatic > Marine > Coastal ...
CGGGTTGCAGCGTACTAAAACTAAAGACTGAACTAAGCATGTAGAGCCGTAGGCAGCGGACTGGCGGACGCGGGTTCAATTCCCGCCGCCTCCACCAAATAAGGGTTTCACAAGACCCTAGAAAGACCACTAAAGCCTGTAAATCCAAAGATTTACGGGCTTTTTTGCGTATATAACGTTAGCGTAGGTTTGGATGACATCCATAATTTATAGTAACACTGGCGAGAAGTCGCAGGAGGTGGTGTTGCAATGGCACGGACCACCCTACCGCTAACTAACACGCAAGTTAAAAGCGCGAAACGTAAAAGCAAAGAATATAGCTTTGCCGATGGTGGAGGTTTAGCGCTGTGAATCAAACCAAATGGCTCCCGCCTTTGGATCTTCAATTATTCTTGCCCGCTAAGGTCTACACTCAATTTAGCTGCTGTCAAATCTAGTGCTTGTTTAATCGTTAGTGCTAGTCACTCAATATAGGTTAACGACAGGTATTCAGTAGCTGCGAACGAAGAGACTATGCTTTCCGTAAAAGTGCCATCATATCGCACTATACACATTTGCATAATCGTAATAGGATGTTATCTTAAATGGACATATACCATCCACTTTCGATTTGAAATGAGGTGCTACTCGTGAATAATGATGACGTAGAAAGTGCGTTTAATATTTGTGTCTCAATTTGTGGCCAAGATGGCGTTATCTCGCACCAAGAGGAAGAGGCCATAATCGATAAGTTTAAGTCACTGTTTGAATTAGGTGACGACGACTTCGATGACTTGTTCGATAATTTTTTTGCAACAAACGATCACATAGATAGCTATCTTGAAAAAGTAACTAATGTCGATCTGCAAAGAAAAATTCTTTTAATATCTGAGTATAGCGCCGCCATAGATGGTTTTGATGTAAGAGAGAATATTGCATTCCAGAGAGTCAAGCTCGTATGGGGTATATCCTGATGTCCATTACAATCAATGGATCCCCCAGCCCTAAAGCACATATTAAAACTCTCATGAAAATTGGATATGATTTTTGTACGGCTGTATCAGATATCATCGACAACTCGATTTCCGCAGACTGCACACGGATAAATATCTGGTCACCACCAGGTATGGCTTCACCGTATATCACTATTGTTGATGATGGCCATGGTATGGATCAGAGCCAGCTTTTAGGCAACATGGTAATAGGGTGCAAAGACCCATCTGAAAAGCGCAGCTCCCACGATCTAGGCCGTTTCGGCTCTGGTATGAAAATAGCAAGTTTTTCTCAAGCTAAAAGGCTCATAGTTCTGTCCAAAACCTTAACCACCAATGTCGTGGGTGCATGTTGGGATATCGACAGAATTATCCATGAAGACGCTTGGTGCTTGGAGCAGCTAAGTGAGGATGATATTGCGGATTTGGAAAAGCAAGGAATGGTCAGTCTCGGTGACCAAGGAACGCAAGTGATTTGGCAAAATTTGACTTGTTATCAAAAAGATAGCCATGCTGTTAACTATGATGCACAGATTGCCTCTCAGCTCACTACGGCCGACTACCATATTGGTCTCCACTTCCATCGATTTATGGCGGGAGCGGGGAAGGTTGTTTTTTTTATTAATAATAAGCCTGTTGAAGCCACTGATCCATTCATGACCTTAAACAGTGGCTATCAGGAAGGCCGTTCAGAGAGCTTCAGATGTAAGGGCGGACATATTGTAATCAAGACACATGTTTTACCATCCTTTAGTCGGATGGCAAAATCCGAGTTAGAAAGGTATGGTGGTGCCTCAGCGATTACGCAAAAACAAGGTCTTTATATATACAGAAATAAGCGTCTCATAAATGCAGGTGGATGGTTGAATCTTTCAAAGCATCACCAGTTATCGGCATTAGCCAGAATTCAAATTGATATTCCTTCCGCGTTAGATGATGACTGGGCTACTGACGTTAAGAAGGCTACTTTGCAATTACCTCCTAGAGTTAAACGGGATTTAAAAAAGTATCTATCGGACCCTATAAGTCGGTCCCGCGCGGTCAGCGTTAATAGAGGGCGATTGGCTGAGGCTAATGGCCTCTGGAAAATTTGTAAGAATGAAGATGAAAGCACAATCACATACGAGATACATCCCGAAAACCAGAGCCTATTGGAACTGATTAATAAGACCCCAACTAGTTTGCGGCCCACTCTGGTTGCATATCTTATGAGTCTTTCACGGGAATTACCTCTGGAACACATCTACAGCACTATGGCTGACAGACCACTTGATATTAAGCAAAAAGACATCGACTCAATCGACGTGCCGACTTTACTGAAATTATACTTGGAAAATATCAATGGATAGTTCTTCGTTTGAAAACATTAGCGGGCTAGTTCATGCAGCGGTAATTACGCACCATAAAATCTCAATGGAGCAAAAGGGCATACCCCTTTCATATGAGAACATCAAAGAAGTAACGGATGACCTACTAAAAATGTTCCAAAGTTCATTTCCAGACATCTCAGATCTCGATCGCAAAAGACTTCTCAAGAGTGTCACCGATACCTACGACGCGACCATCGGAGAGAAAATGGTCGCCGTCACAAATAGAGATGCGCCTAGGTGGCTTGATGCTAAAAAGCATGAAATATCCTGGGATCATTGGAACGCCTACAAAAAAATGCTCCAACAGCAAGGCCGAAGCAAAGTGATTATTGATGCCAATGAGGAAGTCATTGACACTATACTCGATTTTTCTGGTGATCCTCGTCAAGACGGCTCCTGGGCTAGAAAAGGCCTAGTAATGGGTAATGTTCAGTCTGGCAAAACCCAAAACTATCTAGGGTTAATCAATAAAGCTATCGATGCAGGATACCAAACTATTATTGTTTTAGGCGGGCATCTAAATGATCTCCGTATGCAGACCCAGGAACGTATCGATGAAGGGGTGCTTGGCGCGCCTTCCCGTCATCATCAAGAGACCAGTGCCGGGCAGGTCGGCCCTATTGGAGTGGGACTGTGGTACAAAAATAAGATAGTTGCCGCAACGACAACAGCTGGTGACTTTAGTGCCCCGTTCGCAGACAGCTTTGGGGTTAAGTTAGATGCCGGTACGACAGTAATTTTTACGATAAAAAAACAAACTCAGGTTATGAAAGCTCTAATTGCTTGGATAGAACGCGTGCATTTTTTGAATTCAGCTGAGGGTAAAACGTTAGCAAAGCCTATGTTGTTAATTGATGATGAAGCTGATTATGCCTCGATAAATACAAAGTCTCACAAAAATGAAGTTACGCTTACAAATGAACTCATAAGGCAGCTTCTTTCACAGTTCAGTAAATCCAGCTATGTTGCGTACACTGCGACACCTTTCGCAAACGTGTTTATCGATCCTGATGAAAAATCATATAACGAGCTTGATGACCTATTTCCATCCGATTTCATGATAAAGATGTCGGTGCCAAAAAATTATTTGGGGCAGGATTTTTTCTTTGGTGAGGATGCATTGCAGAATGAATCCAATGCAACTTCTCCAATTATTGAGGTTAAGGATCATTGGCCGGTTCACGAACTAAAATCAAATTCCGGTACTGATTATGAGCTGCCTGAAAGTTTAAAAGACGCAATCCGCGCATTCATTATTGTAACTGCTGTCCGAGCCATCAGGGGAGAGGAAGACAGCCATAATACTATGCTGGTTAATATCTCCCACCTTTCTAAGCACCAAAACGCATTGGAAGCCCTGATTGCGGACTATAAAACCGAGCTTTATGATGCTATCTCGGCTTTTGGATCTATGGCATCCGCGCAAGCGGAAAAAAACAAAGTACTATCCAGTTTAGAAAAAACATATAAAAATAAGTTCGATATTGAAGAAAGTTACGAGTCTATAATTGGAATATTGTCATCTAACAGACGTAGAAATGTGTATGTATGGGCTATAAATCAGTCTGGTAAGAAAAAAGATCGCCATGAACTAAATTATTCAACATACAAAGAATTTGGGTTAAGTGTAATTGTGATCGGTGGCCATAAACTTTCTCGAGGGCTAACGTTGGAAGGCCTATCTATCAGTTATTTTGCTAGAAATTCAAAAGCATATGACACTCTAATGCAGATGTGTAGGTGGTTTGGATATAGGCCATCATACAAAGACTTATGTAAAGTATATCTCCCTGAGGAATCAATTTCATGGTATGCATTTATCTCGTCAACTATTAAAGAATTGTATAGTGAACTCGAACTTATGGCAGAGAGGGAAGAACGACCCAAAGACTTTGGCCTGAAAGTGCGAGAACACCCCGGCGCCATGTTAATAACCGCCAAAAATAAAGTTGGGTGGAGTCGTTCTCATACGCTATCTCAGGAGCTTTGGGGGCAAACCCATAGGCGCTATAAGTTTCAAAGCGATACAGTCCCTAATGCTAACAATGTGGCCTATGCCAAGCTTTTCTTAGAAGGTCTCTTAGGTATTCCAGACGTCGAATTGACTGAGCATCCGAAGTCAGGCTCATTATTGATTTCGAATGTAAGTTACAAAGATATAATTGATTTCATTAACGCTATAGAGCTACCCGAAGATGATTTAGGCGATAACGCGTTAGTTCACCAATTGCAGGAAATGGAATCAGCCGGTATTACACGACCAAAAGTATTACTGTTTAATCAGTCTTCATCAGTAGAAACACTATGGTCTCGAGACCTTTCGAAAGTGGACGAAGAGTTCTTGGCGGCGCCGTATAACGTTGCGGGCCGTAAAGTAACTCTACCGCGCCGATCAATGAATTTACTAAATGGAATGTATCGTGTTCGAAGCGTACACCTCGGTAATCCAAATGATGAACGGTTATTTCTAAGCCAAGAGCATCAAGACATTGTGAAAAATAGTATTAGTAGTAGACCTGTTGATCATGACTATCTTGCTTCTAAGCACAGAGATTTTGCCGGTCTAAAAATCAGTTTCTTCGGCATATCTGAACGGCGAGCAGAAGGCGACCGGAAGGCCCCTAAGCTCATTCATGGGCACGAGGCGACGTTAGGTTATACCTTATCTTTCCCTCGGTCCGATACTCTAAAAGGACTCTCACCACAGCAAGTCAAAGCTCTTTTGAAAAGCACTCGGCACTCATATGCCATAAATAAAGTGCATGATCGGAACAAAGAACTTGTTGCATATGAGGACATTGATTTTGACTAAAGAGCCTACGGTCTTCAAAGATGATCCATGGAGCGGGATTGAGAGCGGGACATATCCGAGTGGCCGACGGTTATATGGCAATGACGAGCGATACTGGGTCTCTCGAGACTCGTTAAATCAATTGATTTTTTATGTTCATGATGTGTGTAACACTGTCATTCCGTCTGTCGAGGGGCCTTCATCTGTTCATGTAGCAGTTGAAAGATATAAAGCAAATGAGCAGAGAATGGTCTGTACATTTGTAGACACATCTCAAACAAGTGTTGAGAAGTTTGCTTTAGTTATTAAGCATATAGCTCTCGTGAGTGAAAAATATAGCGGAGTAGCACTTTTCACCAAAATCCAGAAAGAACTTCATGAATGGGCTGATTTTCTTAGAGTTAGTAAACAAGAATTGTCTAGATCGGAGTTGATTGGATTTTGGGGTGAGCTGTATGTTATCGATCACTACATGATGGAGTATCATAATGCTCTAGATGTTATCCGCTATTGGGCGGGCCCTAGCGGGGCGCCGAAGGATATATCTTTTGGTTCACTCGCTATTGAAGTGAAAACGACTAAAGCCAGTAACTCACGGCTAATAACGATTAGTTCATTAGATCAGTTAGAGCGGACGACCGATAAACTCTATCTAATGCATCTTTCTATTAATGATTCTGATATCGAAAGCGGCCTCACGCTTGCCGGATTATATGAGTCGATAAAACTTAAAATACGGCAGGACCTACCCTCTATGGCGTTATATGCAAAAAGAGCCGGCTGTATTTTTGATAGAGCTAGTTCTTTCCAAAAAGAAGAGCCCTTTCTGTGTTCTGATGTAAATATGTATGATGTCCTAGATAAATTTCCTAAGCTACTTCGGTGTAAGCTAGAACCAATGGGAATACTCGAGGCTGAATATAAAATATCAATATCAAGCATCCAACCGTTTAAGGTTACTCAAAACCTAGAGGATATAATAAAAAATGGCTGAATTGCTAGAATATCATCAAGAGTTGTTTGATCTATGTTCAATTGGCGCTGAAGCCAATGCGACTTTTCCTCAGGAAGGTTTTTTTGACTATACACATGAGATGCTCGGCCACGCCGGAGTGCTCGACAACATAGAGTACTGTCCATATGTAAACTCTCGCCTCGGTATGAAGATAGATGGCTATAGTTGGAACGAACTCGAGAAAGTGATCAATATAATCTGCATTGATTATACCAACGATCGTGATGTGGTTGAGTCTCTGAAAAACGATACCATTAAAAGAATGGCTGAAAGAGTTACTAAATTCATAGAGAGAATCGGTGACCACCATTTTTATAATCACTTGGCAACTACTGACCCTGGACGAACTGCTATTGACTTAATTTCTGAGTTTATAGGTTCGGCGATAAAATTCCGTGTCGTGTTAATGACTGATAAATCACTGAGTGTTCGGGTCAAAAAGATTGAAATGGAGGATATGTTAGGAATTCCGACTAGCCTAGAAATATGGGATTTAGACAGATTACATTTGCTGGATAATTCAGATTCCGATTTTGAGGAGTTTGTTGTAGATCTGACCCAGTGGGGGAAAGGTGTAAAGGTGTTGCCGGCGAATGTCTCCTCAACAGGTGTCAGTACGTATCTCGGTGTTATGCCAGGGTCTCTTCTAAGTGATGTTTACAACGAATTTGGTCAGAGGCTGCTTGAGAGTAATGTTCGGACATTCCTAGACTTCAGGGCTGGAACAAATCGAGGTATGAGGAAAAGTTTAGTCAAAGAGCCAGAAAATTTTTTCGCCTATAACAACGGTATAACCGTCACTGCGACGAAGATTAGTACGGAAATATATGACGGGCAAATCCATGTTACCAGAATTGAAAATATGCAGATTGTGAATGGCGGACAAACAACAGCCGCTATCTATTTCTCTCCCAGAGAAAAAGGTTCTATTAAAGGTCTGGATGGTGATTATTACTTTAAGGATATCGATCTTACACAAGTTTTTGTGCAAATGAAGCTGACGGTGATTAGCGACAAAAAGACCTCTGAAACGATGAAATCAAACATCGCTACATTTGCAAATTCGCAAAATTCAATTCAAGTTTCAGATCTAACGTCTAATCACCCATTTCATTTGAATATTGAGTCACGTTCGAGAAGTCAGTTGGTCCCTCCAGGTCTAGACGGGCTACCTACAAAATGGTTCTATGAAAGGGCTAGAGGCCAATACAACACCCAGAAAAGGGCTCTATCATTAGCGCAAATAAGGAAATTTGAGAAGGAATATCCGAAAATTCAGGTGTTCTCAAAAACTGATATGGCTAAGTATGAGAACACTTGGCGAATGAAGCCTCATACGGTTAAGCGAGGCGCTCAGGCAAACCTAATACGTCTTGGTACGGTCATAATATCTGAGTTTGATGCTAATCCGGACGACTTTGGAGTTAATTTTTATAAAGATTTGGTGTCGAAAATTATACTTTTCAGATCAGCCGACAAAGCCATTTTTACGTCTGATTGGTATAAACAAAATTCTGGACTTAAGGCTGAAACAGTTACATATACGCTAGGATTACTGCGTAGTGCCATCCTAAAATCTGGTTATGATATTAACCTAGACTTAATCTACCAGAATCAGTCTCTGTCAGCGAGTTTGGTGTCGCTTATAATCGATACAGCCGAGCGTGTAAAGGCTAATATCGAGGACCCTGTTTTCCGTGATGGGGTGTCTAATCCATCTGAATTTTGCAAGTCTGAGAACGGCTGGATACAGATCCAAAAAATGACGGTTGATCTTTCAGGATTATCTTCCGAAGACACTATAAATATGTCTCAGAAAATTGTGCAGGAACTAGAGAAAAAAGCAGTAACAAAAGTCTCAAAGACGATTTCTTATATTGAGCAGGTTATGGCGATTACCGATAGAGAGTGGTCGTCGCTGGCTGAATATAATTCAGCGACGTACCCATCTAGCCATCCGAATGTCGGTATACCACTTAAATGTGCTTCATTTTTGGTCGGTGGAACAATGCCATCTGACAAACAACTGAAGTTAGCTATTGAAATACTTAAAAATGCTCGGTCCGGAGGGTTCGACTTCTTATGACGAGGCGACCTAACAATTGGTCTATTATGCGATTCGATAGAAAACTCTGATCTAATTCGATTGTGTTAGCGTCGACCCTTGCAGTTCGGGTTGGTAGACATGGCGGTAATGTATTGCGAGCCTAAAGGTATTACTGGGTCCTATTGCCTGTAGACAGGTAGATTTTTGTGAGCGGCATTATTCGAGAAGCCTCCCAAGCTATACGTCCTAAGACTGTTCTTGGTTAAAATGAATATAGGCGGGACTATCCTTTGCTACATTACCGAGAGCATGCGTGCTTACGTCAATGGGTCACAGCGCGGTGGCTCCACTAAGAGGGTGGCGGCTAATAGGCGAAGTCGGAGCAGCGAGGTTCTAATTTGGCAGTCTGATTACTACTAAAAGGCTAAGTTTACTTATATAAATCAAAAAATTGTTTGACTGTACGCACATACAGTGATAATTTACCGGGTATAAAACCGGATAAGTAAAAGAGAGCAACATGGCTACTACGGAATTTACCCTCAGCGGAAACATAGCGGATCAAGTCACCCTCACAAGACGGCAGCTAGGGATAGGAAGAACCGAGTTTGCCAATTTACTTGGTATGAATGCAGTGGGTGAGCGCACAGTTCGTGGCTGGGAGACAGGTGAGCATGTTCCGACCAAAAAGAAGCTAAAAGATATAGCAAAGCTAGTTGAGAATATTGAAAAGCAAAAGCATTTAGCGCCATTTCGAAAGAATATGGATAAAAGTCCCGGTTTCACCTTCATTGACCTATTTGCTGGTATTGGTGGTATTCGGTTGCCATTCCAACGTTTGGGTGGAGATTGTGTCTTTACTTCAGAATGGGACAAGTTTGCCCAAAGAACATACACAGCTAATTTTGGTGAGATACCCAGTGGCGATATTACCCAGATCGCTGCAATCGACATTCCTCAACACGACGTTTTAGTCGGAGGTTTTCCCTGTCAAGCATTCTCTCAAGCTGGTTTAAAGCAGGGTTTTCATGATACACGTGGAACCATGTTTTTTGAGGTCCAACGAATTCTAGCGGAACGTCGGCCCAAAGCTTTTTTATTAGAAAACGTTAAACAATTAAAGGGGCATGACAAAGGTAGAACGTTAGAGACTATTTTGGCTATTTTACGTGGTACGAATCAAACTAATGTGGATGTTAGTGTCCCAATGAGTGATGAGGCGAGAAAGGCCCTATCCAAAAAGCTAAACTACTGGGTGGATTTTAAAGTGCTAAGAGCCGGAGATTTTGGTGCTCCACAAAATAGAGAACGTATATTTATTGTTGGGTTTGATAAAGATTATTATGGAAAAGATGCGAATTTTGACGAACTTTTTTCTTGGCCAGTCGCGCCAAAAACACCAACTCGGGTGGGCGATATCCTTGAGGATATAAGTGACATCTCTGAAGCCGATGACCGTTTCACAATTTCAGATAAACTTTGGGCCGGCCACCAGAAGCGGAAAAAGCAACATGCACTAAAAGGTAATGGTTTCGGGTACTCTCTATTTAATGGAGATAGTCCCTACGCAAATACAATTAGCGCTCGATATTACAAAGATGGATCAGAAATTCTCATTGATCAGACGGGTCTTCGGAAAAATCCACGTAAGCTAACTCCTCGTGAGTGCGCTCGACTCCAAGGTTTCCCTGAAAGTTTCATCGTTGATGCTGTTTCACAGGGTCAGATTTATAAGCAATTTGGAAATTCTGTATGTATTAATGTAGTTGAAGCTGTAGCAGGTAAGTTGGTCGACGCTATGACTGCAGCTAAAAGTTAATAGTAGTCCTAGTTTTTATGGGAAATTCTTTTAGTGAAGTAATATCATCACCAAGAGAGGAAAGTTTCCGAAAGAACGGTTTGCCATTTATATTGCTGGGTAAAAGAATATCCTGCTCATTATAGGCTCTTTGGACTAACTCATAGGTGTTGGTGTTATTCGTTAGCTGATCACTGTTGACTGGACTATCAGGGAGATAGATAGCTAAAAACCCCACCTTTTTAAAGTTCCTTATTTTAGGTAGAGAAGTAAATTCGGCTGCATCTTGAAAAAATCCAACGCCGACAACATCATTTGAATATCCAGACGCCAAAAGCCTTTCTCTAGAGTATCCAGATTTAACAGAGAACCATAGGTTATTGGGTAATGTCATTAATACGAAGTCACCATATGTCTTGATGTCATTGTTAGTCGATTTGAAAAGCTCCGTATTATCAACCAGCTCTGCAAAAGACACTTCCAATAATTTCTCTGAAATAGCGCCAAGGATGCTAACTCCACCTTGTTTTTCGCTATTCGTCCTATCTCTCGTCCACGTCGAGGAATGTAATAAGTTAAGTTGACGTTTGGCTTCACTTATGGATCCAAAGTTTATTCCATCAGGCATCTGTGATGCTATAGCTTTAACTTGAGATTCACTCGGTATGTTGATATTTTTTATAAAGAAAGCTAGTTCAGGCATTATAGTTAAAAGCTTCTTAAAGCTAGATGACATCTGGAGCTCTACCGAATCCAGACAGCCATGCTTGGTTGCAATCTCAGGCCATTGGTCAAAATCGAGTTGTCGATCTGAGGTCACCTGTAAAAAGGAGTAAACCACCTTGTAAATAGCATATGCCTCCAAGCTCGATGGGCTGTCACCAAAGCGCTCACCCATAACTATTGGTCCAGGCTCAGAAATGGCGCCAGCATTTATAAAGCTATTCCATAGTATCTTTAAATCCATCCCATTTTATCCTTATAAGCATTTTTTCCGACAAAATTATACTGATAACTACTTATCCAATCTAAGTACTCTAGACCATAATGTCAGATTTAGACATGATCTTTGTGTCATACGCCTATTAAATATATGGAGTAACTGATCATTCGAGTTATAGACTATTTTGTCCTCAAAACTAATATAGCCTTCGCAAGCATATCATCTTCGGCGATGACGATTCGAAAACGATCAAACTCCCAGTTATGGCTTGGGCCACTATATAAGCCTCGACAGGTTACTAAACAATTACCATATGAGGTATAGAGCAGAGAGGGAGCTTTCTCCCTTATATTATCAATAAAGTTCTGGGAGTATTTGGGTACCTCCAGTAAACTTAGGTTGCATACATGCTTAATAAAACTATCAAAAACACCATCGTTTCGGTAGAACATATCTATTGCAGATGTTAACTGATAAAAATCATTCCCAATAGGCCAATCATCAAAGCTATTCATCCATTCGGTCAGCCGGTTAGTTGCATTCAGTTATTTAAGTGTTGCAGAAATGTCTTCCCCTCTTGAAAATTGCTGAATTTGAACTTTAAGCCGAGTGTCAAAGTTTAGATCTGTAACACTGGCTGCCATATTTGGTCCCTTAGTTTTCCAGAAGCTCTCTTTCATGCTGATACGCTAAAAGCAATCTATGGCCTTAAAGGCAAACGATCGTTTGATCAAATTTACTTTTCAAGAGTTCTGTTGCTGCTATTTTTGATGCCAATTCGATAGGCCACTTGTAGATACGAGTTCCCATAGCGACGAAGGCGATGGATGACACGCGAGGAAGATCCTGACACACGGATAAGGCACTGATATAGGCTGCTCGAAGCTGCTCTACCTCACCTCCCATCATAGTATCGGAGACAAATCTGCGCATGTGGTTATTCTTCAGGTACTATGGCGTTGGGGGGAGGACGCAGTAATCATCTGACTAACTGTGGGTTCCCATTCTATTGCAAGGCTTGTAATAGCCTATTTAACGCTAATATGTATGCTCCTGATGTTTTATGTCCGCACTGTGATGCTAGTTCAGTTGTGCCATATGATGATCCTAGCCTTGCTCTGATAGGTGGGGTAGCGGGCGAAATATTCTCCTGGAATACTACTGAACGGTTAGGAAGAGACTTGATACTGCATGACGGTATGTGTTTTTGTCTTGAGTGCGAACAGTTCTTCCTTCAATTTGAGGTTACGGCGTTGTATGGTTAATTATAATATAGCGCTGTTTTACTTCCTCTGATGTCAACTCGACAGTGCTCACCAATTACATGTTTAACGGGTCTCTCAAAGTCATCATTCCGCTGTAAGTCACTATTTAATAAAATATTTATGCCTTGAATATCTCATGCCTATAGTTCGATATTAGCGCCGTGCTGCGCTATGCTGATCAATAGTTTTTTATACAGTTTGTTTCGGAGTTTGAGAAACAAATTAGAAGGCTGTTGAGGTTTGTAAAGATCGTACGTGCTGCAGCTGGAACAGCTCACCCAGAGAATCCTAATTAGATAATGATACTTTTTAGTCGTATTATGGCAAGTGTTGTCTTTCGACGAGTTTGCCTAGTAGCAATAGTCATTTTTACCGGCATCCATCTGCATACTGCTACTGAGCCTAAGATGAAGGCCAAGTCTCTTTATGTTTCCAGTACTGCTGAAGTTAATAAATCCATTCGAATAGCACTCGTCAGTGATCTCCATATAAGACGATCACCTAAGGCCATCGTAAAGCTATCGGAACTTTGGGCAGACATTATTGAGCAAAACCCCGATGTCATATTACTTGCCGGCGATTACATTAATAACGGCGGCTCGGGCAAGGGTATAGGTGCCATTGGGCCTGCTATAGCAAATGTCTTTGGGGCCTCAGGTGTCACGCCCGTGATTGCTGTACTAGGTAATCATGACCATTGGTCTGGCGCTGAGTCTTGGACGCAATATCTGTCGGAGGCGGGCGTTACCGTACTAGAGAATGAGACTGTCATACTAGATTTAGTTGATACATGCATTAGAGGATTCGGCGACGCATTCACCAGTCATTTTGAGTATGTAGATTTCCCCAAAGAATGTGATGATATGTTGCGAATCAGTCTGATGCATGACCCTGCAGGGGCATTCAATCCGAATGTTAGAGGCCTTATATTGGCGGGCCATACGCACTGTGGCCAAATATCCATACCCTTCGTCGGGCCTATATATGTGCCGTCACAGGCACCTAGAGAAGCTTATTGTGGGCTATACCAAGACGAGCAACGGCAGGTCTATGTTAGTTCAGGAGTAGGGACGAGTATTCTTCCATTGAGGTTCAACGCTCAGTCTTCCTGGGACCTCATTACTATTCATCACTAAGCGTATTTTCGGCAAAAAAAGGCAATATTTAATGTAACACAGGAAGTAACATAAACGGATAGGTGATTTAACTAAACATATATTAATCAATTACTTACTGGCTATGTACAGTTTCCGCCGCCTCCACCAAAAAAAGATAGCCCCCTGTTATTCAGAGGATTTTTCTTTGTCTAGCTTTAAATTGAATACACTTCGTCACACAGTGACACAGCTATTAGTTTTCTATTGTTCAAATTTTGGGAGTTTAGCGAACAAAGCCGCCGATACGACCATAAAGGCTGCCGCTGTGAACAAAGATGCGGTGTAAGAGCCCGTCGCGTCACGAATCGCACCAAGGATTACTGGACTAAGGCCCGTTGCGATTAAGAATGTTGAGTATTGTCTGCCATAAATCTGGCCATAGGCATGTATGCCAAAATATCTAGCGACGAGATAGCCAATCAGATCAACCTCGGCTCCCACGGAAAACCCTATAACAAA
>Ga0075467_10002738_pt1 | contig 13803 bp, 15 predicted proteins | sample DEB08_DNA_9_FD_75067 | JGI IMG/M metagenome (GOLD analysis project Ga0075467, IMG submission 75067) | Aqueous microbial communities from the Delaware River and Bay under freshwater to marine salinity gradient to study organic matter... | ecosystem: Environmental > Aquatic > Marine > Coastal ...
AACGGATTTATCTGCTAAAGCCATATTCATGGACTTGCTATACATAACGAGTTCAAATTCCGAATTAGGATAGGCCTCTGCCATCATTTTTACATGGCGCATTGCCGATTTGTGTGTGGCTTCATCTGCAGTAGTAACATCAAATACAATTTTTACATCTGTTTCTTGAGACCACAATACAGTCGTGCATAGGATCGATAGTAGTATATATATTTTCTTCATAAGTATAATAATTTAATTAGTTGAACCAAATTAGTTTTTAAATTTTAGGTTGCATTGGCATGATTAACCTCCTGCAAATATATATCCGCATCCGTTTTCTTGTGCTCTCCCCAATGCCCATACTCCGGAAGGGACTAGTTGGATGTCTGGATGAATAGCATCTACCCAGTCTTGATACACTGTATTGGCATCCAGCCCCATCTGTGCGGCTACCACCGAGCTATATACTTTAATAGCAAGATTGCAAACACAAAACATGGCCCCACGCTCTTGCATTTTCTTAATTCCATCTATACCAGGTAATGGAAAATCTCCAGTTTTAGGCTCATAGTAGAGATTTCTCTTCGAAGGTTTGGCAGTAGACTTATCATTGATTTCAAAAACTTCACCCAAGTTGTATTTTTCCCATAAAGAACTTTTAAAAGCGAAAGGAATACCGGAATGACGCAACACACAAACAGCGGTCATATCTTCATCTACCGTTCCAGTCTCGTTGTTCGTCATATAAAATGCCCAAGTCCAGATAACTGGAAAGCCATCGTGGTGTGTAGAACCGTCATAAGCAATTCGATGCGCTCCTTTTATTTTCGTGAACCATTTATCGGAGTCCCCTTGCGATGCCAGATCATTATCTGGTAAAACTGGCAATGCTGCCTGTAAGGGATTTGTAAATGCAGCCAATGTTGTTGCAGCTGTTCCTAGGACCAAAGCACTCATAAAGCTCCGTCTTGAATTTAAATCATTTGATTTCATAGTATTTAGGTATTGATTGGTTACAGTCTAATTGCGTAGGAAATAATAATAAAACATGAGGTACCCAAATATAGTAAAATTTAACGTTAAAACTTAATAGCCAGTAAATTATGATATCTATTTGGTTTTTTTAACTTCATATGTTTTCAAATAATACGCTATAATTTCCAAAAATGGCCCGACTTGATGTTGTTCAGTTGAAAAGGGATCGGCATAGGGAGGATACCCTGTTGACACTGGCTTTTTGACTAAATTGGGGAAATCTTCTTCTAAATTTTTCTTTACAGGTCGAGCTTGTTGAGAAATATAACCAGCTACGTCAAAGGCTTGGTCATCGGTTAATTGAGGATTCAAGTAAGTGACGCCAAAAGGCATATTCCCCTTAATGAATTGCGCTGCAGTAATAACTCTAGTCATTCCGGCTCCATTGTTAAATGACCCTTCACCCCATAGTGGTGGGTACGTATAGACAAAACTGCCCTTATCTTTTAATCCTTGTCCATCGAACCCGTGACATTCGGAGCAGATCTTTCTGAAAACTGTGGCCCCATGTGACAAATTCACCTCTCGGTCGGGAATAATTATTTTTAAAAAGCCTTTTCCCTCAATATTCCCATCTGCAGGGCTATATCGACTTATCCAACTTAAATAACGCACAATAGCATTCATTTCCTTGCTTTGCTCAGGCATTTTACGGCCGTTCATGCTTCTTTCCATGCAGCCGTTTATTCGTTCTTCAATAGTTCCAATTTTGTTTTCTCTTCCCCTGAATTGGGGGAATCTTTGAATTATCCCAATTAAAGGAGCCGAAAAAGGCTTTGTACCAGCGCTTAAGTGGCAATTATTACAACTCAAGGAATTGCCAGCATACGCCATGTTTAATTTTGAATTATTGGGGCCAATATATTTTGGAGTATTCACGAACAACTCATGCCCATATTTTATAACAAGACTCTCTTCTGAATCATCAAGCGTAGCTACGTCATAATTTTGAGTATAAATACCACCGGCATAGCTGTCAATTGAATCATACGATGATGGTGTGTCAAAAGCACCATTATTGAATAATAAGACACAAATAATTAGAATGATTATACTTCCGAAGAAACCTGTTAGAAGAAAGGTAAATCTTCTTATTTCCTTAATAAAGGATCGGTGAGTCATATTACAACTATTACGTACAACTTTAATAAAGTAAGTTATTTGTTTTGATAGTAGTTGGGACTACATTCAGTCCTTCGTCATGACGCTTGGAAATTCATCTCAGAATCTAACCAACGCGTCTTTTATATAAAACTGAATGCCTCCAATATATGAAAATATTATCAAATAGGTACAGATCGATTACTTGAAGCCAATATCAGGTAGTCTCTTTAATTCTCTATTTCAAGCCCTTTTTCTTCCCAATTCGTTATACCTCCTTGCAGGTCGTAGACTTTAGTGAACCCCATATCGATTAAAATCTTTGCAGCCTTCGCGCTTCTCCCACCTGATTTGCAATAGACATATACTGGTTTATTTTTGTCAAGACCTTTCGCTCTATCCTTGAAGTTATCCATCGTTACACATATATTTTGTGCATCTTTTAAATGACTTGCTCCAAACTCTTCTTCCGTTCGCACATCCACCAATTGGTGGTCCCCTTCACTGCTATACACAGCATCATATACTTCCTGAGCCGAAATAACTTTGGCTACACTAGATTTTTCTTCCTTACAGCTTTGAAAAGCAATAAACAAACTAAAGACCGCTAATAGAATTCCTTTTTTCATGAGGTATTTTTTTTATACTGTTTTCTCTCCTTGCCATTCCAAAAACCCACCCTTCAAGTTGAAGGCGTTTTTGAAACCTAAGGAATTTAAAATGGCACAGGCTTGAGCACTTCTTGCTCCCGACCTACAATATACATAGTAATTCTTAGATGTATCCATTCGTTTTGCTGCATCCATAAACCCTGACGGATCAAAAATATCTAAATGCTTCATTAGAGGGATATACCCTTCGGCTACTTCAGCCTCTGTGCGAACATCAATAATTATCGGGTCTGCATCGTTTGCCAATTGATTACTCCATTCTGCCTGCGTTAAATCTGCCATTGTTACAATTTTTGGCTAAAGTAAGAATTCAATAAATTTTAGACGAAAAAAACTGACATTTCCTTGCAAAGAAATGTCGGCCAAAAAAATATGCCTACATTTTTATAAGACCTTCACAGAGCAACCAATCGCCTTGGTTTCCTTTACCGTTACTTCCTTCCCCGCAATTAATTCGTTAACAGCATTTGCCAAGAAGCGCTCTTTTACGGCATCACCATTACGCACATTGTCATCAATTGCACCGATATACTTCACTATGTTTTTACCTTTTTCTCTTTGTAATAGATATACGTGTGGCGTTTTCTTAGCCCCATATTCGGCGTACACCATCGATGATGCGTCATACAAGTATGGAAAGGTAAACCCTTTCTCCTTAGCTTTGACTTGCATACGCTCGAAAGTATCGTCAGGCTGAACCTTCGGATTGTTTGGGTTTATAGCTATCACTGGATACCCCTGGGTTTTAAACTCGGCATCCAAGGCAATGATACGATCTTCACTGGCTACGGCATACGGGCACGTATTACAGGTGAAAATTACGATAAAACCGTTCGCTTTCGGATAGCTTGTATAGGAAACCATCTTTCCATTTACATTCTTCAAATTTATATCTGAAACCACATCACCTATGGTATAGCCCTTGTCAACGGGTAAAGTGCTTACATCCGAATTAAATCCGAATACCGCCAGTATTGTAATAACAATTACGCCAATTTCTAAGTATATGTGTCTCCTTTTCATCTTATTAGGTTTTATATAAATTTATCTATTTCATGTTGTAATTCCTCAAAAGTGAAAGATCGTTCATAAAACAATCGTACGTTTTTATTGTAAATTAACGTAGCAGGAATGGCCCCACTCCAGTTTTCAGAAACTTTCGGAATCCAACTATTTGCATCACCATCATCAAGCAACAACACCTGAGATTTAATATTATTTTTCTCTAAAAACGGAACAACTTGTGAGTCTATCTTATCTGGAAAATCTAAACTGACTAAAAGTACTTTCAATTTTCTATCAGAATAGTCTGCAGTCAATTTTTCAAAAGCCGGTAATTCTTTAATACATGGTCTGCACCAAGTAGCCCAGAAATTCACAACGTAGGTTGTATCGTTATTTTTAGTTAGATATTTATTTAATTCTGAAAAGTCTAGGGATGGAATTTTTGCCCTCGTCTTATCGGCTATTATTGTGGTTGGCTCAACTAATAAAGCTTCTTCTTGACCTTCAACTTCCTTGGGTTTAATTTCGGCACAGCCTGCCAATATCACTATACAAATAAGTAGAAGCACTTCTTTCATTCCTTAAAAATATTTAATTAATACCTCTTAAGAAAGTTTTTAACAAATCTTTGAGCCTTTCGCAACAGCTATGAACTTCAGAAATTAAAATTTTGTTAAAAATATTTTTTAGAAAGAACAATTACACTACATTTGTATCTACAAATATTGTATTTACAAGTATGCAGATTGAAGATGCCATAAAATCCATTCACACCTTAGCTATTTCCACAAAAACTGTGGTAAATATGATGTATACCTCGCGTATTATTGAAGAAGCTATCGTTGGTGTTTTGAAACAACACGGTTTATCTACACCTCAATACAATGTCCTTCGTATATTGCGAGGTCAGAAAGGAAATCCTGCAAACTTATCGACGCTTCAGGATAGAATGATAGATAAGAATAGTAACACCACCCGTCTTGTAGATAAACTTATTAATAAAGGATGGGTGAAGCGGAATGTATGTAAACTAAACCGACGAAAAATAGAAATGTTTATCACAGATGATGGCATGAAAATTTTGCAACAACTTGACCCTATTATTGAGCATAACAACAAAAATATACTGAGTAATTTGAGCAATACCGAGTTAGAGCATCTAAACCAGCTTCTCGATAAACTAAGAACTTTTAAAACTGAATAAACAATAATTAATAACAATAAATAATACAATGACTATGAAAACAACAATGAAAACACTTCTACTAGCCGCAATCGTAATTGCAGGTACGGCATTTACAATCAATCCAATTGAAAGAAAAGAGATTAAAGAAGGTACGATTACTTGGACAGGGACGAAGGTTATAGGATCTCATACTGGAACATTGGATCTTAAAAGTGGTTACCTCGAAATGGAAGGAGATAACTTGACTGGCGGTATGTTTGAAGTGGATATGACTTCAATTAAAAACACCGATCTTGACGCAGGTTCTCGACAGAAACTAGAAGGGCATTTAAAAAGCAAAGACTTTTTTAATGTAGCCGAATTCCAAACAGCAACCATGACAATTAAAGGAGCTAGAAAAAATGGCAATGTATATGATGTTATGGGTGACTTTACCATAAAAGGTATTACTGAAACTGTAAACTTTAAAATCGAAATGGGCAAAACAGATGCTAGAGCAACTGTTGTAATCGATCGCACGAAATATGGAATTAAGTATGGTTCGGGAGATTTCTTTGATAATTTAGGTGACAAGGCTATCTCAAACAATTTTGACCTAGACGTTGTTATGAAATTTTAATCGTGTTTGTATTGTCAATTTAAATTTGATTTATATATTTGACATTCAGAATATGAAAAAAATAAATACAAATACTTGGTGGTGGAAAACCTTACGTCAAACTTCGTGAGCTAAAGCACTATCAGTATAAATATACAAAAGGCTTGTCAATCACGACAAGCCTTTTTTTTGTTTGTGAGAGCAGACATTTCAAAAAAGGGAATTACATTTAAGATGAAATATCAATTACAAACACATTCAAAAAAGCTATTGGCAGACACCTTAACACCGGTGTCGGTTTACCTGCGCATACGTGATAAATTTCCAAATAGTCTCCTGCTGGAAAGTAGCGACTATCATGCCAATGACAATAGCTTTAGTTATATATGCTGCAATCCAATAGCCTCAATTAACATTCAAAATGAAGTAATCACACAGCAGTTTCCTGACGGAAAAGAACATATATCCAAGGTATCGAAGACAACTTCTAAAGGGTCTTCAGGCGGCACGTCAACCAATGTACCATCGGTTTTGGAAAGCTTTGCAGGCTCATTTTCTTCTAGTGAAAATGATTTTAAATTTATAAACAATGGCCTTTTCGGCTACATTGCTTACGATGCAGTTCGCTATTTTGAGGATATAGAGATTTCAAAATCGAAATCTCTTCTAGAAATTCCAGATGTCTATTATGCCGTATATCAGAATATTATTGCGATAAATCATTTCAACAATGAAGCCTATATCTTTGCACATTGTTTTAATTCTGAAAATAATATTTCGCAAATTGAAAGGCTGTTAAAGTCAAAGAATTTTGCTGAATATCCCTTCCAAAGAAATGGTGAACCCACAACAAACTTAAACGACCAAGGTTTTAAGGATTTGGTAAAAAAATGCAAAGAACACTGTCAGCGTGGTGATGTTTTTCAAATCGTACCCAGTAAACGCTTTTTACAAGGTTTTACAGGTGATGAATTTAATGTATACAGGTCACTGCGAAGTATAAACCCATCCCCCTATCTTTTCTATTTTGACTACGGAAAGTTTAAAATATTTGGCAGTTCTCCTGAAGCACAATTGATTGTTCAAGGGGATCGCGCCGAGATCCATCCCATCGCAGGAACATTTAAGAGAACGGGTAATGACCTTGATGACGCAAAACTCGCTAAGGAACTTGCAACCGACAAGAAAGAGAACAGTGAGCATGTAATGTTGGTCGATTTGGCACGAAACGATTTAAGCAGACACGGCACCAACGTGAAGGTGGAAACCTATCGTGAAGTCCAGTTCTTCTCACATGTAATACATTTAGTAAGCAAAGTTACCGCTACGAAAAACCCCGAAACTCCTACAATGCAAATTGTTGCAGATACATTTCCGGCAGGGACACTCAGTGGAGCACCAAAGCACAGAGCTATGCAATTGCTTGAAGAATACGAAAATGTAAATAGAGAGTTTTACGGAGGCGCCATCGGATTTATGGATTTTAGCGGAAACTTTAATCATGCCATTATCATTCGATCTTTTGTGAGCAAAAATCATAGTTTACACTATCAGGCAGGAGCCGGAGTGGTTTCAGGAAGTGATCCAGAAAAAGAATTACAAGAAGTATATAACAAATTAGGTGCGCTTACAAAGGCACTGGAACTCGCTGAAAACATTTAGAATGAAGATTTTAGTAATAGATAACTACGATAGTTTTGTGTATAATTTAGTTCACTATTTAGAAGAACTTGATTGCGATGTAACCATTATTCGGAACGATCGATTTCATATCGATGAAGTTGAAGAATACGATAAAATATTGCTATCTCCTGGCCCTGGAATTCCCGACGAGGCTGGTTTATTAAAAGAAGTTATCAAGAAATATGGGCCTTCTAAAAGCATATTAGGTGTATGTCTCGGACAACAAGCCATTGGAGAGGTATTTGGAGGAAGCATAGAGAACTTAAGTGAAGTCTTTCACGGTGTCGCCACCAAGGCAAACATTATCGTAGAAGATGAGCCCCTTTTTAAAGGCTTGGAAAAAGAAATTGAAGTCGGTCGCTATCATTCTTGGGTAGTCTCCAAGAATGATTTTCCTGATGTATTGGAGGTTACTGCTGTCGATGAAAACGGTCAAATTATGGCGCTACGACACAGAACGCTCGACATTAGAGGTGTTCAATTTCACCCAGAAAGTGTTCTGACTCCAAAAGGAAAACAAATTATTAAAAACTGGATTGAAAACTAATGAAGCAACTATTAAACAGACTTATAAACCACGAACCTCTCTCCAAGGAGGAAGCTAGAGGTGTTTTGGTGTCAATCTCAGAAGGAAAGTACAATTCGAGTCAGATTGCTTCATTTCTAACGGTCTATATGATGCGATCGGTTACTTTAGAAGAGCTAGAAGGCTTTAGAGATGCCTTGCTAGATCTTTGTTTAGCGGTAGATATTAGCGATTATAACACCATAGATCTTTGCGGAACTGGCGGAGATGGCAAAAACACTTTTAATATTTCAACACTAGCCTCCATTGTCACAGCTGGTGCTGGTGTGCTGGTTACAAAACACGGGAATTATGGTGTCTCATCAATAAGTGGTAGTAGCAATGTCATGGAATATCTTGGCATTAAATTTAGCAACGACCATGATTTTTTAAAGCGATGTTTAGACGAAGCAGGAATCTGTGTGCTGCATGCGCCCCTCTTCCACCCTGCTATGAAAAATGTAGCGCCCATAAGAAAAGAACTAGGCGTAAAAACCTTTTTTAATATGCTCGGACCCATGGTAAATCCTGCCTTTCCCAAGAATCAATTGGTAGGTGTGTTCGATTTAGAATTAGCTAGAATGTATGGTTATCTCTATCAGAAGGGAGTTAAAAACTATGCGATTTTGCATGCAATGGATGGGTTTGATGAAGTATCACTTACGGGAGCTGTTAAACTAATATCTAATGTTTCTGAAACCATTTTGCAACCTGAAGACTTCGGTGTGCAAAAAATAAGACAATCGGATATTTACGGCGGTGAATCGATTAAAAGTTCGGCTGAAATTTTCATGAATATCTTAAGCGGATCTGGAACTGAAGCACAAAATAATGTGGTTTGCGCAAATGCGGGACTGGCTATTTCTACAGTACAAAAATGTAGTATAACAGAGGGGTTTTCCAAAGCACAAGAATCATTAATGAACGGAAAAGCAATGAAAACCCTGGAAAAACTTCAATCATTAAGCCGTATTTAAGTATGACAATTTTAGATCGCATAATTGCAAATAAGTATAAAGAGGTAGCAGCCAAAAAAGCAGCTTTCCCAACTTCACTTTTAGAGAAATCTCTCTTGTTTAGCAGAGAGACTGTTTCTTTAGCTCAGGCCCTTCAATCCTCTGAAACGGGAATCATTGCAGAACATAAAAGACGCTCACCAAGCAAATCGGTTATAAACGATAACGTTTTGGTTCAGGATGTTGCTAAGGGATACGAATCGGCTGGCGTAAGCGGCATGTCAGTCTTAACAGACACCAACTACTTTGGTGGTTCGCTAGATGATCTATTATTAGCAAGAGCTGCTACTTCTTTTCCCTTGCTTCGGAAAGAATTTATCGTTGATCCCTACCAAATTATTGAAGCGAAGGCTTATGGTGCGGATGCTATACTACTTATCGCTGCATCTTTAAGCTCGGCAGAATTGAGCGGTTTTTCAACCCTAGCCAAGAGTTTGCACCTTGACGTTTTATTAGAAATTCATAACCACGAGGAGCTGGAGAAGTCACTGCTAGAAACCGTAGATATGCTGGGCGTGAACAATAGAAATTTAAAGACATTTGAGGTCTCAATCGAAATTAGTAAATCACTTTCTGGGCTTATCCCCAATGAATTTGTTAAGGTTTCTGAGAGTGGAATCAGTGCAACAGAAACCATTAAGGAATTAAAAGAGTACGGATTTGATGGTTTTCTAATCGGAGAGAATTTTATGAAAACTGAAAATCCAGGGCTAAGTGCAAAGTCTTTTATTGAAGAATTAACATGAGGAAAATAAAGTTAAAAGTCTGCGGTATGAACCTGAATACCTCTGAAGTTGCCTTACTTCAGCCAGACTACCTCGGATTTATATTTTACGATAAAAGCCCAAGGTTTTTCAATGGTAAAATTCCTTTGCTATCATCAGGAACTTCAAAAGTTGGTGTCTTTGTAGATGCTTCCATCGAAGAAATTTCAGAAAAAATAAAAAAGTACAAACTTGATGTAGTTCAGTTACACGGAGAAGAAACTCCAGAGTTTTGTAAAAGGTTAGGTGAACATTTTCGAAATGAAGGTATAGCAATACCTGCATCCAACCGAGTTGAAGTGCCTGTGCTGAGCCCAGTCGAAGTGTGGAAAGTTTTTAGCATAAAAGATAGCTTTAATTTTGACGTATTGGAAGCCTATGAAGTTTTTGTAGATAAGTACCTTTTCGACACCAAGGGCAAGGAAAAAGGTGGAAACGGTTATACTTTTAATTGGGAAGTTTTAAATGAATATTCTTCAAAAAAACCTTTCTTATTAAGCGGTGGGATTGGTCTAGGAGAAATTGAAGCCCTAAAAAAAATATTGAATACGACGCTTCCTGTGCATGCAATTGATGTAAACAGTAAGTTCGAAACGGAACCAGGATTTAAGAATATCGATGATTTACATAAAATGATAGATTGGCTTAAAACAGTAAGTGATTAACATACTATAGATCAAATCTGATATGACTCAAATTTGAAACTTTGAAACTGAGAAACTTTGAAACTGAGAAACTTTGAAACTGAGAAACTTTGAAGCTTTGAAGCTTTGAAGCTTTGAAACTGAGAAACTTTGAAACTTTGAAACTGAGAAACTGAGAAACTTTGAAACTAAGAAACTTTGAAACTGAGAAACTGAGAAACTTTGAAACTAAGAAACTTTGAAACTGAGAAACTTTGAAACTGAGAAACTGAGAAACTTTGAAACCTAAAAAAAATGAACTATAACGTAAATGAAAAAGGGTATTACGGGGAATTTGGAGGCGCCTATATTCCTGAAATGCTCTATCCGAATGTAGAAGAACTTCGGCTAAATTATTTGGAGGTTATGAAAGACAAAAGCTTTCAGGAAGAGTTTAAAGACTTGTTGAAAGAATACGTTGGAAGACCCACCCCTCTTTACTTTGCAAAACGTCTTTCGGCTAAATTCAATACCAAAATATACCTGAAACGAGAAGACCTTTGCCATACAGGTGCGCATAAAATAAACAATACTATTGGTCAAATTCTAATGGCAAAACGCCTCAAGAAGACCAGAATTATCGCTGAAACTGGCGCAGGGCAGCACGGAGTTGCCACTGCCACAGTTTGTGCGCTAATGGGATTGGAATGCATTGTATACATGGGTGAAATCGACATTAAACGTCAAGCACCAAATGTCGCTCGAATGAAAATGTTAGGAGCAACTGTAGTTCCTGCGTTAAGCGGAAGCAGAACTCTAAAAGATGCAACAAATGAGGCAATACGGGATTGGATTAACAATCCAATCGACACGCACTATATTATTGGTAGTGTCGTAGGACCGCATCCTTATCCTGATATGGTTGCACGTTTCCAGAGTGTTATATCACAAGAAATAAAGATACAGCTACAAGAAAAAGAAGGCCGTGAAAACCCAGACTATGTGGTGGCCTGTGTAGGTGGAGGTAGCAATGCCGCTGGAGCTTATTACGAATACTTAGATTCCCCAGATGTTGGAATAATTGCAGTGGAAGCTGCAGGAAAAGGAATTTACAGTGGTGAGAGTGCTGCTACTTCGGTACTTGGAAAGATGGGGGTTATTCACGGCAGTAAAACTTTGTTAATGCAAACGCAGGATGGTCAAATCACAGAGCCATATTCGATCTCTGCTGGTCTTGATTATCCTGGGGTTGGTCCTATGCATGCACATTTGTATCAAAGTGGTAGAGGAGAATTTTTGTCCATAACCGATGATGACGCTATGCAAGCTGGCCTTGAATTGAGTCAGTTGGAAGGAATTATCCCCGCGATCGAAACCAGTCATGCGCTTGCTATTTTCAAAACCAGAAAATTCAAACCAGAAGACATTGTAGTTGTGAACCTCAGCGGTCGAGGTGATAAAGATCTAAATACCTATATCGAATATTTTAAATTATAATTAGCCGTGAAGTAGATCCTAGCGGCTCACTTCACGACCTGCCGGTTAGTAGGTCCATTACACAAAAGAGGAAAATGAAAAGAATAAAAGAGAAACTTTCAGAAAACAAAAAACTACTGTCCATCTATTTTACGGCGGGATATCCCAATATAAATGATACCATCCCCATCTTACAGTCTTTAGAGAAAAACGGTGTCGATATGGTTGAAATAGGTTTGCCTTTTAGTGATCCCCTGGCAGATGGGCCAACCATCCAGGCAAGTTCGACCCAAGCTTTGAACAATGGCATGACCACTGAGTTGCTTTTTGACCAATTAGAAGGGATTCGTGATACAATTTCAATTCCTCTCATTATCATGGGGTATTTCAATCCGGTATTTCAGTATGGCGTGGAAGCGTTTTGTAAAAAATGTAATGAGATTGGAATCGACGGACTTATTTTACCTGATTTACCTTTAGCCGAATATAAGGAACGTTATAAGTCAATTTTTGAGAAATATGGCCTAGTGAATGTTTTTCTCATCACGCCGCAGACTTCAGAAGAGCGCATTAGGGAGATTGACACAGCTTCTAATAGCTTTATTTACATGGTGAGTAGTTCTGGGACTACAGGAGCGAAAAAGAGCTTAGGAAGTAAACAAGAGCATTATTTTAATAGAATTGGTTCCTTATCATTATCAAACCCTCAAATTGTCGGTTTTGGGATAAGTAACGCGGCAACTTTTTCGCAGGCTACTGCGGAAGCAAAGGGGGCGATCATAGGTAGTGCCTTTATTAAAATGTTGGCCAAAGATGGTCTTGATGGTATTAATAATTTTATAAATACCATTCGGTAAAAAACAGTAGTACCAAGCTATTTAAAAGATAAGTATAGAATAAAAAAAGCCCCTTCACAAGTGAAGGGGCTTTCTAATTGGTTGGTTATTACCAGTGAATGATTATTTTTTCACCAAACGTTTAACAGCGCTTGAAGTATCACTCGTTAATTGAACAACATAAACTCCAGTAGCGAGTTCAGATATGTCAATCACTTGCTCTCCTATCATAGTGCTAAGATCAATTTGATTTAACATTTTTCCATTCAAGTCATATATCACAGCTGTTTCAAGTTGGATATTAGAACTATTAGAAATAGTCACTCTATCTTGAGCTGGGTTAGGATACATTGAAATAGCATTGTTTAATTCGTTGCTTTCAATTCCTAATACACTTTCAACAGTAAGCTCGAAAGAACATGTTCCTACATTCCCTGAAGAATCTTCACCTGTAATTGTTACAGTGTACGTACCATCAGAAATTAGAGAACCTGCTGCAGGATCTTGTGTTGTAATTGTAACAGGATCTGTACAGTTATCATCAGCGGTAGCCTCACCAGTTCCAATGTAATCAGGAACTGTGTAAAATAAATTACCTGGACCTGGATCAACTGTTTGATCTGCAGGACAAGTAACAATTGGAGCTAATAAATCAACAACAGTAACCGTTGAGGTACACGTTGCAGAGTTTCCACTAGCATCAGCAGCAAATACTGTTACAGTAACTGGAGTTCCTAAATCGGCACAAGTTACTTCAGTAATACTTGCACCATAGTCTGTAATTCCACAGGCATCGAACGATAATTGTCCACCTGGAATTTCAACAAATGTTGCGGATCCATCAGAATCAGTTAAAGTTTCCGTCCAGTTTGCAGGAGCAAATTGACCTGTAAAGCCTGGCATGAAGTTACTAATAACCGTTTCATTGTTTCCAAATATATTATCATCAGTCTGAGAACGGAATCCAAATACATCTCCGGCTGCAAGAGCAACAGTTTCATTACCCGATTGATCACCAACTGCAGGATCAGTTAATTGCGTATAGGTACCATTTAATAAATACCCAAAACCATCAAATCCAGGAACATCGTTTAATACATAATCCCAATCGAAAGATACAGTTTCTGCGGCTGTTACGGGAACTGTTAAGTCTGTAAACCCTTCATTTCCACTTTGATTATCACTACCTATAACGAGAACAGTATATGAACTATCCGTAGTACCAAGCAAAGCCAATGGATCAACAGTAGCAGTACCATCTG
>Ga0075467_10002740_pt1 | contig 13795 bp, 13 predicted proteins | sample DEB08_DNA_9_FD_75067 | JGI IMG/M metagenome (GOLD analysis project Ga0075467, IMG submission 75067) | Aqueous microbial communities from the Delaware River and Bay under freshwater to marine salinity gradient to study organic matter... | ecosystem: Environmental > Aquatic > Marine > Coastal ...
CAACCCGGACGGGCTGCGCCGCCGCGCCCCATTTACCACACCGCAACGTTGGTATGCCAAGATAGACCGTGCAATTCAGGCTCAGTATGTTACGTCCCGACCAAATTTGATAAAACTCCAGGACATGTTTTGACCAAACTGACAATGGCCGCTCTGGCCCGCCGCTCGATCTTTTCCGACTTGCCCGGCTACGTCCGCAAAGCCGATACCGGCCACCTGCCGACGGAACTCCTTGCGGGCCTAACCGTTGCGCTCGCGCTCGTTCCCGAAGCTGTCGCTTTCGCCTTCGTGGCAGGCGTCCATCCCCTCGTCGGACTCTACGCGGCCTTCATCGTTGGTCTGATCACAGCCGTCTTCGGCGGTCGCCCCGGCATGATCTCGGGCGCAACCGGTGCGCTTGCGGTCGTCATGGTGTCCCTCGTCGCAACCCATGGGGTGGAATACCTTTTTGCAACCGTTGTCCTTATGGGCGCGATCCAGATTGCGGTCGGTGTGCTCAAATGGGGCAAGTTCATCCGCCTCGTCCCGCACCCCGTCATGCTCGGCTTTGTGAACGGCCTCGCCATTGTGATCTTCCTGGCACAGCTCACACAGTTTCAGGTCCCAGGCACAGCCGAAGCCTCCGGTCACGGTATCGGCGGTGGTGAATGGATGACAGGCTGGCCGCTTTCTCTGATGCTCATGCTTGTTGTTGCAACGATGGGCATCATCTGGGTCATGCCCAAGATTACCAACGCCATCCCTGCCCCGCTGGCAGGCATCGGAATCGTCGCTTTGGTCGTCATCGTCTTCGGCTTAGATGTGCCGCGCGTCGGCGATCTCGCCTCCATCGAAGGCGGTCTGCCCCTGTTCCACGTGCCAGTCGTGCCGCTGACCTTCGAGACCTTCGAAATCATCCTGCCTTATGCGCTGATCCTATCGGCCATCGGCCTGATTGAAAGCCTCCTGACGCTGAACCTCGTCGGCGAAATTACTGGCAAGCGCGGCGGAGCCAGCCGCGAGTGCATCGCCCAAGGAGCAGCCAACACCATCACCGGTTTCTTCGGAGGCATGGGCGGCTGCGCCATGATCGGTCAGTCGATGATCAACGTGAAATCAGGCGGTCGCACCCGCGTCTCCGGCATATCAGCAGCATTGTTTTTGCTAATGTTTATCGTCGTCGCAGCACCCCTTATTGAACAAATACCACTGGCCGCGCTTGTCGGCGTCATGTTCATGGTCGTGATCGGTACCTTCGCGTGGAACTCATTCAACATCATGCGCCGCGTCCCGCTTTCGGACTCGGCCGTTATCGTCTTGGTGACCCTTGTCACCGTGATGTATGACCTCGCCACGGCAGTGGTTGTGGGCGTGATCGTCTCGGCCCTCACTTACGCGTGGAATAACGCAACCCGTATCCACGCCAAACGTTACGACACGCCAGAAGGCGCACGGGTCTACCAAATCCAGGGCCCGCTCTTCTTCGGCTCCTCCGAAGGCTTTGCCGAACTGTTTGAGCCAAAGGACGACCCTGCTGTCGTCATCGTGGATTTTGCCGATAGCCGCGTCGTTGATCAATCGGCGTTGACAGCCATCGAAGCCGTCGCGGAGAAGTACGAAGCTGCAGGAAAGTCTCTGCAACTTCGCCATCTCAGCCACGACTGCCATCAGCTGCTATCAAAGGCCGGTCAACTCATCGTCGACAGCGACGATGACCCCGACTACGAGATTGCAACTGACTATTCGATCCGCACTGGTATCCTTGCTGGCGGCCACTGATCAGGCAAACCGAACCCCTGCCGCGGCCATTCCGTCCTTGGCCGCGGACAGCGATCCGTCCAGATCAATCGCGCGGCACAGGCTTTCAACAACGGTAACCTGAAACCCAAGCCTGGCCGCATCTACCGCAGAGAAATTCACGCAATAGTCCGTCGCAAGGCCAACCAAAATGACAGACTCAATGCCTCGCGTTCGAAGATAGCCCGCGAGCCCTGTCGGAGTTGTCTGGTCATTCTCAAAGAACGCTGAATAGCTATCAATCTCGCGCCGAAATCCCTTCCGGATGATCACATCCGCTCCACGGGTATCCAATTGGGAATGAAACCCGGCACCCTCTGATCCGATAATGCAATGATCTGGCCAAAGAACCTGCGGCCCGTACGCCATCTCTGTCATGGAATAAGGTGCTGCGCCTTCGTGCTGTGACGCAAAGCTCGAGTGACCTGCCGGGTGCCAGTCCTGCGTGAAAACCCGTACAGCAAACTGGGGAACCATCGCGTTGATCGGAGCAACAATCTCATTGCCTCCCGCGACGGCCAACGCGCCTCCCGGGCAAAAATCGTTTTGAACATCGATAACCAGAATAGCTTCGGTGACAGGGCGCATGCAGATCTCCTTGATTTACCCTTGCCTAGAAATCATCGTGCGCTGCGTCAACTGTCACCCTTGAGCCCGGCGGTCATTTGGGCTAGCGGATACGCCCATGTTTATCGTTGCCGCTCTCTACAAGTTCACCTCATTTGATGGCCCGGAGCTCCTCAAAGGCCCTCTGGCAAAAGTCTGCTGCGCGAATGGCGTGCGAGGAACGCTGCTTCTTGCCGAAGAAGGAATAAATGGCACGATCGCGGGAAGCCGAGACGGGATCGACGCCGCGCTACGACATATCAAGTCCCTTCCCGGTTGCGGCGACATAGCGTGGAAAGAAAGCACCGCAGAAGCGATGCCTTTCCCCCGCATGAAGGTCAGGCTAAAGCGCGAAATCGTTACCATGGGTCAACCAAATATCGACCCAACGGCAAGCGTCGGGACCTATATCGCGCCCGAGGATTGGAACACCCTTATCTCTTCCCAAGACGTTGCCGTCATTGACACGCGCAACGACTACGAAGTGGCCATAGGCACTTTTGAGGGGGCCGAGGACCCTGTCACAAAATCCTTCGGCGAATTCCCCGCGTGGTGGGCCGCGAACGCGCCGCGCTTCGAGGGCAAAAAGATCGCGATGTTTTGCACAGGCGGAATTCGCTGCGAAAAAGCGACAAACTATCTCCTCGGCCAGGGCGTGGACGAAGTGTTCCACCTCAAGGGCGGCATCCTGAACTACCTAGAGGAGGTGCCAAAGACCCAAAGCCGGTGGAACGGCGAGTGCTTCGTCTTCGATGGCCGCGTTTCCGTAGGCCACGGTCTCGAAAAAGGCAGTTTTGACCTCTGCCATGCCTGCCGCCGCCCGATAAGTGAAGATGACAAAACGCACGCGGCTTTTGAACAAGGCATCGCATGCCATCAGTGCATCAACGAAACGTCCGAGTCTGACCGCAAACGCTTCCGCGAACGTCAAAAACAGATCGAACTCGCTCGCAGTCGAGGCGAAACCCATTTTCGGGACGCGGCTAAAACCTGATCGACCGCAGCTTTGCGCGGCGGTTAACTTTTCGCGGACAGCGTTACAGGTATGCAAAGCGAGCGGGACAAGGTCCCGCTCGCCAGATTTCTAAAAATCGAGGTTTTCGACATTCAGAGCGTTTTGCTGAATGAATTCGCGCCGTGGCTCGACCACATCGCCCATTAGCTTGGTAAATAGATCATCGGCTTCCGCAAGGTCTTCGACCTTCACTTGCAACAAGGTTCGCGCCTCTGGATCCAGCGTAGTTTCCCACAGCTGGCCAGGGTTCATTTCTCCAAGACCTTTGTAGCGTTGAAGGCTGAGCCCTTTTTCGCCTTCTGCCAGAATGGTGTCCAACAGATCAAGCGGGCCATGAACTCCGTTTTCGCGATCCCGCCGGACCAGTCTTGCGGGCTTCGCATAGACCTCTTGTAAGGCGGCTGTATAGCCGCCCAATCGCCGGGCCTCACCGGATCGCAGAACCGGGCCATCCAACGTCCGAATTTCTTCAACGCCCCGCAAAACTCGGGCAAGCCGAATTCCGTGATCCTGTGTTATCCGCCCTTGCCAACCTCGCTCATATTCCACAGCAACTTGGTCAAGACGTGCCGCAACGGCTTCCGCCGTACCTTGCAAATCGGCATCGACCTGCCCCGGCACGAAGGCCCCGGCGATCGCGGCCTGCTCAAGAATACTCTGTGGATAATGCGTTGGGAAGGCTTGCAAAACACGGCGCACTTGCCGCGCATCCTCGACGACGCGCGCGAGGTCCTGCCCGATGATCTCTTCGCCGGTTCCGAGGCGAAGCATAGCGCCCTCGACACCCATCTGGATCAGATAGTCGTCCAGCGACGGCTGGTCCTTCAGATAAACCTCGGACTTGCCCCGCGCAACTTTGTAGAGTGGCGGCTGCGCAATATACAGGTAACCGCCTTCAATAACCTCGGGCATCTGTCGGAAGAAGAACGTCAGAAGAAGCGTCCGGATATGCGCACCATCTACGTCTGCATCCGTCATGATGATGATCTTGTGGTACCGCAGTTTCGAGACATCAAACTCATCGCGGCCGATCCCGGTGCCAAGCGCCGTGATCAGCGTGCCGATCTCCTGACTTCCCAGCATCCGGTCAAACCGCGCCCGCTCAACGTTCAAAATCTTACCTCGCAGCGGCAAGACAGCCTGATTTGCACGCGACCGGCCTTGCTTAGCCGACCCACCTGCGCTGTCACCCTCGACGAGGAACAATTCGCGAAACTCTGGTCGCTTTTCCTGACAGTCGGCAAGTTTTCCCGGCAGCGACGCGACATCAAGGGCAGACTTCTTGCGTGTCATCTCGCGCGCTCTGCGAGCCGCTTCCCGCGCCAATGCCGCATCGACAATCTTACCGATAATCAACTTCGCAGGTCCTGGGTTTTCTTCAAACCACTCGGACAACTTTTCGTTCATCATGCCTTCAACCGCAGGGCGGACCTCTGAAGACACGAGTTTGTCTTTTGTCTGTGACGAGAACTTGGGATCCGGCACTTTTACAGAAAGCACGCAGGTCAGCCCCTCACGCGCATCATCGCCGGTGAAGCTTACCTTCTCCTTGCGCGCGATACCGCTCGATCCAGCATAAAGGTTCATCGTCCGAGTTAGCGCGCCGCGGAAACCAGCCAGATGCGATCCGCCATCACGCTGCGGGATGTTGTTCGTGAACGGCAAAACTGTCTCGTGGTAACTATCGTTCCACCACATGGCGACCTCAACGGTGATCCCGTCTTTCTCGCCTTCGATGAAGATAGGATCCTCGATCATGGCGGATTTGTTACGATCAAGATATCGCACAAATTCACGCACACCGCCGTCATAGAAAAACTCGGTCTCAAGCATCTCTGCTGGGCGCTCATCCCGCAGAACAATCCGCACGCCGGAATTCAGAAAAGCCAACTCTCGAAGGCGATTCTCCAAGGTCTTGAACTGGTATTCGAGATTGGAGAATGTCGTCGTCGCTGCAAGAAACCGTACTTCCGTGCCTTTGCGTCCATTGGCATCACCGACCACCCGCAAGTGCTCGACCGTGTCGCCACCTTCAAACCGGGCGTAGTGCTCTTTATCGTTCCGCCAGATCCGCAACTCCAGCCATTCGGACAGAGCGTTCACCACGGAAACACCAACACCGTGCAAACCGCCCGAAACCTTATAAGAATTCTGGTCGAATTTACCGCCGGCATGGAGCTGGGTCATAATGACTTCGGCAGCCGAAACGCCCTCTTCGGCGTGCACGTCAACAGGGATTCCACGGCCGTTGTCGCTGACCGATACGCTGTCATCGGCGTGGATTGTCACGGTCACGGCATCGGCATGACCCGCCAAAACCTCATCAATCCCATTATCAACGACTTCATACACCATATGGTGCAGGCCCGAGCCATCATCTGTGTCCCCGATATACATGCCGGGACGCTTTCGAACCGCCTCTAAGCCTCTGAGAACTTTAATCGAATCGGCGCCATATTCAGCTTGCGCGTCGGACGTCTCCGCCATTCGGAATTTCCTTGTTGTTTTCATACATTTTATAGGCGTTTTATGGGCAACTGTCACGCCCAGACCACAATATTTAGTGGGTATGACGCGTCCAGAGCCCAAGCGCGACTATCTGGCAAAACCTCAGGTGAACGGAATGATAATTCCCACCGTAATAAGCAACGCGCCCGATACGATATTCATCCGTTTCAGCGCCTTTGGAGACGTCAGCAACCGACGCGCTCGGTCGACAAATCCAGCAAGAATTAGGTTTCCCGCCAACGGCACAGCAAAGGATAACGCACAGATCACCGCAATGTCCGCGCCAGTCAGTTGCGTAAGATCAAAGAAGCCTGGCAAAACGCCCATGTAGAAAAGGACTGCCTTTGGATTGCCAAGGATCACGGCGAGCCCGGCAACAAACCCCGCCCACATTCCCGGCCGGGTCAATCGGCTGTCTTTGGCGATGGCTTTTCCGGCACTTTGAATAAGGAGGTAGCCCATGGTCAAGAAAGTGAAACAGGCAACCCACTTTAGAACCACCATGAACCCGTCGAATACCGAGACAATCCAAGTCACGCCCAGGATCGCTACCAACGGCCAAATCACATCCCCCACGACAACGCCCATCGCAAGTGGCCACGCCGACCGAAAGCCACCTGACATAGCACGGGCCATAAGGGCCACCCAGACGGGCCCCGGCGTCAAAAACAGGATGAACAATGCCCCAGCATAGAGGGCCGCATCCGAAAGTGAGATCGTCATGGTCGGACCTGTGACGCATCGTTGGCGTCAACGACCTCGAATATCTGTGCGCGCGCGCCAAGTCCGTCAAACAACTCCGGCCCGGTGCCGGTCATCCAGGCCTGCGCTCTGAGCGCACAAATCTCGTCATAGAGGGCCTGACGCCGTCTGGCGTCCAGATGCGCTGCAACTTCGTCCAACAGGATCAAAGGCGGCGCACCTGTGTCTTCAGCCAAGGCCCGTGCGTTGGCGAGCACCAGTGATATCAGCAGAGCCTTTTGCTCGCCGGTTGAACACTGTTCTGCTGCAATTGCTTTCTGAGCAAAGACCGCGTGCATATCTATCCGGTGCGGCCCGACAAGGGTGCGCCCGGCCCGCAAATCGGCCACGCGCCCAGTCTGCAGCGCATCCGTAAGCTCGCCTGGGGTTACAGGCAAATCTTCGTTCGGGTGCGTCAGCGAAAGCTCCGCTGCCGGAAATGCGGTTTCTGCGCCATCCCGTGCTTGCGCCAATCGCTCCAAAGTCGCGCGCCGGTTCGACATAATCGTCGCACCGGCCTCGCCCATTTGGCGCTCCAGAACCTGATACCAATGCGCATCGCGGACCATGTCCTTCAACAATCGGTTCCGTTCTCGCATTGCCTTGTCATAAGCCAATACAGTCTCGGCGTGGTCCGGCAAGAAACTCATAGTCATCCGGTCCAGAAAGCGCCTCCGACCTTCCGCACCTTCAAGCCACAGGCGATCCATAGCAGGCACCAGCCAAATAACGCGCGCTACACGGCCCAAGGCCAGCTGCGGATGCGCTTTGCCGTCAACCCGAACGCTTCGAGACTGCCCCGGTTCAGCGCCAGTCTCAAGTTCATGCAAACGGCCATCCGCTTCGACCTCGGCGCTTATCTTCCAGCCCAGCGCTTCGGGTCTTCGGATCAATTCCTCAACGCCCGCGCGCCTCAACCCGCGCCCCGGGGACAAAAGCGATACCGCCTCCAGAACGTTGGTCTTTCCGGCGCCATTCGCCCCATGAAAGACAACAGGACGGCTATCCAACGAAAGCCGCGTCACCTTGTGAGACCGAAAATGAGAAATCGTCAATGATGTGACAAAACAACCGGGCATCACCCTGCCCTTCCTTTTTGCAATACCACTTCCGCTCGTTGCGAAGATGGTACCGAGCGGTGCTTAGACACGCATTGGCATCACAACATAAACTGCAGATTCGTCGTTGCCTTCACGCATTAATGTGGGGTCACCCGCAGAATTGAACAAGAATACCGCATTTTCTCGATCAACCTGACTTGCAATCTCAAGCAAGTACTTCGCATTAAATCCAATCTCGAGAGCTTCGTCGCCATAAGCCACCGCCAACTCTTCTTCTGCGGCTCCGCTATCAGGAGCATTTACAGATAAAACCAGCCGATCTTCATCCAGCGAGAGTTTCACCGCCCGCGAGCGTTCGGATGAAACTGTCGCGACCCGGTCAACGGCCTTCGCGAACTCAGCTGCGTCTACTTCCAGACGACGCGTGTTTCCGGTAGGAATGACGCGCGTATAGTCGGGGAATGTTCCATCGATAACCTTAGACGTCAGCGTGATTCCTGGCGCCGCGAAGCGGATCTTCGTTTCACTAACGGATACAGCGATCTCAGCTTCGTCGTCATCCAGCAACTTGCGCAACTCACCAACCGTTTTGCGTGGCACGATGACGCCCGGCAGGCCCTCGGCGCCCGCCGGCATGTCCGCATCGATCCGCGCCAGTCGATGGCCATCGGTTGCTACACAACGCAGAACCTGCCCGCCATTTGCATCCGCAATATGCATATAGACACCGTTCAGATAGTATCGCGTTTCCTCGGTCGAAATCGCAAATTTAGACTTATCGAACAACCGCCGCAAAACCGGGGCGGGACAAACGAAGTTTGCTTCGTACTCTGACGAAGCCATGACCGGGAAGTCCTCGCGCGGCAGCGTCGCAAGCGAAAAATTCGACCGTCCTGCCTCAACTGTCAGGCGTCCGGACGCTCCGTCGTCCGTGAGAGTCACCAAAGACCCGTCAGGAAGTTTTCGAACGATCTCGTGAAGTGTCACAGCACTTACTGTCGTGGCGCCGGCACGTTCAATCTTCGCAGCCGCTTCGTCAACGACCTCGATATCGAGATCGGTCGCGCGAAACCTGACTTGATCACCCTCGGCCTCAATCAAAACGTTCGCAAGGATTGGGATGGTATTGCGCCGCTCGACCACCGATTGCGCCTGACCAACGGCCTTCAGCAAAGCGCTACGTTCGATAGAAAATTTCATGTCCACGCTCCCTAAGATGCCGGACGAACAACTTATCCGGTTTTCCGCTGCATGCAATGGAATTTGAGGGACTTTCCTGCCTTGACGCCAAAGCGTCAAGTGCCTCGGTGGCTTTCTTTTTAACTGAAATACTCAGCAGCGCGCGGGAGACAGCGTCCCCCGCCTGTCACCCCTCGAGAGACCGGCGCAAAAGCTCAAGATCGTCTGCTATCTGGCTGTCTTGTTGCTTCAACTCTTCGATCTTGCGCACACCATGCATAATAGTCGTATGGTCGCGCCCGCCAAAACGGCGCCCGATCTCAGGAAGCGAACGACTTGTCATCGTTTTCGCAAGATACATCGCAACCTGACGCGGGCGCGCAAAGGTTCGCACGCGCTTTGGTCCGATAAGATCGCTAAGCCGGATATTATAGTGGTCGCTCACTTTGCGCTGAATTTCTTCCACCGTGATCTTTCGATCCGAGTGCCGCAGGATATCAGACAAACAATCCTGAGCCAGCTCGAGTGTAATCTCACGCCCGACAAGCGCGCCAAATGCAAATAACCGCATCATGGCGCCTTCCAAAACCCGAACATTCGACGAGATACGATGGGCAAGGAACTCAAGCACACCATTCGCAATCTCCAGGTTCGGGAATTGCTCAGAGTAATGTTCAACTTTCTGCTGAAGAATTCCAAGCCGAAGCTCGTAGTTTGTCGGGTGTAGATCGACGACCAGTCCGGATTGAAGCCGGCTCAGAATACGGTCCTCGACCCCGGTAATCTCGGTCGGAGCACGGTCTGACGAGATAACGATTTGCTTTCCCTGATCGACAAGCGCGTTAAACGTATGAAAGAACTCTTCCTGCGTCGCATCCTTGCCAGCAATGAACTGCACGTCGTCAATCATCAGCACATCGACCGACCGGAATAGCTGCTTAAACGTGATCATATCTTTGTCGCGCAAGGCCTGCACAAAACGGTACATGAACTGCTCGGCCGACAAATACACAATCCGCAAACCCTGCTCGCGACGCTGAAGCTCGCAGGCAATAGCATGCATCAGGTGCGTCTTACCAAGCCCTACGCCGCCATAGAGAAACAGTGGATTAAACGTGACCGGACCGCCTTCGGCCACACGGCGCGCCGCCGCATGAGCCAATTCATTTGGCTTCCCGACGACAAAGGTATCGAACGTAAAGCGTCCATCAAGCGGCGCTCCCGGCAGATCTTCCCCATCGTTGATGACTGTCGGCTTCGGCCTCACGGCGGGTTGGCGGCGCGGCGCCAACGCTTGCCTTGGGACAGAAAACTCTACCCGCGACACGCTTTGCCCGGCATTCGACAGCTCCTGCAAAATTTGCTCGCCAAAGTTGCGCGAAACCCAATTTCCCATGAATTGCGTTGGCACCAGGAACGTCGCGACGCCATCCGTCAGCGCGGAAAATTCAAGGGGCTCGATCCAATTTGCGTAGTTGTTCCTACCAACGGACTTCAAAAGCTCGCCGCGGATGTTACCCCAAGTCTCTTCTATCATGCGCCTACGACCCGTCGTGCTCTCGTTTCATTTAGGACTGGCGCCAAGCCAGCCCCCGGGCCTTCCATCCATTATGGCCGCCCCGGTGTCCCTTTGGATCCAGATCGCCCTCGAAACCTTCGGCTACATTCAGACACTCGGCCGACACTCCGACAGTTGCGAAGTGGTCGGCGATTGCTGTTGCAGCCCGAAGGGAACGCACGCCGGACCGACAAATGAACAGAAGCATGCTCGGGATATTATCCCCGATTGCTTCCATCACCTCAGCCACGAACTGCGGGTTTGCAGACATGTCAGGAAAGACGGCCCATTCGACGAACGTCGTCGTGTGGCCAACTTCCACAAGATCAGGTACGCCGACAAAACCCCATTCGGCGCGCGTCCTGACGTCAATCAGCATAGCAGAAGGATCGCCTTCCAATATCTGCCAAACTACGTCGGGATTTACCTCTCCGACGAGTACACCAGATGCCCCGCTCATTGACCATGTCCCCCCAAGGACGATGTGAATCGCACGATCAAATTAGGACGGTGTTCCCGCCGCGCGCAACAGACCTTTGCGCTTGACTCATTTATTGCCGTTGCGAATCTCAAGCGGGTGGAAGAAATGTTCCAGGGAGAGTCTTATCAGGTCAATCAGTTAACAAAAAAACGCGCCCAAAATGGGCGCGTTTAAAAAATCTTCTAGGCTGAGTTCAGCTAAGCGATTTGACCCTGGAAGACAGCCGTGACATTTTCCGGGCAGCTGTATTTTTGTGGTAAACGCCTTTTGTGACGCCGCGCATCAATTCAGGCTCGGCAGTGCGGAGCGCAGCAGTTGCCGCATCCTTATCGCCTGAAGCAATTGCTTCCTCTACTTTGCGAAGGTGCGTACGGATACGAGAACGGCGTGCTTTATTTACGGCAAAACGGCGCTCATTCTGGCGTGCGCGTTTTTTGGACTGGGGCGAATTCGCCATGGTGGTTTCCCTTTCGTCGGGCCTAGATCAAATTTCTTGCGCAAGAGCCCAACTCCGGGTTTTACCAACCGGATTCATCTGGCCGAAGCGGGCCTCACGCGCATGTACGGGGCCGTTTAGGGGATTCGACCCGCAAATGGAAGTCCCCTAAACACGAAAAAGGCTTACTTGTCGCGAAACTGCGCTTCCCGCTTCTCTTTGAAGGCGGTCATGCCTTCTGACTGGTCTTCGGTCGCAAACAAAGAATGGAAAACGCGGCGCTCAAAAAGGAGGCCTTCGCGCAGTGTCGTTTCGTAGCTTCGGTTGACGGCCTCCTTCACGACCATAGTCGCGATCGCCGACTTTTCAGCAATTTTGTGCGCCGCAGACTGAGCTTCTTCCATCAATTTCTTGACCGGAACAACACGACTTACCAAACCCGAGCGCTCGGCTTCGTCGGCGTCCATAAAGCGACCGGTCAGATGCATTTCCATGGCCTTTGACTTGCCAACGAAACGCGTCAGGCGCTGCGAACCACCCAGCCCTGCAACCACACCAAGATTTATCTCTGGCTGACCAAACTTGGCAGTGTCCGACGCAAGTATGAAGTCGCACATCATGGCCAATTCACATCCACCGCCCAGCGCATACCCTGAGACCGCCGCGATAATTGGCTTGCGACACCGCATAATCGCCTCGGCGTCATTTGCGAGAAAGTCGGTGGCAAAGACATCAACGAAGTTGAGGTCTGCCATTTCGTTGATATCCGCTCCAGCGGCAAACGCCTTTTCAGAACCAGTCAGGATCATACATCTGATTTTAACGTTGGCATCCATCTCGGTGACGGCCTGCGCAAGTTCAGAAAGCAGCTCCGCGTTCAGCGCGTTCAGCGCATCCGGCCGATCTAGCCGAATGGTTGCAATTTGGTCTTCAACGTCTACGACGATTGTATTGTAAGCCATGAAACCCCGCTTTGGCGGTTACTTTAGACAAAAAGGCTTAGCACTCAAATTTTTGGGATCAAGTTATCTTTGACACCCGGGACAGAAGTACGTCGACCGCCCGGATTGAACGATCCGCACAATAGTGCCGTCGCACTCGGGCGTTCTGCAAGGCTGATCCTCGCGGTCATAAGCCCGGAAAGCGTGCTGGAAGTACCCAAGTTCGCCATCTGTCTGCCGATAGTCCCGAAGAGACGATCCGCCCGCTGCAATCGCCTCGTTCAAAACGTCCCGGATGATTGGAACCAGCCGAGCTATCTGAGGGCGCGACAGGTTTCCAGCCTTTCGCCGGGGCGATATGCCGGCACGGTTCAACGCCTCGCACACATAAATATTACCAAGGCCAGCGACAATCTTCTGATCTAACAGCGCTGTTTTCATTGGCATATTCCGACTGCGAAGCCGTGCTTCAAGATAATCTTCGTTGAAGACATTCCCCAAGGGCTCTGGTCCAAGATCTTTCAGTAACCAATGCGCCTCAACAGACTCTGTCGGTGCCAGATCCATGGCGCCAAAGCGACGAGCATCGTTAAACGCGATACGTGTGCCGGTCTCCATCTCGAAAACAACGTGATCGTGCTTTTCAGGTGCAGGAAGCGTGTGATGAAATACGCCAAGAGGTTTTTCGGAAATAAGTATACGTCCCGACATTCCAAGATGTATGATCAGCGTTTCTTCGCTTGAAAGATCAACAAGGATGTATTTGGACCGTCGACGCAACCTGAGGACGCGCTGTCCGGACAGCCGTTCCGACATGCGTTCCGGAAGCGGCCATCGCAAATCCGGTCGCCGCACGTCCGCATGCCGGATCACAAACCCTTCCATCACCGGCAAAAGTCCTTTTCGGACTGTTTCTACCTCAGGAAGCTCGGGCATTTGTCTCTAATTTCTGCCAGACCAGCGTCATCATGTCGTTCGCTCCAGAATAGAAGAACGAGATACGCGCTTTTCGCCCCCTGCGAAACAGAAGATGGTAATCCCCTGCGTCAGCGTTGATCTGAATGTCCTCCAAATTCGCTCCTTCGTGTCGCGGCTCAAGGCCTGAATAGTCGGTCGCAAAAAGGGTCGAATTATCGTAGCGAACGCGCGCCTCAAAAATCCAAAGGCCTGCGAAGAGAACGGCTGCTCCGAAAACCGTCATGAAACCGCGAAATATCAGGCGCTCTTGCGGGTCTGCGCCGACGAAAATGATCAGGTCGGTCAATGCAAGTGACGCAAGCGTGAAGAAATATCGCGCGCCCTAACGAGGCTGCAAGGCGGAAGACCCGTGAACATCACAACCCGCCCGATCGAAACCCAGGCTGGCGATAGATCGCATCAGACCCGCAACCGGCAGTCCGGCAAGAGGAATAGCAATGACCGTCAATACACTTCGCGTCCAGAATCCGTCAGGATCAATACCGACTTGTCGCAAGAGCGGCGCCGCGACTTCA